>Ga0325410_1001431_pt1 | contig 26426 bp, 17 predicted proteins | sample PopdelMetagenome_16_FD_206182 | JGI IMG/M metagenome (GOLD analysis project Ga0325410, IMG submission 206182) | Populus deltoides microbial communities from Bellville, Georgia, United States - Xylem-PdIQD-R3 | ecosystem: Host-associated > Plants > Phyllosphere > Stem > Wood/Secondary xylem...
GCATTGATTATTTATCAATTTAAAAATTAAAATTTTCTATCACAAAAAAATCCGTAATTAAGTGTTTCACACTCTGTATTTATTTTAATTGTTCAAGCTAGTTTCTTATAATATATAAGACTATTTAGTATTTTTTATTTTTTATTTTTATTTTTTAAATCAAACTCGAATTACAATCAAACTTTGATTGTTTCATGCACATGAGTATAAGATAGCTATTATTTTTTGTATTTTTTTTATAAATGTTAATGCTAGTATAAATTAAAAACCGTTATGCATGCCATAAATATATTAAAAAAAAAACACATAAAATGACGTTTTGTTACGTACCTTTCCGCTAATAAATTCATGACCACACGCACATATATTTGTAGAATTCAATCATTTAAAGTGTCAAAATTATCATAACAAGCTGATTCAACTGATAAAAAAGACTATTTCAGACTGTTTATAAACGTGTGAACATAACCTAAGCTTTTAAAAAGATATAAATGCAATTAACACAATTATGTATATGTTTTTTAAACAACAACACCACATAAATACAAGGTTGTGTTTTAAACATGGTTTCTTAAAAATTTAATTTTTTTATATTTTTAAATCATTTTAACATGATAATATCAAAATTATATATTTTTTAAAAAATATTATTTTAATATATATATTTTTTAAAAAAATTAAATTACGACCATTGCAAAACGTTCATCCAAGATAAAATCCATGAAACCGTAGCAATCAAATGAAAATGATGGGCAAAAGGAACAAAATGATGAATGTTTCACGTAATGGTACGCTAGTAATTTACCGAGAAAACCCGTAATTACTGACCAGTGTGATGCTAGTCACTGGTCCAGCTTTCATGGTTGGTTGTGGGTAGGCGCATAGTATAAAAAGTTATTCAATGGGAAGCTTGAAACTTGTAGTGCACAAAACCGAAAAAACCAGTGAGACAAGAGAAGACCAGACTCTGCAAAACCGCTGTTGGATGTAGTGATACGCGTTACACGAATCCTTATCGTACGCCTAAGTGAATTTTTAACGTCCACCACATCTCAGAACCGGTAAAGCAGCGGGCAAAGTACTCCTACCAAATTTGGAGTCTTATCTGACTTCTGTGTACTTCACAGAGCTGTAAAGTTCTTTTTTTTTCTTTTTATTTCCGTGACCAATTTCGCACTACACAGTACTCAAGTATACATGAGAGAATGAGGTGAGTTTCTTCCATACAGGTGTTTGCTTTCCAAGGCCTTTCTTTGAGAAAAGGGAGAATTTTCTGCATGTTTGGCTTCATCTGGAGTTAGATCTTTACAAGTTTTTGGGTTCAGAGAAGTGGGTTTTGTGTTGCTGGATCTGATTCTTATGAATTTGGAAGGTAATGTTTAGGGTTTTGATTTTCGCATGCAAAGAAAAGGAAACCCATATCTCCTATGTCTGATTCATTCAACATGGGAAACTAGTAGTATTTATTAACCGGGTTAGTGTGTTTGGGTTGAATTCGATTCTTTCTTCTGGTGAGAAGGAATAAAGGATAAGGTTATGGATTATATATGTTTGGACATGTTAGCTGATTTCTCTCAATCTGCATCTAGCTTGCTGCAAGCAAACAAATAACAAAGAGGGTAATAAGGCCAAGATACTCTTCCATCTTCCGTTGTTGTGTTCTTGTCGGTTACTGATTCAAAAAGGAACTGATATAGAGTGATACAAGAACACCGAAAAAGAGTTACAATACAAATATAAGCTATCCTTAGCTTATTGTCACTTGGATTTTGTTCGAAAGCCTAGGCCTTTCTTGGTTCTATCAAGAATCAAACATGGCAAATCGTTGGTGGGCTGGAAATGTTGCCATGAGCGGTGGAGACCCAGTATCTTCGATTCCATCTCTTCACTTGAGAAATCTTGAAGAAGAGAGTACTCCTCCAGGTTCGAACCGTTTAGGTCCAAGAAGAGAACAAAATTTCATTGACACCAACACCAATAGCCCTAAAACAACCACCACCGCCACACCTCCCAGTGCTCAAAACCAAAGCCAAAACCGAGAAGAGCAAGAGGATAGCAGAGACAACACCAACAACCAAGAATCTGGCGACCACATAGCTCATGAAACCATTGAACCAGGCAGTGGTAGCACATCTCGCAGGCCTAGAGGCCGACCTGCCGGTTCGAAGAACAAACCGAAACCCCCCGTCGTCATCACCAAAGAAAGCCCTAATTCTCTCCGAAGCCATGTCTTAGAAATCAGCTCCGGCAGTGACATTGTGGATAGCATTGCCAATTTCTGTCATCGCCGACATCACGGCGTTTCTATCCTTAGTGGAAGTGGCATTGTGGACAATGTTACTCTTAGGCAGCCTGCAGCACCTGGTGGGGTTATCACTCTTAATGGAAGATTCGAGATTTTATCACTTTCCGGTTCGTTTCTGCCTGCCCCGTCGCCTCCGGGAGCAACGAGGCTAGCTGTTTATTTGGCAGGTGCACAAGGGCAGGTGGTGGGAGGAACTGTGATGGGGGAGCTAGTAGCAGCAGGGCCCGTTATGGTGATTGCAGCAACGTTTAGTAATGCAACGTATGAAAGATTGCCACTTGAGGAGCTAGAGCAAGAAGGGATGCAATTGCAGCAGCAAGTGGATTCGTCAGGGACTAACAATGGCAATGCTGCTGCAGGTGGTGGTAATAATCCCGGGACTCAATCTTCTCAGGGTCTAGGTGAGCATGGTTCAATCCCTGTGTTCAATTTGCCTCCTAATTTGTTACCTAATGGCCAAATGCCACATGATGTGTTTTGGGGTCCCCGTCCTCCACCCTCTTACTAATAATGTGATATAGAGAAAGACAAGAGCTGTTAGTTTGTATTGGATGACTGATTATGTGCAAAAATATTTTAGACAGTTTTATGTAAGCATAATGAAGAAGGTAGCTAGGACATTTTGGTTTAGCCTGCGTGAACTAGCTGGTTCTAATATGGTTTTGCATGTTGTTGAAACTCTTTGATGTTTGATCCGTTGCTTTTCTCTAATCATCCTTCTGTGGAAGAATATTGTATTTTTTGATGATGTAGGAAAAGAAGAAATATACTAGTCAAGAACTGCAATCGGTGCTAATTAATAGAAATTTGTGGATGAGACCAGATAACTTTTTTTTCTTTTCTTAGGTAAGCTTGCCAATCATATCCTCGTATGTTATCTGCATTATTTGGCTTTTCTCTATTTAAAATGGTTTGAATTTTGCGAAACATTGTTTCAGAAATGTGTGATTTGGGAAAATTTTGGAAGTAATTCAGCTTACTTCATCAATGTAACAGTTGATTTTTACTTTGAATATGAAATGTGGGGTTGATTCATCTGCACTTGCCTTCGAATGGGTCGTTTCATACTCCAAATCGGTCGAGCTTTTGAAAATGGTGGAATTTTTCATCATTGGTGCACGGTGGGATAATATAATTTGCCAAGTTGGGTTGTCACTCGTACGGGCAGCTGATGATTTGAATTCTTTACACTTGCTGCTTTGGGAGGCTAATTCCTGGCCAAAGATAGCAAATTGGCTTCTACCCTTGAATTTTCTTTTAGCATCTAGCATCTTCCAGTAAACTATTGTTGGTAAGAAGTGTCTAGGGTTTCAATAACCTACATATTGCATCCAGTTATGTAGATGCACGCTAAGATCGTCTAGATATTTACTAGCTTGTTACTCTTATGCATTTGTGGTGGAAGCTCTTAATGTCAAACAACAAGAAACCTGGACAAGTCTTAACTATCGGAGCTTATCATCGTTTGGGAAACTCACCCTTGGTTTTTCCCGATATATTACTTCTACAGCAATATTTGCTTCGTTGATAGGCAGCTTAGCAAGTTCTAATTCCGATATGCGATTGCATATAATTAGAATTTTTAGCTTAATGCTTTGAGCTCATCATTGTTTAGGAACTCACCACTTGTTTATTCTTATATATGTATTCCATGTTGCTTCATTGCTTGGCAGCTTAGGAAGTTTTAATTAATTGGTTTAGCAACTTGAGACTAATCTATTTCAGGATGTCTCTTCTTTGGTTTAGTAACTTGAGACTAATCTATTTCAGTACGTCTCTTCTTTGGTTTAGCAACTTGATACAGATCGAGTTCTTTCTAATCTTTACTTTTGTCTTGTACAATCATGCAATCACTTTACATAATGTCCTCAAGTTGAGCATGAGCTTTACAACTGGGAAAAAAATGCACGACCGTTTTCTATATATTGGAAATTGAAGATTGAAGAAACCAGTGTTTGCATTCCCTTGATTATAGCTAGCTAGATCTCTGTGCTGGTCTTCTGAGCATGAATTTTCTTTTAATTTTGTTAATTTCATTAATTATTGACCGTTTGAATTGCTTGTTTCAAATGAGATATTAGAACTGAGAGCTTGTCATCATCCTACTTGTGTATGATATGATGTTGGTTATTACTAGTATGGCAAGCTGCCGTGAGGGTTGTGAAAGATTTATTTTGTCCATTTTACACCATTTTATTCAAAGGTAGTTGATGTGTTGTTGCGGGCAAGTTTTCGAAGTAGTTGGATAGACATTGAAGAAAATATGAACAGTTATGTGCTATATATGTATATATGCGTGTGACATTAACACGAGTAGAGAAGACTTAAGACTTACCTTGGATGGAGGTTAAGTATGGTCGACTATGCATGTGGCACAAACTTAAAGGAAAGAATGTCATCCTTCCGGGAAATAGAATACCAGAAGGAAAGGTTGCTTTTACGGATTCATGAGAAATGCAAAATTGTCAGTACTGTTCAACAGGAAATATTTCTTGTACCTACGATTTCCAGCGACGGACGTACATGGATGTCTTGTAAGCGTGGTGTGTGTCAAGAATGCAAGGTAACGTGCATGACTAGTGATTGATTCGGTTTTGAGAAAACGAGCCATTTTGCTATCATCACCAAATTTGCTCGAGTCAATATTTGTTAACAGCTGGATTAATTGATTTGATCAATTTCCTTTCGCTGACAGGGAATGAAAATCTCGCTTGTGCACCGATTGCTTGCTTGGTGTGTGTGAGTGAATCATTTATTTGGAATATTTTGTTCTCGTATTAATTAGCAGTTTAACTTCTTGAATCTGGTTCTGCTGCCTCTGCCAGGTCTGAAAAATCAGAATATTGCACCCTCTATAATGCATGATAATAGTGTTTTTAGATTCGATCGGATTCTCATTCCCGATGTGCATTTGATTTTATTTTTTTTAATCGTCAGTTCTAGTATCTGGGTTGCCCCGATTAATCTGAGTTGCTCTGGATTGTTTATCTGATAATGACAAGTAAGGCTATTAATAAGTGTTGTTATATATATGAAAACTTGAAACCGAGATATTATTTAAACGGAATAAGCTACTTATCACTTGAACCAACTTCATTGTGGTATGCACAGTTGATTTCGTCTCATTGGTTTCTTCCATCATTTCAAATGTACATAATTTTGATTGCACGCATGTCCATGTATGCTCGAATCCGTATTTCATGTTTCCAATTGACCTAGGAAATTCTTACAAGTTGCAAGCTATTCATCATGTCATGTCGGTTTGTGCGCCTTCATCCTTGTTGATAGGCTGATCTAATATTGTCAAAATCGCTAGTTTAGTTGTAAAATAACATGTTTTTATGAGTTAATATGTATTTAACATGTAAATTTTGATTAAAAACTTAAAAATTAGTAAAATCAAACTTGACTGTGTAAAATTAGTAAGCTACGAAAAAGATTTACGCATAATGGAAGTCTTTATTATCACCTGTCTTTGGATTTAATTTTTTTTTGCTTCATGAGAAGATCAAATGGTAAGGCCTAACTGTTAAAGCGTAAATTCTGGGATTAAATGGTTGGCTGAGACTAAGGATCATTCTTTTTTCCCCCTTCTTTCCATGACAGATATGAGATAAAACTGGTGTTGAACCATTGCCTGAAGAAACTGTTATGAACCTATAGCAGTCTCTCGACATTTCGTGTGACATACATATGTTTAGATCCAGTTGTGAACCTCTACTCCATTTTGATGGTTATGGAAACTTGCTGACAAAGAAAGATTCAAACTGTATTAGAAAACTATATATTACTTTAGATTTGCGTAGTCCTCTTTCTCACCCATGAAGTCCATTAGTCTCGTTGGATATACCCACACCTTCACACATTCTACAGCAGTAATAAATGGCGAAAGATTGGTGACCATAACTGCCTAGTGATGACATGGCCGAGCTCTCACGTTAAGTCCCAGTTGCATCAAATTGCCTACTCGTATTCCTTTTCTTTTTTATTTCTTTCTTTTTGCTTCAACTGCACACATTTGTTGTAAATTAAGACCTGAAACACTTAACTCAAGATGATGTTTCGTAGTTGCTCAAGCTGCTGGCATTCGTCTTGCCAGTGTAGCCTAATCCTTTTTTCTTTTCTTTTTTTTACCTTTCTCCTGTATCTATGTAACGGCTTTTGATATTGTTCCATGGAATACCCTACAATATCAAGCAGAAATAATTAAATAGTATCATTTATTCATAAAAAAAAGGATCAAACTTTAAACAAAAGGGTTATTTTTGGTTCATACAATATTGATGAAAAATGGAACAGAATCTCCTTCTATTTTCTGTTAAATGTTCCTGGCTTCTCTAAAATCAATTAGCAAGATCATTCTAATTTCCACCATCAATTCCTAAGTAAACCAACATTACCTAAAGTAAAAAAGATCGAAACTTCATACATACAAAAGGGTATATTTGGTTCACTCTAGGATTCAAAAATTCAAAATGGAATGAAATCTCTTTCCATTCCTTTATTTTTTTTGGTTCGTTAACATCATGAATTACAATTCTTTCTAAACTTCCATCATCCAAAGAATTGTTAATATATAATTAATTTAAAAAAATTATTTACAACTTTACAATTTAAGTTTACATTGCATTTTTCATTTCGTCTAAAACAAAAAATGGTTTCTGATAACCCTGGGCTGATGTATATATTTTGGCTTCTGCAAAAGGTTGCGTCACCGAGCTATTTATGGGTGAACAACTAGAAGCATCAATTAGATTTGTATATATTGAACTGGAAACTCTCTTCACATCTTGTATGGCAGTGGTAGTATATTGGCTTCGTTTGTCAACTCTTGATGATCTTTGTTGAATGTTTCAATTAGTAACTCGAACAGCAAATTTGAGCAGTAAATTGACTATTGTAATCAGAAACCAATCCGTCTCCTATTTCGAGGGTGGAGCTACAAGATTTTCTCTGGAAATTTACTACACCATGTGTAGATTTTATAACTTCGTCTTATTTGAAGCTAGATCCTTGACGTTTTCTGCTTCCTGTTTTCTGGTTAAAGTAAGAGCTGAAAATAAAGTCCGATCCTCCTACTTTTAACACACGGCGAATTGAACCTCCGACGTATAATTTGATAAAAAAAAAAAGGAAAAAAAAAGAGCACCCCATTGACGGTTAAAATGATCTTAATTAGCCCTTCACTCGTAGCCATCTGGGTGTTACAACCTGCGGCTAAAGCGTGGTAATCGGTCACTATCGTGAAACACTGGCTCTTGCTTTCCAGGGTTGCAATACCTTATGTGAACGACTTATTAGAACAGTATAGACAAAGTCAGATTTAGGATTTAATTATAACATGTGTAATCTTTGAATTGAATTCTATTTAAAATTTTTAATGAAATCGATCTTATGTTTAAAATTTGTTAAAAATTGAATTTAATCTTTAAAAATATTATAAAAGTAAATTAGGGTTTGCATTTTCAAAGAAGATAAATTTAATATTAAAATTATTTTTTTAAAAAAATTGAAGGTTGGAATGTACTTGCACTCGTCATGCATATACTTTTCCTTGCACGGTTGCAATTTTGGTGACTAGGGTGGCGGCTTATTGTTCAGGTGGTGGTGGTGGTGGTGGGGTTTTGGATAGGGTAAAGTTGTGGGGGATTATAATTTTTTTTTAGAGAGCAAGAGATGCATCGAAAAAATGAAAAGAGAAAACTTGGTGATTTTTTAGAATTACTGAAATGATGTAACATATTAATATTGATTGATAGAATCACATTGTAATTTATAAAATGTCACTAATTATACTACTAAAACTATAATCCATACAAGAAGTTGTTCCCAGAGGAGCATCAGGAAGGAGATGCAACTCCCATTCCCGGGGGTGATTACTTGCGTGAGTAGCAACGTTTCCCTTGAGCAGTGGTTTTTCTCCCATTTCCAGCTGCTTGAGGAGGACATTAATCTAGTGAGAATGGCAGTGACTGTGTGGTCTATTTGGATTCCTCGCAGTGATCGCTTATGGAATAATGGATCAATGCCTTCGCATATAGCTAGCAGTCAAGACAGGCCTGGATTTTCTCAACATCTGGACTAGTGCTCAGACCAAATCAACCACACCTTCACGTCAGCATTCTTTGCATAACTGGGAAAAGCCACCCCTGGGGTTTCTCAAGTGCAATGTAGATGCTGCTATCTCAAATAATGTTGAAGGTATGGGAGCTGGTTTTGCGCTCAGGGATGGCACTGTACTTGTTTTTTTTGTCTGAAATGTGGTTGTGAAATGTGGTTGTGATTTTTTTATTAAAATAATATATATTTTATATTTTTTTAAAATTATTTTTAATATTAACATATTAAAACGATTTAAAATATAAAAAAAATAATTTTAAATAAAATTTAAATTTTTAAAAACATGAATTCTTCTGTATTTCCAAACATTCTTAATGTAGCTGCTGGGCAACCACAGGTGCTTTCGAACCACGCATGGTAGAGGCATTAGCTCTTACAGGGGTTTTGGAGAAGCTTCATACACTTGGTTTCAACAATATCATCATTGAATCAGATGCAAAAGCCCTTGTAGATGGCATTTGCCTCTACAAAATTAGCTCACCCTGATATTTTCGAATATGGGTTAGTCCTACAGGACTGTCGCAGATTGATTGATGGTTCAGCTACTATTAAAATTGTTGATGTCAACAGAAATGCCAGCTCAATTGCGCATTTTCTTGCTAATTTGTTATTTTTTTAGTTTAATGTAGTCTGGGTCGGTTTATGTCTATTTTAATTAATTTTATAAATTATAAAATTAATAATTATATAAACTTTTAATAATCATTATATCAACAACCATGAAACTCCAAAAACCAGAAATAAAACAAATTTCTTGATTCAGAGTTTTTATTACTGGACTAAGATGGTTGCTAATTTGTCGTTTGATTTCATGGGTGATCTTTCTTGGAGTCACACTCCTGATTTTCTCTGTACTGTGCTTTCAAGTGATGCTTAATAATGCAGCTACCTTTCTTAAAAAAGAAATGAAAAGGACCACTCTGTCCATTATTATCATGCGAGGAAGTACAACTTCAATTCTTTTGTTTTTTTGTTTAAAAAAATATTTTGAAAATAGAAAAATAGGCTCCTTGTCTCTCTCTCTCTCAACTTTACTCTGAGAGTAGGGTTTACTTGCACACACAAAACCCTAAGCCCAAGCACTCTCTCAACCTGCAAATTGTAGCTCTAGGTTAGCCATGATTCTTCATGCTCTGCTGTCTTTTTTCTTTTTTTTAGATATACATACACACACTCTTTTCCTGTCTTGCCTCTGTTTTTTTTTCCCCATATAGTTTCGTGAATTTGTACAGGTCCAGTGTAATGGCGGGTATCCGAGAAATCACAGCAGCAACAGAATTCTTGCTTTTTAGTCTTTTTTTACTATCACTTTTCTTGATTGTGATATGAAGGATAAAATTTTCAGTTTAATTTTTCTTGTTTCTGCACTTGCAGGATTCAATTTCTTGTTAATTGTTCTAGAAATCTTATTTTTTTGTGATTTGTTTTCTTCCTGGAATTCTATTACAGGGTAACAATAGGAAAACCCTGTATGTACAGAGAGATTTGCCTATTAATCGATGGAACCAGTTGCTGTTGGGGATGCTTCGTGGTCGTAGGCCTGCGTTTGGTGTATCTAATAAAAGGAGTGTTTCATTGAGGTGTCGTGCGCAATCAAAGCCTAGAGCTTTGGTTTCTGGGGGTGTGACGAGTTCTGTTGATGAGCAGTCAAGTTTAATTGAAAAGCCCGCGCAAGAACTGATTCATTTTTATCGCATTCCGTTGATTCAAGAGAGTGCAACTCTTGAATTACTTAAGTCTGTTCAAACGAAAGTTTCAAATAAGATTGTTGGTTTGCGAACTGAGCAGTGCTTTAATATCGGGATTCGGTCTGGGATTTCAAGCCAGAAGCTTGGGGTTCTTAGGTGGCTTCTACAAGAAACTTATGAGCCCGAGAATTTGGGGACTGAGAGCTTTCTCGAGAAGAAGATGAAGGAAGGAGTGAATGCTGTGATAGTCGAGGCTGGACCCAGGTTGTCTTTTACCACAGCTTGGTCTGCGAATGCTGTATCAATTTGTCATGCTTGTGGGTTGACAGAGGTTACTAGACTGGAACGGCCAAGGAGGTACTTACTGTACAGTAAGGGTGTGTTGCAAGATTATCAAATCAATGAGTTTGCTGCAATGGTTCATGATCGGATGACTGAGTGTGTTTATACTCAGAAGCTTACATCTTTCGAAACCAGTGTAGTTCCGGAGGAAGTTCGATATGTTCCCTGTCATGGAGAGGGGTAGAAAAGCATTGGAGGAGATTAATCAGGAGATGGGGCTTGCGTTTGATGAGCAAGATTTACAGTATTATACTAGTTTGTTCAGGGAGGATATCAAGCGGAATCCGACAACTGTGGAATTGTTTGACATTGCACAATCTAATAGCGAGCATAGCAGGCATTGGTTTTTCACTGGGAAGATTATTATAGATGGACAGCCCATGAATAGAACTCTTATGCAGATTGTGAAGAGCACGTTGCAGGCGAATCCAAATAATTCTGTCATTGGTTTCAAGGACAACTCGAGTGCAATCAAAGGCTTACCTGTAAAGCAATTGCGGCCAGTTCAGCCCGGCTCAACATGTCCCTTAAATGCAAGCAACCGCGACCTTGATATCTTATTTACAGCCGAGACTCATAATTTCCCGTGTGCAGTGGCACCTCACCCTGGGGCAGAGACAGGTGCAGGGGGTCGAATTAGGGATACTCATGCAACAGGTAGAGGGTCATTTGTTGTTGCATCTACAGCTGGTTACTGCGTTGGGAATCTGAATGTTGAGGGGTCTTATGCGCCATGGGAAGATCATTCTTTCACATACCCATCAAACTTGGCATCACCTTTGCAGATTCTCATTGATGCTAGCAATGGTGCTTCAGATTATGGAAACAAATTTGGGGAGCCCTTGATTCAGGGCTACACTAGAACTTTTGGTATGCGACTTCCTAGTGGGGAGAGGCGGGAATGGTTGAAACCAATTATGTTCAGTGGAGGCATAGGGCAAATTGATCACACCCACATAACGAAAGGGGAACCTGATGTTGGCATGCTGGTTGTAAAGATTGGAGGTCCTGCTTATCGAATTGGAATGGGAGGTGGGGCCGCATCAAGCATGGTGAGTGGCCAGAATGATGCTGATCTTGACTTTAATGCTGTACAGCGCGGAGATGCTGAAATGGCACAGAAACTGTAACGTGTTGTTCGTTCCTGCATTGAGATGGGGGAGAACAATCCAATCATTAGTATCCATGATCAGGGAGCCGGTGGTAACTGTAATGTTGTGAAGGAAATTATATATCCAAAGGGTGCTCAAATTGACATCCAGGCAATTGTTGTTGGTGATCGCACAATGTCTGTTTTGGAGATATGGGGTGCAGAGTATCAGGAGCAAGATGCAATTTTGGTGAAGGCTGAAAGCCGTGACCTCTTGCAATCAATCTGCAAAAGGGAAAGGGTGTCAATGGCTGTTATCGGAACTATTAGTGGCGAGGGACGTGTTGTCTTGGTTGATAGTTCAGCTATTGAGAAATGTCGTTCAAATGGACTCCCTCCCCCTCCTCCTGCAGTGGATCTTGAGCTTGAGAAAGTTCTTGGGGACATGCCTCAGAAAAGTTTTGAGTTCCACCGGGTGGTTTCTGCACGAGAGCCACTTGATATTGCTCCAGACATCACAGTGATGGATGCTTTAATGAGGGTATTAAGACTTCCATCTGTATGTTCAAAACGATTCTTAACAACAAAAGTGGACAGGTGTGTAATAGGTCTTGTAGCACAGCAGCAAACTGTTGGTCCTCTGCAAATTACACTTGCTGATGTTGCTGTCATTGCTCAGACCTATACTGACTTGACTGGAGGTGCCTGTGCCATTGGGGAACAACCTATCAAAGGTCTGGTTAATCCAAAGGCTATGGCGAGGTTGGCTGTTGGAGAAGCTCTCACAAATCTGGTTTGGGCAAAGATTACTTCTCTTTCTGATGTTAAGGCAAGCGGGAATTGGATGTATGCTGCCAAGCTGAATGGGGAAGGAGCTGACATGTATGATGCTGCCACAGCTCTTTCAGAAGCTATGATTGAACTTGGCATTGCTATCGATGGGGGCTAGGACAGTCTCTCCATGGCAGCCCATGCAGGTGGTGAGATTGTTAAGGCCCCAGGAAATCTCGTTATCAGTGCTTATGTCACGTGCCCTGACATAACAAAAACAATTACCCCTGATCTGAAGTTGAGAGATGAGGGTTTACTTCTTCACATTGATCTGGCCAAGGGAAAGAGGCGCCTGGGTGGATCTGCACTTGCTCAGGCTTTTGACCAAGTTGGCGATGACTGCCCAGATCTTGACGATGTTTCTTACCTGAAAAAAACTTTCGAGTTTGTGCAGGATCTTATTACTGAAGAAATAATCTCTTCTGGCCATGATATTAGTGATGGTGGGCTACTGGTCTGTGCCCTGGAGATGGCATTTGCTGGGAATTGTGGTATTCTTTTGGACTTGATTTCAAAAGGGGAGAGCCTCTTTGAAACAGTCTTTGCAGAAGAGCTTGGTCTTGTTCTTGAAGTCAGCAGAAAAAACTTGGATATTGTAATGCAAAAGCTCAATAGTGTTGGGGTTTCTGGCGAGATTATTGGGCGAGTGACTGCCTCACCCTTGATAGAATTGAAAGTTGATGGGGTAACTCAATTGAAGGAGGAAACATCTTTCCTTAGAGACATTTGGGAGGAAACCAGTTTCCATCTGGAGAAATTTCAGAGATTAGCTTCTTGTGTGGACTTAGAGAAGGAAGGTTTAAAGTCTAGGCATGAACCTACCTGGAGATTGTCCTTCACTCCTACCTTTACAGATGATAAATATATGATCTCAACATCGAAGCCAAAAGTAGCTGTCATTCGAGAGGAAGGCAGCAATGGAGATAGAGAGATGTCTGCAGCTTTTTATGCTGCTGGTTTTGAACCCTGGGACATTACAATGTCAGACCTTCTGAATGGAGTTATCACTCTTCGTGATTTCATTGGTATCATGTTTGTGGGTGGCTTTAGCTATGCCGACGTGCTTGATTCTGCAAAAGGTTGGTCTGCTTCCATACGGTTTAACCAGCCTCTTTTGAATCAATTTCAAGAGTTCTACAAACGACCAGATACTTTTAGTCTTGGTGTTTGCAATGGGTGTCAGCTCATGGCTCTATTGGGGTGGGTCCCAGGTCCCGAAGTTGGGGGTGTGTTTGGTACTGGAGGAGACCCATCACAACCAAGGTTTGTTCACAATGAATCTGGTCGGTTTGAATGCCGCTTTACAAGTGTGACAATAGAGGACTCGCCCGCTATCATGTTCAAAGGAATGGGGGGTAGCACATTGGGTGTGTGGGCGGCTCATGGTGAGGGAAGAGCATATTTCCCTGATGATGGTGTACTTGATCGTGTGATTCATTCAAATTTGGCCCCAGTAAGATACTGTGATGATGATGGGAATCCAACATAAGTTTACCCTTTCAACGTCAATGGCTCTCCTTTAGGAGTTGCAGCAATTTGTTCTCCTGATGGGACGCATCTTGCAATGATGCCTCATCCTGAGCGTTGCTTCTTGATGTGGCAATTCCCTTGGTACCCTACGCATTGGAGTTTGGACAAGAAAGGCCCTAGCCCGTGGTTAAAGATGTTCCAGAATGCCAGAGAATGGTGCTCTTGAGACAGGTTAGTGTCTTTCACAAACATTCTTGTCAGGGTTTTGCTTCAATTGCTTGCTGATACTCTATTTTTCTGTTTCAGGCCTGTATCTTGTCTGATGAACGGGGAGGATGGGTTCATTACTAATTAAGGCATCTAGAACTTTTTGAAGTCAGGTGGTGGATTTGCTTCTCTGTTCAAATCTAAGTATCTCCAAGGTTTCAATTTTTTCTGCAAAAAATACACAGAAGTTTGAGTGGATTTGGGGTGCACACCTTTTTTGAGTTTCATGTTGTTCCCTTCACCATGTTCTAGCTTCATCCTTTTGTACTGTAGCTAAAGTGCTAAATGAGGTAGGCATGAGGAATTTTAACTGTTAATGAAAAAAAAATATTTTTGGCCGTCCCTTGTGATGGATGAGAGGCATAAAGAACTGAGGCCAACTTCTTGCAATGGCCCTTCCATTGATTATGCTGATGTGCAAACGAAGAGGTTCCTTTTAACCAGCTTGGAATGAACTGTTTTAGTTATGCAATCCATGAATCATTTTTATTGAAAGCCAAGTCATTAATATAGGGAAGTGGGGTGCACAACTTTTTTGAGTTTCATGTTGTTCCCTTTACTATGTTTTGGCTTTGTCCTTTTGTGTTGTAGCTTAAGTGCTTAATTAGCTATGCAGGAAGAATTTTAACTGTTAATGAAAAATAAATTTTTTGGACATCCTTTGTGATGGATGAGTGACATAAAGAACTGAGGCCAACTTCTTGCAATGACCCTTCCATTGTTTACGCTGTTGTGCAAATGAAGAGGTTCCTATTTAACCAGCTTGGAATGAACTGTTTTAGTTATGCAATCCATGAATCATTTTTATTGAAAGCCAAGTCGTTAATCCAGGGAAGTGTCAAACAGAGTAGTCAGGGGTGTGTGGCATATGGAATTGAATGAATTTTATGTTCAGTGAATCAGTCAATTCAGGATAACCTCTCTAGTTATTCACGATCTTGAAGAATTATGTGGTTTTCCATGCTATGGCCAAACATTATCTGCGTCACAACCAATTGAACCTGTACAATTGCGGTACATATTTTGTCATTCTATGTTTCAGTAATCAAGTGTACAGTAGCACACAGAAATGAGATGGTGGCTATTGTCCATCTTTGAAGCCTATAAACCTGATGTTTGTGATTGTGTATTTGCTTATATTTTGCTGTTTACTCCACAAATTTACTTCCCCCTTTCAGGTTTTGATTATTCACCCACTTACGTCCCAAAACAAAAAAGCTTTACTGAGTGAGGTATCAGCTGTGGCCTGATGGTCATCTAAATTTTTTTGCCACAGTTTCTCCACAGAGAAGATTTAATATATTATAGAGCTTGCGTGCCCTATCTTCACGTCTAAAATTGGCTGTATTTTTGTCAAAACCACAGTTAACTGCGCTTGGTGCTAAATACTCGTCAAACCATCTTAATATATCCGTATTTCCATCTTTCTGTCACGGTATCACTTTTTGGAGGCTTGGTTCATGTTGCATCACCATATCACTTATTCACATCATTGCAGTGAAAATTTATATCCAGGTGACATGGTGCCAATATATTTTACCCATGCCGAGCCTGTTTAGAATTTCAGTATGATAACATGATATGATATAAAATTATGTAACCCTGCATCTGTATGCCTGTCTCAGTATGTTGTCTTTCTTTCTGTTGGTACTTGTGCATGCATATTATGTGCTGCAGGTACTTCATCTGGTTCTGCTCTAGTTTCATCATCCAAATTCTTACAGATTAATTGATCCGAAAGAAAAGGGTGTTGCATGGTGGGGATTCATTTTGGAATACATCTATGCTTTTATGTTTATAATCATAGTTGTAGTAAAATTACAAAATAGCAACCCAAATTTGTTCCCTGATGGACCAGAAAAATTCTTATGTTATTCAAGCTCATATGGAAGCCTTATTCGATCCTAAGCTTGGATCTCTCATGGTTGTGCTGTCATTGACAAATCATGGGCAATGTGCAGAGGCCTCTTCGTTTGTTCCTTCCACAAATCTCTACAATAATTTTGGCTCAGACCTGCAAAACAGTGGATTTACAAAATCTCTCACTGTACACTGTTTTCTCGTTGGTTACGGGCTTACAGCCTGTATGTTGGAGTATATGATCCTGCTAAACTCAAGCGTTTAAAAAATAAAAATTTGCAGCCTATGCTCTGCGGAATGCTGCTTGAGGCTCCATCCTTTTCACGCAAGGAGTTCCAGGCACTTCTAGATCTGAATGAAGGCAGTCATCCTAGCAGAAAGTGGATTGACCTTAAAGTTTAGGTATGTTGTCATTCTAGCATGAGCTTTTCTCCTGCTATTTCATTCAATTTCATTTTATCATCCTTGTCTGCTTAATTCCAGCATTGAAGTTACAAATACTCTATGATCTCAATCACCCGTATGTATTTATTTTATAGCACTAAAGGTTATGATCTATTTTATAGACAATTATTAATATTATAATTTGCTAATGAGATAGTCAGGCAATGTTTAATGGTGTCATAGCTTGATCTGCATTTGTACGATTGCATATGAAAATGAGACCAATAAATTTTTGTGAAAAAGCATGGTTGGAGCTAATTGTTGCATTCTAATGGAAGGGCTGTGAAAGGGGCAGTCCCAACATAAGATGATAGATAAACTAGTCCTAGAGTGCAAACTGTGGTTGTTGTTACGAATTGGAAACTATTTGTAGTTGCATCAATTCAATCATATGACTTGGAAAGGCACTGCATATTTGAAGTTCACTTTCTCTATGGTATTTTTGTGTTTGGTGACTTGATGCAAGGTTGTGGGTGCAATTTTTTTGGATTGAGCACACCATGATATATTCCTATCATAATCATGTTTAGTATGTTTTAGAATTTTATCAAGTATCTCTTTTTTTTTTTTTTATCACAATTGTGGATATGTGCTTGTCTCGGCTAGTTACTAAATGATCTATTTTGACAACCAGAACTTGAATAATTTCTCAAATAGAATGGGTTTATTTTAGGCTGCAATATATTTTAATGACCTTGAAGCCTGATTGCAAACTGCCTAATCAGTCTGGTTTAGATTTCCCATGTAGCATTTTGCAGTCTATGCATGTACCTTTTTTTTCTATTTCTGCTGCTACCTGAATCTGTCGTCTTGATCTCTTCTCATCATCTTGTAAAGGCTACTAAAGGTATTTGATTTGATTTGATTTGATTTAGAGTTCTGGGATAAAAGAGATGGTTGTATGGAATTCATTTTGAAGCTTCTTACAAATGTGGCATTGAAAAAGGTTTTATATATGGGTAAATATTGAGAAAAGTATCAATCTGTTGAATGCTTTGCATCACTTAATATTTATTTGGTTCATGAGTATCAATGTATTGAATACATCAAATCACTTAATATTTCTTTTGGTTCATGACTGGTAGTGTTGCCAACTGCTTGGAATAATATTGCCTTTGCTAGAGTTGAGCGAAATTTTTTCTGGATGTGTCTCATCTATATGATTACTTGCAGGTCTGAGGTTAGATGTTTTTAGATGACAGGAAATGCTTATTTGGAATCTCACACCCTGACCTTGAAACCGTTGCAATCTACATAACTGAAACTACAAAGATGCAAACACAATTTTCCTTATTGATCCACGAAACATCTGTTGCGCTAGCCCTGACTTGCCACAAATGTTGTCCCCAGAGTTAAGGATCATCTCATATTATTTTGTTTCCGCTGTCTGGTCATGAACAAAAAGTGAAGATCTCCTTGTCCATTTCTTCGAGGAGTCTCTCTAAAGGACGCGGTGAGGGTTGCAAAAACTGTTTTGGTCTTCCCATCCATATAAAGAAGGAAGTGGTGCCTTCATTTGGCCGTCAAAAGTTTGGTTACCAGTTGTATATCCTGAACGGTTTAGTTGTGCAGACTGTGGGTTCTGATAATGTTGTGTTAATGGCATCTTGTTGGAAGGAAAACAGCATTTCAAAATTCAGGTCTGAAATTGTTTGCGAACTTCCACCTAGTTCCCGACTGTGAGACTGGCCATCTGGTTCCCAAGAATTTCTATCTCCTCTTGTAAGCTGGCAACCTGCAAGGCAACTAAGGGTCCATTTTGTTTAGTTTTAGTTTTTGCATTTGCGGTGTAAAAAACACTGTTAGGTGTTTGGTAATACATTAAACTGTGTTTTATACTGTGGGGCCCATCAAAATATTAAGTTTAAAATGCAGTTTTTGTGAAGCAGTTTTTACATGTTTTTTTAATTAACTGAGTTTTGTAAAACTCTATTTTTGCGTTTCAAAAGCATTTTTTTCAAAATTTAATTTTTTTATTTTTTTCTTTACTTCAAATTATTTATTTTTTTTATTTTCAAATCATTTTAATGTGTCGATAACAAAAATAATTTTTAAAAAATAAATTTTTTTTGATACATTTCCAAGTAAAAAACACTTTTAAAAAATAACCACAATTACTGCACATAAAACTCAACTATAATTTTTACCAAGCACGAATCTAAATTTAACTAATCACATCTAATCATATTTTTTTAAACTTATTTTTTTAAAATCAAAATCACAAAAAGTATCTTAAAAACAAACACTCTAATCACAGTAAGAAACTTATGCCCAAAGTTGGAACTCGTTTATATTATAGGTGATTTGTGCAAATGTTTAGGCACCTTGAGAAACACCATAGACACTCGTTGTTGGAGTGCAAAGATAAGCGCAACACAACCATATATTGGATCTCGCATCGTAGCCAGTGCTTCATAAGATATGGTGATAGCAGCAACACCTCGTTTGTGCAGTGGTAGGTGCACTAATAGCTTTGAAACATTGCTTGCAACGAACACTTTGTGCGCTGCTGCTAAGTGGGCCGCAGCCTGGTCGTAACAGAAGTACGGTGAAACACACATTCGCTTGTGCACTTTCTTCTCAAGAATTTGCATGCTTCGTGTAAAGAATTCCAACGTGAGGAATTTAAAATATGCAGATGAAGTTTGGAATAGAAGGAGAGAACGAATTTCTTGAAAAGAAAACAAGAATTTGTTTACAACTGTATACACTGCATGCAGAGTCCCTTTTTTCTTCTTGTATTACACACACTTTACATATTACATGAATGAATATATATACACATATTCTAACGGATAAGAAGGAACTGACTAACAATATTTAACTAACTGTAACGGTCATGACTAACTAACTAATAACTTCCAACTGTAGTTATAACTGTATTCACATATATATGTGAAGATTGCAGAATAAGAATGGAAAAGCTTTAGGCTGCTGTGATCATTGCAGCGTCTGCAGGTTGCTGGGATTCCTCTGGTGCTTTGTTTGTGGAGTGTTGTAGATTCCAATAGCCCCCCTCAAGATGAGAATGGATATTAATCATTCCCATCTTGCTAAGGATAGGAGTAAGAGTGAGACAACCTAGTGGTTTGGTGAGTGCGTCTGCTAGCTGAAATCTAGACGGAATATGAATGATGGTAAGCAAACCATCCTGTAATTTTTCACGTATAAGGTGACAATCAAGTTGTATATGTTTAGTGCGTTCATGATGGACAGGATTAGAAGCAATTTCTGAAGCAGGTTTGCTGTCAGTATACAGCAGGGCAGGCTTGGAGTGGTTTATATGGAGGTCTTTTGACAAATAAACCAGCCATTGAATTTCACAGGAAGTAGTTGCTAATGCTCGATATTCTGCTTCTACTGAGGATCGACTGATAGTTGGTTGTTTCTTGGATTTCCAGGAGATGAGAGAATCTCCCAGAAACACCAAGTATCCAGTGACACTTCGTCTAGTATCAATGCAACCTCCCCAATCACTGTCAAAATAAGCTTTTAAATGGAAGGTGGAATTAGCTTGGAGAAGTAATCCTTGACCTGGTGTTGCTTTAAGATACCGAAGAACTCTTTCTGCAGCTTGCAGATGCAATGTATGAGGATTGGCCATGAATTGGCTAAGAGTTTGGATTGCATATGACAAGTCGGGGCTAGTGATTGTGAGATAGAGAAGTCTACCAATTAAGCGACGATAAGAGGCAGGGTCGATCAGAGGAGGGCTAACATCATTTGCACTGAGTTTCAGTGTGGTTTCCATAGGAAAACTTACTGGTTTGGCTCCAGAAAATCCACTATCGGCTAGGATATCTAAGGCATAATTTCTCTGGCAAAGAACAATGCCTTTTGTAGATCGAGCAACCTCAATGCCTAGAAAGTACTTCAATATTCCCAAAATCTTTGATAGGGAAAGTCTTGCGAAGGAACTGTTTAACTTGGTTGATTTCTGTAATAGTATTGGAAGTGATGATAACATCATCAACATAGATTAATACTGCGATGAAGAAGGTGGTAGTTTTTCTGATGAAGAGGCTAGAATCTGACTTTGCTTGTAGAAAGCTGAAAAGTAATAGAGAAGTAGACAACTTAGAGAACCATTGTCTGGAAGCTTGTTTCAGGCCATAGATGCTCTTTTTGAGTTTGCAAACGCGAGGATCATAGGGAGTGGAGTAACCAAGGGCAATGGCATATAGACTTCCTCATGTAAGTCACCATGCAAGAAAGCATTGTCTACATCCAGTTGATGTAAATGCCAATTGTTGACAGCCACAATGGTGAGAAAAACTCTGACTGTTGTCATTTTGGCCACAGGGAAATAAGTGTCAAAGAAATCAATGCCCTCTTGTTGTGTGTATCCCTTAGCTACCAATCTAGCTTTGTAGCGCTCCACCTTGCCATCTGCTTGAAATTTAACTTTGTATACCCACTTACATCCAATGACAGATTTATTTTGAGGTAGAAGTACTAAATCCCAAGTTTGGTTTTGTTCAAGAGCGATAATTTCATTAGTCATAGCCTTTTGCCAATAAGGAATAGAGCTGGCTTGTTTGTAAGTCTTTGGTTCAAAAACTAAGGAAATAGAAAAAGTGAAAGCTCGGTGTTGTAAAGATAATTGAGAAGTAGATAAGAAAGAGAAGAGTGAGTGTGGCTTACCAGGAATGGAGTAATTGGAAGGGATAGGGTCTGCCGAAGGAATCTGAGCCATAGTGCCACAATAATACTGTTGTAAGTAATGAGGTGGATGTGTAGTTCGTGCAGACCTTCTGAGTTGTGAAATATCATTTTGAATTAAGGTGGAAGTTGGTGGAGCAGAAGTTTGTAAAGGTAATGGTGCAGGAGGAATTGAATAGCTTGGAGTGGGCTGGGATGACTTGCAAGGGAAAGAATCAAAAAACCAGGGAAAATCTGGAAACACAAGGGGTGTGTGAACTGTGTTCGGTATAGATGGGAATATGGATTCATGAAAAATAACATTGCGAGACACAAAGGTTTTGCATGTTGTTAAGTCAAGCACTTTGTATACTTTAATGTGTGGAGGATAGCCTAGAAAGATACATTTGGTGGCTCGTGGTTGAAATTTCCCTCTGTTGTGTGTGAGTGTGCTGGCAAAACATAAGCAACCGAACACCCTAAAGTAATTGTAAGTGGGTGGTTTGTTGAACAGAATATGATATGGTGTCTGATTTTGTAGAGTGAGTGAAGGAGTGCGGTTGATTATGTGAGTGGATGTGAGGATGCAATCTGTCCAGTAAGTTAAGGGGAGTTTGGTTTGAAACATGAGAGATCTAGCTACATTTAGTAGATGTTGATATTTCCTTTCAACCCTTCCATTTTGTTCAGGTGTTTCAACACAGGTTGTTTGATGAATTATCCCATGGTCTTGGTAAAAAGTAGGCATATTAAACTCTTGTCCATTGTCTGTTTGGATGGTCTTAATGCTGGTGTTGAATTGAGTATGAACATAGATGAGAAAGTTGCTTAGAAGACCTCTAGTTTCAGACTTGGATTTCATTAAGAACAACCAAGAGAATCTACTGTAATCATCGACAATTGTAAAAAAGAATTGATGACCAGAATATGAAGTAACAGAGAAGGGTCCCCAAATGTCAATGTGAATTAATTGAAAAGCCTGTATAGATGTATGCATAGACAAGGGAAAGGGGAGCCGTTTTTTCTTAGCTAAGGGGCAAATGTTACAAATGGATTTACCTGTGAAAGTTATTGAAGGATCTATTTTGTTTAGAAGATTGATTTTGGAAGTAGGAATGTGGCCTAAACGCAAATGCCAAAGATCAGTGGCAACAATACAAGATTTGATTAATGGTCTAAAAGGTAAGCATTCTGTAGAATGATCAGGAGGTTTGTGAAGATGATATAGACCAGATTCAGTTTCAGCAAGCCCAATCGTCCTCCATTTGCTTAGGTCCTGCAAAATACATTTTGTGTGAAGAAAGAACAAGTCAATGGTGTTATCAGCAGTTAATTTTGAAACAAAAATAAGATTAATATTGAAGGATGGAACGTAAAGAGCATTGTGTAAGGTGATATCAGGAGAGAATTTAACCGTCCCTAAAAAGGCAATAGGCACCTTTTGGCCATTTGGTAGATGAACTTGGTTTTGAGTTTGAGGCAGAACAATGGACTCGAAAAGAATGGGGCTACAGATTATGTGATCTGTTGCTCCTGTATGAAGAATCCAAGTAAACCTATTCTAAGGTGAAGAATTGGTATGGCATGAAAAGGATATACCTGATACTGAAACTTCCTTAGCAGTGTTGTTTAGCTTTGAGTTGGAAATGCTATTTGCAAGGGTAAGTAGATTCTGCATTTGTTCTTGAGAGAAAACGATGTTGGGAGTGTCTTGATGTTGATCAGAAACAACAGTATTATGTGCAGTTGGTAGTCTTTGATAATGTTTATTTGCATGTGGTGTAGCAACAAATCTTTTCCCTTTTGGCCCCTTCCATCCAGGAGGATATCCAATGATCTGAAAACATTTATCAACAAGGTGGCCTGGATATCCACAGTGGGAGCAAGTTACCTCAGATTTTCCTTTTTGTTTAGCAAAACGTGTAGCATATGTTGAACCTGATCTGGGAATCGGATTGTGATATTGTTCAGCAACCATAGCCTGTGAGTCAATGGGAATCCTTACCATATTCGTCAGTGTCCTCTGGCTTTCTTCTTGTAGAAGCAAAGAAAATACTTTTCCCATAAATGGTAAGGGAGTTTGAAGGAGCAATTGGCTTCTGACTGCAGAGAAGGAATCATGGAGTCCTACCAGAAATTTCATCACATAATCTGATTGTTGTCGATCTGTCAGAAGCTTTAGAATGTTGCAAGAGCATGAATCAAGATTTCCACATTTGCAGTTTGGTATTGGATGATAGCTAATGTATTCATCCCATAAAGCCTTGAATTCACTGAAATAATCTGTAACAGTTTTTGAGTTTTGAGAAATAGAACTTAAAGATTTCTCCAAAGTAAAAACCCTTGGTCCATCACTTCTCAGGTATCTGACCCTCAATTCTTCCCATATTTCAAAGGCTGTTGTGAAGTAAAGAAGGCTGCTGTGAATATCTTTAGCAATAGAATTCATCAACCATGACAGAACCAGATTATTTGATCGTAGCCATGCCACACGAAGCGTTTGATTGTTGGTGATTGGCTGAGATAAAGAACTATCAATGAAAGCAATCTTGTTTTTCACTGTTAAGGTAATTGTCATGGATCTACTCCATGCAATGTAATTTTCACCGGTGAAGATTTCAGAGACCAAAAGTGCACCAGGGTTATCAGAAGGGTGCAAGTAGTAGCAGCTGGAAGAATCATCAGATAGATTCATAGTGGTGGTGTTGAATGAATCATTGTGTGCTGTAGAAGTATTTCCTTCAAGATGATCAGACATTTGGAAGTCTGTGAAGGGATCAAGAAGATGAAAAAGAACTTTGAATCTTTTATGTTGATTGATACAGGAGAGTTTTCAAGAGAGAAGGAGAAGAAAGAAAAAAAACTTGAATTCTCAGCAATTAAGCTCTGATACCATGTAAAGAATTCCAACGTGAGGAATTTAAAATATGCAGATGAAGTTTGTAACAGAAGGAGAGAACGAATTTCTTGAAAAGAAAACAAGAATTTGTTTACAACTGTATACACTACATGCAGAGTCCCTTTTTTCTTCTTGTATTACACACACTTTACATATTACATGAATGAATATATATACACACATATTCTAACGGATAAGAAGGAACTGACTAACAATATTTAACTAACTGTAACGGTCATGACTAACTAACTAATAACTTCCAACTGTAGTTATAACTGTATTCACATATATATGTGAAGATTGCAGAATAAGAATGGAAAAGCTTTAGGCTGCTGTGATCATTGCAGCGTCTGCAGGTTGCTGGGATTCCTCTGGTGCTTTGTTTGTGGAGTGTTGTAGATTCCAATACTCCGCATGAAGAGCCCAGCCCTAACATTGTCCTATGTTTTTTACTTATTTCTGTCACGGTGATTTTACTTGTAAGAAAGCTGGTTTGTGTTTGGAATTAGTGTTGAGATTTGCTCTTTATAATCATCACTTGCAAAGGGTCATGCGCCCTTTTAGTCATGGCTAAGAGACATTCTCACTTTTCCTATTCTTTAGGGTCTTCCTTATGGGCTACAATTTCATTCTCAAATTGGGTAGGGTTTTCCTGATTCGTGCCTTCAAAGGGCTTTATTCATCAATAATCTTCATAAATAAACTGATGGGAAATCTAATCATCATTTTCATTGGTTGGGCTCTGAAAATGAGATATAATTGCTATAAATAGTAATTTATCTTAAAAAAGAAATGCCACCATTCAGGCAGGTACATCAGTCATTTCTTTTTAATTGGCGTTATGAAAAGTTCCTTGCCGAGGAGAACGATTGTAAGAAAAAGGGTCCTTGAACTTTTGAAACTTGGAATGTGGGCATTTCCATAAATTTTAATAAACAGGATCCACAAATCTGACTGTCCTTTCGAAATCTCGCTACTTCTTTTGCTGCAGGCGACTAGATTCTATTTCTTTGTTGCTTGCTGTTTGTGAAAATGCAGTCTAAACAAAGCCTTTACTATAGAAGTTGAATCAAATTATGCAGTTCTGACAGTGTTGATCTTATTTGTGATGTGATGCCATCTTAATGAGTTTCTTGATTGCTTTGTGAAGGTTTAATGGACCTAACGTCTTAGGTTTTATCATGAGATTGTCCGATAAGGGATCTCAGCGGAGCAGTTGCTGAAGAAATCATGATAGGGGCTTCATTAAGTTATAGTAGTTGCTAAATTCCATTGACTTGGAAATATTTGGGCTTGTTTATACGTATGTTTCTCTCGTCAGAATTCATTTCAGGAAAAAAAAAAAAACGGAGACCTAAGTTTATGTATGTCACCAAATTATAGCTTTTTTTTCCCTCTGGACTCAGATCCAACCATGTAGATTGGTGCAGTGCCAAGTGTTGGGGAATTCCGGCTCCCCCATGCGCGGACCGGGGGTGTACTGATAGTTGCTCAACGGAGGGTAAAGCACACTGACACAATATTTAACGTGGTTCGGCAAAACCGCCTACATCCACGGGAGAGTCAATATTATTAGAGATAGATAGAGAAAGGGTTACAACACACATGGAGGAGGAGGCTCACTTCACTCAAACTCAACTCTCATTGCTCTCACACACTGCTGCACAAGGCAGCAGGGCTGCTGCCCTTGGCAGCTACTCCCTCTTTCTCTCCTCACGTATCTCTCTCTTGTTCTCTACAACCCTCTCAATTTGCTCTCACAAAATCATGCCTCTTTTATAGGCATCCAAGACATCTCTTCAACAATGGCTGCACATGGGTTGATACATTTATCAATGGTGGGTGCAACTACCATTGACAAATGGTAACCCTACTCCTTAGGGTAGGTTGCCCAATAATGGCAAATTCCAACAATCACCCCCTTTGATATTTATATGGGCAATTGTCCTCTTGCTTCTTCAGCACAAGCTTGCATCCTGCAGCTCTTCCAAGCTTCCATTCTGAGAGCGTCTGTGGCCAAGTTTACAGGTACTCGCTAAACCTTTCAATCACCAGAGTCACCAAAGCACACCTTTTCTCACACAAAAGGATCACTACAACCAGATGGTCTGCCACATCACATCTGAAGAGTGTTAACATTTGTCTCTGGGATACACTGCATTCCCCTTCGAGCGTATCAACCATGCTCAGTCCGGAATGATTCATCAAGCCTCACACCAAGGCTTACAACACCCCCTCAAACGGAAATTTCTATTTCCAAGTGCGACAGTCATTATCTGAGTATCTCAATATGATCACGAGCTCACCACTCTTCCAAGAGTCTACTCATCCAGGAGTTGCGTCTGCCCTCTGTTCCACCCTAGGAACCACGCCTTACTTCTCCGTGAGTCTCTCGCTCTTAGTCGTAAGAGTCCAGGTAGCTCTCCACCTTTAACCATGGGGGCAACCCATTAAAGGTTGATCCATATC
>Ga0325410_1001434_pt1 | contig 26384 bp, 16 predicted proteins | sample PopdelMetagenome_16_FD_206182 | JGI IMG/M metagenome (GOLD analysis project Ga0325410, IMG submission 206182) | Populus deltoides microbial communities from Bellville, Georgia, United States - Xylem-PdIQD-R3 | ecosystem: Host-associated > Plants > Phyllosphere > Stem > Wood/Secondary xylem...
TAATAATAATAATAATAATAATAATAAAAAGCCATGAATGAATAACCAGAGACAAACAGGAAAGGGAACCATTGATATCGAAATATGATATGTGATTGAAATGAAGTATATAAAAAGAGAGGAAAATCTCAATTCAGTCCCTGACATGCTACTCTTAACATCAATTTAGTTCCAAACCAGTTGATTTTATCAATTTGCCTTTACATTTGCTTGCAATCCAGCTTTTAACCTTACAAAAAATAAAATATAAAGGAACATTGAAATAAAACTAACAATTACGAACCCGTGCTTGTTAATATTATTATTTCTCCATTGAATTTTCTATTCCAAATCCTTGTTCCTTCTTTGCACTTATTATTAGCCAAGTATTCACATTGCCATTTATTTTTAATAAGATGATGCATATGTTTAATAAAATAAATTGAAAAATATTATTTTTTTAATTTAATTATATGAAAATAAAAATGGATTATTGTAAGAAAAGTAATGATTTAGATTATGTAGAAAAGATGACTTTTTACTCTAAATTCTCCTTTTCTTATTAATGTATTTTTTCTTAACCAAAAACATCTTTTTTTTAGGTATTTGGTTTATTGCAAAAAAAACTAAAGACAATTAAAATAACTATTAAAAAAATTAATGTATGAAGAAGGAGAAAAATATATCTATTTAATCAAAACCCCATTCCCTTATTCATACATTACTTTTTTTTCTTTCTTTTTCAAGAGTATAGATTAAAATTTATTCATAGTCTTGATTGAGCCTTTATGAGGCTAAACTAGTGGCCAATTGCCTCAAATTTGTTAAAAAAAGACATTGAAAAACAAACTATTAAAGTGAAAAAAATGAAGAAATTAGGTTTCGATTTCTTACTTGGTTAGAAAAGTTTAAAGTATTTTCAATTAAAAACTTTTTCATCCCTCTAGTTTTGAAAAATTCAAATTCAGTTCAAAACTTTATTTATTTTTAGTCTCCTGTTTGAGAAATAATAAAAAAAACCACCAAATTACAATACAGAGAGAAAGTTGTTGGTTGATACTGATTCTAATTATTAAAAAAATTATTATTAGTATAAATGAATTTTATTTGATAAGAAAAGTTTTAATAAAGTGTTATCTCACATTTAAATTGCTTGAAAAAGTAAATATGATATTGGAAAGTTTTGGAGTTTCGGGTAGAATTTTTGTTTTTGAACTATTTTTGAGTTCTTTGTGTCTCTAAGGTTTTTTAAATCAAAATATGATGTAAAAATAGGATTTTGGATGTAAAACACTGTTAGCCCAACATTCCGACAATCTCTGGTCTTAAGAATTTGGACAAAACAAGCTATACTTCACCTGTTATTTGTTTTTTATAACAAAAATCAGGGTCATCCATCATTTTTTGTAAAATACCACGTGCAAGCCTAAGCTGGAGAACTTGTGCACCTACGCCCTTTTTTGTTGAGGCTCACGCACGCTAGGCCACTCTGGCTCACATGTTTGGACTTTTTTTTTTTTTAATTTTATTCATTTTTTTTTAAAGTTTTTAGTGGACTTGTTTTCAATTTTATTCTAAAAAATTTAATTTAATTTAATTTATATTGATTTTCAAGTATTTTTTTAACTCATCAAATCAACATGCCGCCGGAAGAAAATTCCCCTTCTCAAGGCTCGGAATAATCGCACTTCCCCTAGCTTCCGTATTTTTCAAGAATATTTTTTTTAGATTTAAATTAATTTATATTTTTTTTAGCTTTACATTATTTTTTAATAATTTTGAATATTTTAAAATAAAAAATATTATTTTAAAATATTTTCAATTAACTTAAGATTAACTAATTATTCCATTAAAAATAACGAGATCAAATAATAAATGATATTCAAAATTTCTTGGGTCGTCAAGGCATCCAGCAGTTGAATTCCTGGGTTTAGGTTAAGCATCATTTTTAATGAACTTTTATCTCTTGTAATCAGAAGATTAAGCCCTTCAATTGCCATCACATTATTGATCCTGGTCTGGAATCCAATGGATATTATATATAAAATAAAATAAACAAAGTGAGATGAATAGATTAGAGAGCCAGCGATCAGATAATTGTAGTCTGAAATTTTTATTCGACATTTTATAATTCCGTCAAGGATATCATCACATCAATGGCTCTCCAACATTTTTTGTTTTATAACCAAAAAAAAAAAGAGGAATTATAACCAAGAAATTGAAACGAATGAGAAAAAAGAAGAAGAGTAGAGGTCTCAGAAGGATCCATTGGTGTTTTATAATCACAAGAAGATCATAAAATAGGTAGTTCTCATCATCACTGACCCATACGTGCTCTTCCTCATCCAAATACTAAACAAAAAACACAATTAAATTGCAAGCGAAGAAAAATTCAGAGAGAGAGAGGGAGAGAGAGGGAGGCTTGCGATATTACTCTTACCTGCCTTGCTGCTCTTCTATATATATATATATATAGAGAGAGAGAGAGAGAGAGAGAGCCTCTCTCAGAAGCGGCGCTCGAGCTTCATGTTAGGGTTAGGGTTTACGCTTGAGTTAATGGGCTTCCAGTACCATAAATAATTTAGGGAGCAGCCCGTTATCGGACTAATTAGCCCAGTTTCAGTTTTGGTTTTGGGTCAAGTTGAGATTTCAACCTTTGCTGTTTTTTTTTTTTTTTCCCTAACAAAGTTGATAAGAGAGAGAAAAAAAAGACACATAAGACTTAATGATAACTTAGCATATTTGTAATTAATTACGCACCAGTGGCCTATGAATTCTATGAGGCCTGAGATACCACGTCCACTAAAATGAATGTGGAACCTTTCAAAGCCTATTTATACTCTTCCTACCTCAACGTTTCATGGCCACAGACCCTTCTACTAGCCATGGGCGAATAGCTCCAAGATGGATGCCGGAAGAAGCTGATATATTGTAAGTGTCAAACATCCCATATAGAAGGTTTTTCCATCGCTGATTCCCTAAGTGAGGGCTGTTGTTGAAAGGGATTCATCATCGGCATTCTTTGCTGCTGGCTCATCCCTTCCATTTCCAATCTCTGTTGGTGCTGCTGTCGTTGATCATGCAAATTTGTTGGCCTTGCTCCTCCAACCCCCATGAAATCACGAGTCATCATATCACCACCTTCAATAGACGTACCAGCAAACCTTGAAGGTCCTGTTGGCTTCCGCTCCATTAATGGATTTCTTCCGTGTATCAAACTAGAGCTGTCACTATCCTCCTGTTCCATATTTCTTATGAACCCTGGATTTTGGTCGTTACTCATGAACACACCTGTAAACATTTCCATGTCATTCATTGCTGAGTTAACTGTACCACTAGTGTCAAGTATCTGTGAGGTTTCTTGTGGCCCTCTTTGCAAGGGCTGGTTACTAAATCCTCCAACGCCATTGATTCCAGCCATGCTAGTTTGACCCGACGCATGTAGTGGGAGGTGGTCATAGGAGGTGTTATGCTGCTGAATCCTACCATAAGTTGGTGGTTTTATAGAAGAAAGCTGATCATGAGGACCTGCCATGCTACTGGCAAAGCTCTTTTGCATCACGGGAGAGTTAATAGTACTATTGCTAGCGGGGGCACCCATTTGTGCTGCCTCTTTCAACATGGCTGTCGCTGACATGTGAGCAGAGGCCGAAATTTGGCAACCGTTTTTATTATCTTGAAGATAATGTAACCCAGATGAGCCCTTGGAACTGAGTTGGAGGCTAGAAGTTGAGGAAATGCTTCTTGGACTGCCGAGGAGAGTGCCCGAGCTGCTCGAAAACATGCCACCTGCCATGTTCATGGACTTAGATGGAATTGGCACGAGTTCTTGAGGGAGATATTTGAGGGAGTTCTTGGGGTCGAAGCTATTGAAATATGGCATCCCAATTGATGTGCTAGTGTCGGTGCTCAAGGGCATTGAATGCTGGAAATAAATAGCAGCAACAGAATAAAATGAATAAAGAGTTTTGTGTTTTATAAAATAATTGGTAGAGCTGCTGCATACCATAGACTTCTGTTATTATTTTTGTTCTGATTACATGACAGAATGTGAAAGACATTATATAGTATTTATAGACAATCTCGACTGAGGAAAACAAGGAACTCCATAACTTCCAAGATCTAGAGAAAACAAAGAGCTCTTTGACTCATAAAAACAATCACTCAAGACATTGAAAATTACAAATTACATCTTAACACTGAAGACATGGGCTCTGACATTTGGTTTTGCAAGTTTGAACCCATGTTGGCCATTACTCCTTGGTTTAATTTGCTGTTTTCTTCTGCTAACGCATCGCAGAAAGCTCTGTGGGTGATGAAGCAATCTCTTCTGCATGATTGGTAGCAGTGGGGTCACGTTAGGCCGCTATCTAGGAGATTAAATACTGATATGAGACTGAAGATTAGTGATTTGTAACTTGAATGTTCAAAATTTATCAATTTTCTGGCCATTCCAACCATATTTTCCATCTGGAAAGTGGAAAATGACCATAATTCGCATCTTTACCATAACTTCTGCAAAAAAATCTACGTACAATATCAGACAGAGTTTGAACTGGTTTTGGCAGCATGAATATGTGGCTCTGCAACTTCAGAAATTACCATATGACAACTTAAAAATTTACTTGCATCCCAAATATAATTAATTACTTATAATTTATATCATGCATATAAAAAGACCATAATCATTAAAAAAAAAAATTAGATCCATGTTTTTCTTCCATGATAATTTTTATTTTTTTTGCTAACCTGGAAAAGATGGTTCCACAATCACATTTGTATTCCCTCGTATCGCATGTCTTTTGATGAGCTTTCCAATCAGATTGTACTGCATATTTCTTCGAGCACTTGTCACATTTCCATTTCTTCTCGCCATTGTTTCAGCTAAAATGCTTCTTAATGCCAGTTATATCTCCTATTGATCGAGCCGGGTTGTGGTGAACACATGTTAGCTCAGGGCATATACAAACCCTTTTCCTCACCTCAGTGGCAGTTCTTTGCCAGAGCTTCCATGGAGGATTATGGCCTCTCCTATGAAATTGCAGGTTTTGGTCCCTTTGAAACCCTTTGTTGCATATCTCACACACAAAACGGTTTGTTTCCATATGGGTCGTTGGTGATAAAGCAACGACTTCAGCAGTAGGATCTGATTCATAAAAGCTAGACTAGTTAATTAGTAATCACTGTTTTCATTCAGATTTATTTCTCTGAAAAAGAATTTGATTGTTATACCATACGAACTACGAAGGAAGAAAAAGCTTAACTTATGGTCCAGGCGAGGGTGATCGTACGTGATGTTATTAATTTCTATGCATGGTAAAATCCATGGCTCTATTCTTTGAAGTACAGTTGGAAACAAAGATTGAAGTCGGTAGTACAGTTCTCACCAGTTATTGTAATCTTAAAGCAATAATCGAGCCTTTCAATTTATCTAACATCTCTTTTCAAAACATAAAAATAAAAATAAAAAAATGAAAGGAAAAAAGAAGCCTTGGTTCAAGGTGAGAAAGTTAAAGCGAAAATTTAAAATCCAATTTAATTTTCTGTTTTTTTTTATAAAGTTGATAGAAAAAAAAAAACCCTCCTTGATTTGCATGCTTGCATTGAACATGACAAATTCAATGATAGACAGTAATCAACCAACAGTGCCAACAGCTTAGTTCAAAAAAAAAAAAAAAACCTGTGCCAAACAACCCATCTCATTCATCGAATTTATTATAATGTGCCGATATATCAGATTTAAATATGTACTCAATTTGCATCTAAGAGCAATACCAATATATAAGGTTGACTTTGCCTGGAGTTTCTGGTAGATTTCTTTTCTTCTTAACCGGCTGGTGTTGCTGTTTGGAGATAGACCCATTGCTGCTAGTAGCAGCTGAAGGTCCTGATGAGTTTGAGCCACGGAAATGATTTTGTGCCTGTTGCTGCTGCTTTTCTTGAAGCTGTTGGACCTTTTCTCCAGTATTTCCTGAAGAGAAGCTCCCTTCATCACCTGTGATATTTGACATTTGAAACTCAAAAGATTGAAATAATCAACAAAGCTAGATTGTCTTAATTTCTGTCCCTTTTCCTCCCCTTCCAAGCTCTTCGTTTCTTTCCAAGATTTTTCTTCTTATTGGTTTTCTCACTACAAGGAAAGGCTTGTATTTTGGCTTGCTACACTAGAGGAAGACAAAAAATCATGGAATTCTCCTCCATTAAAGGTCAGGATTGGCACTGTTGCTGCTACAAGACTAGCATTGGAATCCGGTCTTCATTGGCCTTTTATGGAGTGTTAAAAACGATTTCATATCGAAATTATTACAATATTTATCGATTGAGAATTTTTTTTTAATTTAGATATTCGGGTAAGTTTGTAAGTAACTCAATTAATTTTATGAATTTTAAAATTAACAATAATGTAAGTAATAGTTTTGAAATTTATAAAATTTAAACGGTAATTTTTTTAAAAAAAATTTAAAATTTAATTAGTGAAATTATACCCTTTAAAATTTTATTTTTTTATAGAAATTCTTTTAGAAAAACCTGATCATGAAAAGAAAACTACTTCAATATAAAATAAAAAAAGGCACATGATCATCCTCCGTCTGTTAAATGCATTTTTATATTTTTGAAAAATGTTTCTTCAGGAAAAATAATTATTTCCCAGAGTTCGGCGCATCCTATTTGGGTTTTGACCAACAACGCATGGTTGGCCACCACTTAAAAGGCTGACTAGAATAAATGTTTATTTAAAAAAAACATTTTAAATTAAAATAAGTAATTTTTTTGAAACATCTCTTTTAGAGTTTTCTCAACAAATAAATGTTTATTTTTTAATAAATAAGAATTAATTTTACATATACTTTTTAATGAGACATACGTACATCAATCAATGGTGTACTCAATTCATTGACTAAGATGTAATATATATATAAATTGCGTGTCCTTTCATTTCATTCTAAGAGTTTTCTACCTCTCAATTAAAAGAATTTAAAAAGAAAACACAAAAAGGATTTTACTATTCTAGAAAAAAAAAAAAAAAGAATATTACGTACCATAAATAGGAAAGCTAGTAAGAAGGATGGCTTCTGTCTACAACGAGTGCGCACGATACTAATGATGGCCAAAACCTTTTGAAATGTTTTTTTAACTTAAGATGACTAAATTGTCCTCTATCTTCTTTTTGCTTAATTATTGTAATTTACAATACGTGCAAATCAATTTATGCATACCTCCCATGAGAAAATAAGTTTGATTTTATAGGAATGCACTTGTTGAAAGAGCTTTACCTCACTATTAAAATATTACATATCACCAATATAATATTTCATCGGTATTTAAATATTGATTTAGTCATGAATAACTTTATCAACAGAATAATAGATAAAAAATATCATCAAAAAACATATCATCGGTGATTTATATTAAATTGATAAATCCATCGATCATATATTCACAAATAGATTTACAAATGAAAATAATGCATCAAACAAAAAAAATACCGGCATTAATTTCATCAGTAAATCCATTGATGATTATGTCATATTATCGACAAAATAAACTATCGGTAAGTCCATCGATCATCATGTGCATGTTACCAATATATATAAATTGTTAGAGAATTACTTCTAACAATGACAAGTCCTGTAACTTTTTCCCAGCTCTTTAGAACTCTCCGAGGAACTTAGTCTTATCGCCTTTCTAGTTTCGGCGAAGATCCACCTCAGCCTCCTCATATAGCTTTTATCCACTAGATAAATTTTATTCAATAATATTTTTAAAATTAATAATAAAAAATTGATTTTTTTATTACTGACGAGATTTTAATGCATAGTAATGGAACCATGGATATTCTTGGTCTGGTTCTCCGCATCAGACTACAACCACCACAAGAAATACTCAGACGTCATGTGTTGGATATAAACATCCTGGATTCCTTCCGAGACATATGGAGGTCTGAAATCCCTCCACACGACAATGTCTACCTAGACTGTAAGACTTTTTTCTTTTGCATATATCTTTGATTTTCATGGACCTCGTACTAGAAATCAGGTAACCTAGTTCTTAGAAAAAAAAACCTTATCGGTTAATTTTTTGAAAAATAAAATTTTAACAATTTCTTTTTTAAAAATATCACAATCTAAATTCAATCTTACCTAATTACGTTGTGATTCTCCCATACTCACCTACATGTCCCTGATTTATTCTCATTACATCTATAATCATAATCATATAACGATTATTATTATTATCTACAACTCCATACACGTTACTAGAACTAGAAGTCAACCCAACTATTATTTCTACCATGGTCTCGTAAGGAACATAGGGTTTTTCGAGTGCAAATTAACACATGCATTTCTCTGTGAACTCTTTTTATAAGAGATGCATCATAATAACATATGGAATGGAAAATATTTTATTTTTATACCTCTTACATGGATATCTAATATTGTCTCCACTAATATTTTTAGATTATATTGTGCGTAATTAATAAAACCCTTAACCCCATTATAATAATCCATCATGTGTAATAACCCTTCGGGTGAAACTCAATACATCCATGAACAACCATCCATTACTTATATGAAACCTATATAGAATATTGATGGCAATATATTTTAATTAATAATGTTAACTAAATATATTATTGGTACCCAATTAATTAGTTATCATTGACTGAATTCAAAATTATTCAATCTATTTTAATAATATCCTTTAATGATTATCAATTTTCTTTAAAAATTCAAATATCTCCAAATTTATCTAAATTTTCAACTTAATAATAAAATTGATAAAATATGAAACATAACCATTAAATAACCCATTATTTACTTCATTATAAAACATCTAGGTTACAAAATCAAAATTAGTTTCATCAAATAACAAACAAATATAATTTTTTAAAATCTCAAACGAATCCCAACATGTACAAATCATGCATTCATACAACAAATTTCTATAGAAAAAAGCTATAAAATAAGTAAACTCACAAACAAACTATGACGCTATGTAATTCTGTCGGTATTCACCAATAGAAACAATGATGTTATGTTATGTTATGTCGATAAATTTTATAATAATTTACCGATAGTATTTTTTTTATTTAGTATTTTCATTTGTATTTGAAATTTTTTTGTAGTGCCCGACTTGCAAAGGGAATAGTCTCTATCCAATAGGCTTGGGGATACATTTGGTTAAAAAAAAATATGAATAAGGAAAATCTTAGACATATAAATATCCAATTACTACACTACTTCATGGAATTTAAGTTAATTTTAAAACCGACCATGCGAGGACAAGTTCTATTTTATCAGGTTATGTGAATTAGTGACTGCTTTGAATGTTGCACACATACTTGTATACTTGCTCTTGAAAATCTCATTAAGGACCTTAATGTTTTAGAACAACTTAGCCAAAGGTTGGAAGTAAATACAAAATATATATCCAAGAGAAGCAAATACACAGAAAATAAGTAAGAACAATATGATGACATTATGGTTTCCATGAACTATTTTTTACTCCAAGTGATCGAGAGCTCTTGGGTTTATATCTTGGTCTCAAAACTAGACAAGTAAGGAAATTATATGTTTAATTTATATAACATCATGGTAAATTTGCTATTATCACAAAGATTGGCATACTTACTAAGAAAATAAATAATTTTAAATAAAACATGAAAACACAATAGTAGCATGCATATCAATCATACATATATCTTTGTAAAATTAAAACAAAACTTACTTGTTGAAACATTTTAAAATTGATCAAATTTTATTGTTGTCAAGGATTAATATTTTATCCTTAAAGTTTTATTATTCTCCACTTTGTGCAATAAGACTTTCTTTAATAAGCCTCTCAAGATTCAAACAACACTAGTTTGTTTAAGTGCACTTCTAAACAAGGTCCAATAAACCTAGAAAATAGTACTTAATTATTCCTGTACAAAAACTGAACCTAACCTAAGCTTTAGATTATGAGGAAATTTTAAGAGGAAATGAGGCTTTAAAACTAGAAGAATAACGTTGGAAAATTAGGTGAAGAATAATATCAAATTCTAGAAAAACAATGCATGTAATTGACGAACCCCAAACACTCTTCTTCAACCTTTTTTTATAAGAAACAATTATGAACTAAAAGTTGATGGACTTCCTTTGCTATAATAACTTTGATTACCTATAATAAACTAGAATTAAATCATATAACTTTTGAGCTAAAGTCATTAACAACTTTAATTGCCCATAATAAACTATAATTAAATCATGTGACTTTTGGGTTAAAGTTGAAAGAGTTGTGGAAAAATTGATCAAATATTTCCTTCAATGGATTGGACAAATCAATAAACTGAAAAAATAATTATTTATGGACCATGCCCAAGCACAAGCCGACAAGTGTACATGTGGGTTTTGGAGTCCAAAACTCCCTTTGCTTAAGACTCATTCTCCCTAAAAGCTTCCGAATTCAATTTTAACTTTATAACTTTTCACTTTATAAATATCAAGAATTTTTTTTTTATATGTGGATATAATTTTTAATTTATTTTTGAGTTTTACCAAAACATATCAACTAAATATTATTTAATATGTTAATTTGATTTCAAATACGCTTATTAACCGTGTTTTTAAACATAGTTTTTCCAAGATTGATTTCATTGGAATACATTTGTAGAGATTATCCAAAAAAAAAAAAAAAAAAATTGTAGATCATCTATTTCAATGTTTTAGACTTGTAAAAGACTATCTATTGTTTTCATATTCCTCAATTCAAGCAACGAATTTAGAATTAAATTTTCCACTTCCAGATTTTCTAATTATACCTTCCGCAGAGAGTTCAGCCATGCACTCACAAAAGGTTTTCTAATTAAAATCTCTATTTCCACCGGATTCTCTAATTACACCTTGGTGTGAAATTTTTTATTTATTTTTTTGTCTTAACGGCAAAGCCCTCGAGATAGTTTTAGCCCATCGAGATTAAATCCTTTCATATGTTATTAAGTAAGATATTCACAATAAGTTATTTTTTTTACACTTTCTCTAAAATTCCAACCCGGATAATAATACGAGGAACAAACCTATTTACCAAACTACACTAAGCCTTCAAAGGTTTCTGAATCTAATTTTACCGAATTCTTCCCAAGATCTTCTGGGAAAAGAATTCAACCATTGAATTCATGGGACCTGCTCATTAAATGAAGTAGATTTTTCTGGAAGTGATTTTCAAAAGATACATTGTTGAATCCAATCTCCCGGATCAGACTGCTGCATGTCTGTGATTTACAAAAACATAAAAAATAAAAGAGCTCTCTCGTTCAGAGCAAAGATTTCTCAGTCAAGTGGTAGAATAGAACATATATAATTAAAAAAATACAACTGGAAAAGGAGTATTCCAAATGCAGAAAAATACAATGGAGGCAGTTTTTTATTTCCTAATACATAGTAGACTTTCTCGGATTGGTCCATAGCCCACTATAACAAAGCTCTCGATTCAGAAAATCTAGATCAGATCAGCTGAGATGCCCACTAGAGATGAGGAGTGGGATAGAGGAGGAATCTTAAGATGGAAAAAGTTGCAGTGTGGCCTCACAAAAAGTTGAAAAACAGGAAGTACTGTATAACTTTCCCAAGGTCCTCCAAGAACTTAATTAATGTTTTGTATACATTATCCTTAATTAATTTAAATAATTTTAGGGTTCCTCCAAGTCCCTTTCAGAGATTAATTTCCTTCCCCCACTTACTGATTAAGTTAAATTCTCTTAATACTTTATAATTAGTTGTGAACTGTTTTGAAGTCCAACCCTGAAGCCCCAAATGGTTTAGTTGGGCTTGTTACGTCTCTCTCCAGCTGTTTGTCACAGAAACACACAGTAAAAGGCTTACACCACCACCAACAACGCACATCTGGGGTTTATTGCTCATGGCAGTAATTACATTAGATAGAAAATTAAACGGACAAACTCAAAATTTTGGGATGGTGGTTTCTTTACATAAATGTAAGTAAGAGCACATGAAGATAAGAAGAAACACACACATGCATGCACACACACACATATATATGGAAAAATATAGCAGCTTTCATGAAGGAAAAAAAAAGTTTAAAGCTGAGGGTATGAGACCCATAAGTATGTCTTCTGCTTTTCTAGACCTGTACTTAATGATCTTGAGAAAACTTTGCGATTGTTTATTCTGCGAGGACCACAATCATGTTCTGTGAACAGTGGATACACGCAGGAAAAGGCAGTTTGATGCTGAGTTTTGGGTAATTAGACAACCTGTTTCGCGAGAAGCAATAAACTTTTAACATACATCAAGCTGACACATGTTCATATAAAAATTGTAATGGGATATATTCTTTAAGAGCGTTAAATTTTTTTCCAAGGAATATGCACTAAATTAAGGTATGTACGTCCATTTCCGCGCGCAGAATATCACAGTTCACATTACTTTGAAATTCTTTCATCACCATGACACCCATCTAAATTAGTTTTCTAAATATCCTGATTCCTTGGTTCTATTTCGTTTCAAATAATGACATATGCGAGCTTGTTTGATTTTACTTTTGTTGAGGTTGAGGATAAAGGTGCCATATCAAGCTAGAATTTTTCTCTCTACGCTTATAAATGTGTGGATAAGTACTATACATCCATGAAAATGAAGAGTTATTATGTGAAAGGGTTGAGAAGAAAAGGGAAAAGGAAGTAAATCAAAATCAAAATATTTCTCCTATTTGGTAGTTACATGAGTGGAGAACAAAGGATATAAAATTGTAAGTTATGATTCTAAATATTACATCCATATGTATTCTAATAATTATTATATATTTTTTTTATCAAGCGATGGAATTTTTTCATTTATCTCTAGATGCTGTTTATTTGTAGTTGTTTTGCTGCATTTCTTTTGTTGAATGTTAAATTAGTTTTGTATCTTTCCTTGATCATCCTCTATATGACTTGTAACTTAATTCGTTTTTTATTAGTTTAATTTAATTCCTTGATTCAGAAAGTTCACAATTAGTATATACATACATGGTTTTTATTATTTAATTCGTTTAGTTTTTTAATTTTAATAAATTAATTATTTTATAAAATTTACATATAATGAAACAAATTAATGAGAGGAGGGTGCCAACGCTATTTCCAGAGGAGCGTGGGGGAATCACAACGTCATTAAATAAGATTGAATATAAAATGTGATTTAAAAAAAAAAAATCCAATTTTTTTTTCTACAAACAAGGTTGCGTGATTCTTGGTATGAGGTGCGAGAAAAATCAATGAAATATACAAAAGAAAGAGGTCTTCCAAGCTAGAAAGATATGACCGTGTGGAGGGATTTCAGACTTCTGCCCATTTTGAAGGCTATTTAGGACACTTATATCTAGCACATGATGTCTGAGCTTTTATGCAACGATTACAGTGGGATACAAAGAATCAAACCAAGGAGATTCATGGTTTCTTTACCATGCACACTAGGATACATGCAAGATCCTTCAACCCATCCAGAACTTGATTCGGATTTGTTGTTGGAGGCTGGATCTACTAGTGGACCTGATAGAAATTGAGTTTACGGTATCTCCAACACTACGGCTAAGGATAAGTGGACGTGCTGCAGTGTATCGACTATTGGTTCCTCACAATCAGGATTGAGCCATCAATCTTCGACAGTCTAGGCGATGGTGTACAAGAACAAGTCCAATCTCAGACAACCCAACTTAGTGATGAATTGACCCAACTTAGGTTTGAGACAACTGACTTGAGGGGTAAATTTAATCTCCTTGAGCAATTATTGGCAACCCTCATTGATACATGTGGTCAACCTCCTCGCCCCCTGGTTTCTATCTATTAAATAAATTGTATTGAATAATATTTTATTCAATTAAAAATAAAAATTTGGTTTTTTTATTTTAATTCCTTTTGTATCGTTTATTTTAATTTTTATTAAATACAATATTAACATAATTTACATCACCAATGTAATGACCGAAGAACTAAGTCCCTTGAAAAGTTCTAGAGAGTTGGAAAAAAATTACAGGACATTGCCCCTAATAATTACAAACGAGGTTATCAACGGACTAAATCCATCAGAAAATTCTAGAGAGTTGGGAAAAAATTACAGGACTTATCAATGTTAGATATAATTATCCAATGATTTAATTCTGTAGTCATGCATATATGATCATCAATGGAATTATCAACAATTTATATTGTCGATTATTCCATCGGTAATATAATTAATCACCAATCGATTTACCGATGAAATGGGTGCTAGTAAATCTTTTTTTTTTCTGGCGTTCAATTTCTGTCTGTAAATTCATTGGTGATTATATTACCGACGGAATGAACGGTAACATATAAATCATGAATGATATGTTTCCCACCACAATCTTCCATCTATGATTTCGTTGCTAAATTTTGTTCCAACATAATTAGTGTTTAAACATTAACAAAATATTTCATCGATGTTATGTAATATTATGGTAGTGACCGCACTAGAAAATTCTGCACAATCTACACATATTATATCAGTGATTGCCACGTCTCATAAATTCAAATTTTCTGCTTACTCAACGGTTATTTATTTATTTATTTATTGCAATGATGCAAAGTTTCTGCACTCAAAACACCACCTCATGAATTTCGGTCAACAAGTAAAATGATTTTCCAGGTTGTATATAGTTAGGTAATAAACATAGGGTTTCTAATTTATAATTGATTGATTCTTTTTAGGTGTTAGTTTGGTTGTATGTACAAATTAAGAAGCACACCTGCACATATGCGGTCCACAAAATTAAATTTAAAAGATTAATATAACATTCATATATGGTTCAAATTTATTGAAAGCATTAGAGGTTCCATATCAAATCAAGGGGAAGGAGGGGGGACCATGTTGTCGAAGTTGATAAGTCTTTGATTTCTTGACCCCTTTCCTTACACAAGTTTTAGGGTTAGCACGGAGGTTTGGAAATATGATAATTATTGTTTTTTAAAGTATTTTTTTATTTTAAAATATATTAAAATAATGTTTTTTATTTTTAAAAATTATTTTTAATATTCATATATTAAAAGTAATTTAAATACATAAAAAATTAATTTAAAATAAAAATTCAATTTTTTTAAAAATAAAAAATTCAATCTTTTTCTATAAAAAAAAGAGTCTTACAATATTTTTCCGTAACCCGAAATGGTTAGGTATTTAAAGGAAGACCTAACTCATACCAGCCATAGCATTTACCCGTCAATGTGTTCCCGTAGGCCCCTAGCTTCAAATAACTGACCAAGTCCATGTCGCGATCTGCCACGTCATGTGGAGAATCTTATCCTACTGACCATACATAACCAACCATGTTGTCTCTTTGTCTTGTCATTATGATTTAATTGTATTTTTTAATTTTTTATTTTTTTATTTATTTTTTTAGTTTTAAATTAATTTTTTATATATTTTTTAAATTGTTTTGAAATGATAATGTTAAAAATAAATTTTAAAAACTAAAAAAATTATTTTAATATATTTTTAAATAAAAGAGTTATAATTCAAAACTTATATCAATAATATCTATTTAAAAATTAATATATATATATAAACATAAAAAATATATATGATAACAAATTTACTGCTTAAAGTAGAAGGAATTCTTCCTATAACAATTTATTAATTGAAGTGTTAAGAAATATTTATTAATTGTTGTACATATATTTTAGAAATAGAAATCAATCGTGTGTAACAGAAGAGAAGTCTTTTTTAGGAACTAATGCGGTGGAAATAATTATTAATGATACAATTAGAGAATTTTATTGGTAATTAAAAAGGTATGAAACAATATTAATACATATAATACTAAATGTAATAGTTTAAAAGCCTTTCATGTGTTGAGTATTAGTAATTCTTCTATGAAATTTTATTTGATAATATCATGTGTGGGGAAATTATTACTATATATTAAAAAAAATGATATAGTTATTTTAGAGGACCTATCCCTGTCCCGCTCTTTAAAAACTATTTATAAAACCTTATTTATTTATTTAAGTTTTTTTAATTAAAATACTTATTTGACATGATATTAAAATTTTAATGGATAGATAATTATAGATTTAAAACTCTACATCTATTATATCTAATTAAATTATGAAAAATAGGCATAATAATTTGTAATGATGAAACCGCGCTAATCTTAGGCTTAACATCTTAAATTAAGTCGCCAAATGAAATAACTCCCATCAATAGATGAATTTTCGTTCACAAAACATAACGTCATGTCAAGATTCCCCATGACGATGGTGCACATACACATAGACATGCATATATGATAGGCATGTCACACATGTACACTTCTATAAATGATCAGCGAGAGAGCAAGCAAGGAATAGCAACGTGTCTTTGTTTAACAGGACATCGATTTTCTCTTTATTCAGATGGTTGATAGCATAGGCAATAATAATTCAGATAAGGAATGGCTGAAGTACGACTTTGCTGGAGGCAGTACCAGTGATGATGGAATCATCAAGGAGCAAGACAGATTGCTTCCCATAGCTAATGTGGGACGGATCATGAAGCAGATTCTGCCTCCCAACGCAAAAATCTCGAAAGAAGCCAAGGAAACCATGCAAGAATGTGTATCTGAGTTCATCAGCTTTGTCACTGGAGAGGCATCCGACAAGTGTCACAAGGAGAAGCGCAAGACAGTTAATGGGGACGACATATGCTGGGCTCTTGCATCTCTAGGGTTTGATGATTATTCCGAGCCCCTAAAGAGGTATTTATACAAATATAGGGAGGTCGAAGGAGAGAGAGCTAGCCATAACAAGGCAAGCAACAACGAAGAAAAGGATGATTCGTCGAAGTATAGAGGTGAATCTATCTTGAAGGCTACTGTTTATCCTCATACTCCATTGAAGCTCCCTGGGAATATTGATAGAAGTAATAGTCTCTCAAGGCGATTTTGAATTCTTGGAACAAAGTATGGTAACAGTCCTTAATTAGTCCTAAATATTGCTGGTATTGATATAGCTAGTTGTTATGATATTTGGTTATGTTTTTTTTTTCTTTTTTCTTTTTTGTGGTGGTGATCATAGTGGGGCATTGCTGATGAGGGGCCAGGGAGGCTGATTTAGCTGTGTTCTATCAATTTCTGGGCGTTAAAAATTCTTGGGTTTGTTTTTGATTGATTGTTATTAATTACAGTAAGAGTTATGTTAAATTAAGGTTAAGACTTTGATAATTAAGTCCAATCAAGCTACATCCTGCTATTAACTCATTCCTGCTAATTTTAATGTCTTTGATAAGGATTGTCTCCGTTTCCTTTTGTTTTTAACCCTAATTCACATGAGATAATTTATCCTTTAGGGTTGCAATTGCATAAAAAAAAATTTATATCTAATTAAATTATCAAGGAGCAAGACATCTATTATATCTAATTAAAAAAAAAGGAAAGAAATTCATGCTATGAACTTTCAAAATATCAATTAGATTTACAGCTGCCTATGGTACTCAAAACGAATCTTAAGTCATATGATTTGTAATTCTGAGCTTGTTTATTTTGATTTAAAGTATAATTAGGATGGATGGAAAATAAAGTAAATTGATTGAATTATGAAAAAAAAAATGATGCTTAATTAATTTGTCACTTATTTTATTTATGTATTGTTGGTTTGGCGTTGAGAGCGGGATCTAGTTGAGTCTGTAGCTCTAGGTGTAGCTGTAGTGGAGTTATGATGATAGTTGCTTTATAAAATATTTTTTATTTTGAAATGCATTAAAATATTTTTTATATTTTTTAATATTTATTTTTAACATTAACGTATCAAAATGATTTAAAAATATTTTGATAATTTAATTATAGAACCTTAATTTTATTCCATTCAAATTAAAAATGGTAATGAAAAGTTATATTGTTAACTCAAAAAATATCTATATTATATCTATAATAAAAATTAATTTACGACACTAACCAAATATAAAAATATATGAAAATAATTTTAATTTTTTATATTGCTAAAATTAATATACTTGTATATAAAGAAAGAAAATTGTTTTTTTTTTTTGAAAAATGAAGGAAAACTTGCATTGAAAAGCCATCATCATGAACCTTTAAAATGTGTTTTATAAGCTGAGTATAAATTTGAAAACTCTAAAAACTAGTTTTTCAGTTTTTGAAATATTGAGTTTAAATAGAAAGTTTCAGGTTTTATATTGGGCTGTTTTGGTTTAATTGTAAATAAGGATGGATATATATATATATATATAACTTAACACAAAAGTATAGGAGGCCTTCGACATTGTGGTGATCATAAGAGAATATTGAAAAGTGTTGAACAAGAGATCTCAAGTTCTTGCATTTATTTTGTACTACAAATGTAATAAAATATATAAAATCTCAAGATTGAAAATATTATGTCTTTCATATACACAATCCGGAAAAATATTCCTGCCGTCGTGTTTAAATCATCCAATAATATATTAACCCATAAATCGTACAATTATGATACTGATTCCTGTGTCATGAAGAATTCATAGTACTGGAATTAATCCCCCTGTTGCCGTCTCCATGTGTTTTTCATAAATTTTCATTACAAGTCCGTATCCTGGGTTCATGTTTCGCCATTCATGCATATAGCCATGTGATATTCCTGGTAGACCATATATTGTCTATGGTTTTTTTGTTTTGTTTTTGAAAGCCCTAGATCCGGGACCACGATTTTAAATGTCTCGAACTTCCTAGTTTGTCGTGATCTCACACACACACACACACATCAAGTCTCGATCATGCTGCAATTTTTTATATAAATGATTTGGATCATCTTCCCAAAAGCGAGGATTAGTCAATATTGTCTAGATTCTTAGAAGATAGGGACGAGATCATGGAGAAGCTATTAGAGTAAACATTACTAGGAAGGCTTTCTGGGGTTTGTAAGGCATCAAATTCTACTTTGACCATTTAATTTATTACATATGCTAGCTAGCTAGCTGATATTTCATTGATAACCACTAAAGATCAAGAGAGAGGAACAAGATTTACTTGGGAGCTATTCCGTTCTTCTTTACCAAAAGCTAGGAAGTTTTCATACTCGATCGTGTGGCCTTCTCGAGCTGACAGATTAGTTTTTCTTCTGAACTACCTTAAAATTTCTCTAAAATGAAATACACAAATGCCCATCTAATACACGAATAGAAAACCAGCAGAAACCACTGTTTTTTTGGGTATTGACGAATTTTATCACTCGTTACAGTACCCGTACGTATAGTGTACGGACCACAGTCACACCCATGAACGGGACAAAATGGAAGGGGGTATGAGCACTTCTCCATGTGACATCTAGCAGTCGGGCATGTGTTGCCGATGTGCCTCAGGACACGTGGTGGAGTTGTAAATGGTTAAATTTAGCTAGCTAGTCTAAGCAGAAATATTTTTGCCGGCCACCTTTTTGTACAGGCAGATTATCTTAGTGATGCTATCATTTGAGTGCCATCAATAATTGGTTCTTGTCTAAAGCATTTCGATAAAGGAGAGAGTATTAGAATCTTGAGACGAATTGCTCCTCCATGTAAAACTGTGGTAAATTCTGTGTGTATTCATTTTCAAAAGTAAACAGAAAACAGAATTATTTCAGCTAAGACTTTATTCTTTTATAGAACTCTTTAAATTTTTAGTGCCGTTGGCTTGCTAAAACTTTTCTTAACCAAGCGAATAGGAATTTGTGCTATTCAAGGATTCCCTTTGTTCTCGTAATATTAATAAATAATCGCAGAACACATCTTTGCGAGCCAAGCGTAAAAAAACGTTAAAAAAAAAAATCACCATCATTTTATGATAGATAAGAACCCTAACTGGTTTTTATATCTACTGGAAATAACTGAAGTTACTGCAACGTTTTGTGGAAGTCCCTCCTGCAGAATCTGCAGAAAACACAGCTACTACATCGCTGCCCTGCACACAGGTGGTTAGATATCGTATGTATACAACAGGTTAGATATCGTATGTATACAACAGTGCAACACTTGCATGAAAATGTATGGTAAATTAGGGAAATTCTTGCTCACCACCTAATTCGTCTTAACAAGTGCTCGATTTAACATTCTATATATGGTATTCTAGGATTCATAATTTCATATCTCTGTTTATTCTTTACAAAATCAATATGATCTTCACGAAGTACATTTCTCTTTATCTGCTACCAGCGGTCTTGTAGTGTAGTAATTACATCTAAGCTTCTAGAGGTAGGCTTGTCTTACCCATCAGCACTTGATTTTATCTTACAGCTCGTAAGTCATACCAACCTTAAGCATGCGCTTGTGAGGAATGTCAAACACCTTCTCACTTTGTCTCAAGTTTTTCTTCAAGAAATTGTAAGCGTAATTGATTAAAATCCTATCCCCCAAACTCGCTCCTTTGCTTGCAATCACTTCATTCTCACCAATCAAGTGAACAACACCAGCACGGCATGCCTTGTCGATGATCTCGATCTCTCTCTCTGCATCCTCTTGTTGCTTCTCTTTTTCAGCAGCTTGCTCCATCCTCATATCTTCTACTTGTCCATCATCTGGTTCTCCTTCTTTCTCGGTCACCTCTCCATTAGTGAGAAATGCTTGGGAGAACCAGTGCTCGTTTCTGATGAACTCCTTCAATTTTTCAACTAACATTCCCTCGAAAGGCTCTTGTTCATTGCGCACGTCCGTGTATCCATATCTGGCCACACAACGAAACACATTGAGCTCCTTTGGTTCCACTCTACGAAAAAGGAAACGTTCTTCAGCTGGAACCTTGCCAATTGGCAGAGTCTTGATGGATACGAAAACAAGGACTGAGTGTAGTGCAGGCACATTTTCCACATAGTGCTTGAAGATGGGTGGGATGCCGTGAACAAGTTCGGAGTAGAACATGGCAAGTCCAGGAAGCCTGCTAAAGTTCCCTGCAGAAACCTCCATCAGCTTGTCTGGAGAAATCTTGTGATCAAGCTCGTAATAGTACTTTCTTCGATACACATTGTTCCAGCTATACATTATAGCCATTAGAACCCCAGCAAATGCTAATGGTAGATATCCTCCTTGGTCAAATTTGTAGAGGACAGAGCTTAAATACAGAAGCTCCACAGTTCCAATTGTAAGCACAAAGACAATTACATGAAATATGTTGGTTTTCCATATCATTAGCATGATGAGTACCAGGAAGGATGATGTGAGAGTCATTACAAACACCACGGCAATTCCTGTAGTTAACAACTAATTTATCAGCCTCAGAGAATTTATTAAAAACAATTATGGGTGCATCATCTGAGATTTGAAAGAGGCTAAAATAATCTGTGATCAAGAGCTGCGGATTACCATATGCATTGCCAATCTTTGTAGTAGTCTTAAAGCCAAGCGTGACACAGACACATGCCACCATAAGAAGGTAATTGACTTCAGGGATGTAGACTTGCCCTTCATACTTAGCCGATGTGTGCACGATTTTCACCCGAGGGAAACATCCAAGTGCTAGTGATTGTTGAATTATGGAGAATGTCCCCGAAATCATGGCTTGACTTGCAATGATTGATGCCATTACGGCCACCACAAACATTGGCCAGTACAATGGGTCTGTATATAATGCAGTTGCCTTGAATGGTTAAAAAACTATGGTTATAATGAAAAATTAACAGACAAGGAAATTCATCAACCTGGAATAGACTTGAAGAAGGTCGCTGAGACAAGACCGTTGTGCTTTCTAAGAAAGGCGGCTTGTCCAGCGTATGCCGATATGAGAGCAGGGTATGTCACAGCGCACATGCTTATTTGAATGGACCGAACTGTGAAATGACCAACATCAGCAAATAGTGCTTCAGTTCCTGCATGCAAGTTTTTAGTTAGTGGCTGTCTAATGAGCGAAAATTTAAGAGCTAATTCATATATAATCAAGCAGTATTTGTTGTTTGAATTGAAAGGAATAGAACCTGTTATGGCAAGGACAACGCCACCAAGGGAAATCCATGCATCTTTTTTGTTCCTCCTGAAATAATCAACTATGTACATTGGATTCAAAGCTTTGACCACTGCTGGATCATACTTGAAGAGATTGTAGATGCCAATACCGCCAATCAATGAGAACCAGACACAAATCACAGGTGCAAAACTGTAGCCCACTTTATCTGTTCCAAATCTCTGAACCATGAATAGGCAGATCAAGATCGCTACCGATATCCAAACGATGCTATCTGCATGCGCAAGATTGAACAGTATGAGTAGCTTTTTTTTTAGTTTATTTGAATTATTACTTAAATCTGAGTTAATGATGCAGATTCAGGGATTCCTCTGCTCTAAATTTACTGGCAAGCTAACTCCATTATTTAACAGTCCTCAATTTGTGGCTATGTACTTTATCACTAGAGAAATTCAACACACACATATATATCCAAAAATCCAAATGAAGTTTATATATATATATATATATATGCGTTTGTGTTAATTTAGAAATTCATTAGGCCTCTGATGATCAATCGAACTAGATCTTATTGACTAAGCATTTGGGTTGTAGCCATGAAAAATGATTTGAATTGACCAGCCAACTATCTATCAGGAAAACAAAAAATCACAGTAAAATCAGCAGCAGCAGCTAGCAGCCGCCGCCTTTGAAACCCAAACGTGAAGGATTGTACTACTTACTCTGTTGGATAATTTTAATACGCCAGTGTATCGGTTTATGACTTTGTTATTTTATGTTATGACGAGATTATAATTGAAAAGGTTTATTTAACTAAAATCCCAATAAATAAATACTGAAATTATACAGTAAGAACTTATCTTTCATTAGCTGATTACTTAAAATCCATCAATAATTAAAGGATAACTTGGGCCAGCATGTCTTCTCACCTCAACAGTAGAACGAAAAGACTAATGAACAACCTATGTTATCTTTTGTAGCTAAACATAATAAACTATTAGAACAAATTCTGTCCAATACCGGTGGGTTTTGAGTTTTCCAAGATTCAGATCTCAATCGCCACAAATTATAATATCCTAAAAGATGGGAAAGATTCCATTCAACGTGCTTGGATGTCTAGATTCTATGGTGCAGTTCAGAGACATGAGTTCCAATGCTAGCTTGGGTCATTGTTTAAAATACACGCATGCTGATAATCTGTAGCTTGGGTCATTGTTTTCAATGCTAGCTTTTGTCTTCAGCTCTATTGTCAAAGTAAGCGGTATGATTAAAATATACACATGCTGATAATCTGTACCTTGGGTCATTGATGATGCAGCTTCCTTGATTCCACCCACAGCAGATAAAACTGTGATAAATAAGCAGGAGATTAGGAGTGTGTTATTGCGTTTTAAAGTTTTTTTTTTAATAATATTAAGATTTTTTAAATTTTTAAATTTTTAATTAATTTTTTATGTGTTTTCGTATTGTTTTAATACATTGATATCAAAAATAAATTTTAAAAAATATAAAATAAATTATTTTAATATATTTTTAAACGAAAAATATTTTGTTTAATAATTACAAATATTTAATTACAAGAAATGATTGTGAATTAGTAAATTAATGGTAAATAAAAAAAAAAAACCCTCAAATTGGAAAATGATGGATTGAAACCTGAGATGCAAGGAGTGAGGACACCATCCCCAATAACCATGGAAGTACCGAGCATTGTTGCAAACAGGAGGAAGAGCTTAGCAAATTTGCTTTTTTCTAGCTTAGATTTGAGCTTTGATGCCCTACGTAAACGCTTGCTTGGCAACTCCAGCTGGAAATTGGAAACATCGCGGTCTTCAACTTGTTGACTAGGGAGCAGACCCACTTTGGCATATCGGCATATAAGGGAGTACAGGGCGAAAGTCCCTCCTGGAATATTCAAGTTAATTACCACGATGTGATCCGTGTTTTATTTTATTTTGTTTTTCATATCAACAAGTAAGATTTAATCAAGCCTAAAATATAAATGAACATTCTGCACGCATCTGGTAATGTTTATTCAAGATTTGCAGCTCCAACCAAAAGATCATTCAAACTCAACTAGTGCCTGCTAACGTAGCTGCTCATGCTTTTCAAATATTGACTAAAACCTCTTGGCATGGGTTGCATGATTTGATTTTTTTGCCCTTTCTCCTGGTAATTAACGACATGGTATTCTATGACTGACGTATCCTGGGTAGAATCAATGCTATTTGGCCCACTTCTACTGGACAAAAAAAATCAAAAAGAAAGAAAGAAAGAACGAACACCACCACTGTGGTAATAATAGTGCTCATAAGTCGTTATTTTGGCCACATCTGTATATATTATATTGCTCATAGTTTTACTCCAAATGCCGCGCGGCACCCTCCGATCAACATTTTCCCATTACTGACGTGTTTCGTGTGATAAAAGAAAAGTATCTAAACGGTATAAAAAGCTGGAAACACAAATCCCTAGCTTTGAAGGGGTATTTTACACTTCATATATACTCTTTAAAAGTATTTTTTAGCTTGAGAAATAATAGATAATAAATAAATAAATAAAGTTTAGGCCAATCCTAAATCTTATAAACTTAGACTATAAAGTCAACAGAAAAGGATAAACACTGGCATATATCTCTTTAATAATAATAAAAAAAAAAAAAAAAAAAAAACAGTGGCATATAAACATATCTCTATCTATCAGATCAGCGAGCTTACCGTCGCCGTTATCATTGGCCTGTAAGACGATTAAGACGTACTTGATAAGAGGGATCAAGGTGAGAGTATAGAAAATCAAAGAAAGTACACCCAGGATGTCATCGTTGTGGTTGATCCCCTTGGTAAAGGTGCTGGCGTATACGTACAGAGGTGATGTACCAATATCTCCATACACTATTCCTATGCTTTGGAATGCTAGTTGCAAGATCACAGACCAACTTGAACCCTTTAGGAAAACAAAAAAAAAAAATGAAGTTAGACGATAATCATTTCGTACAAAGAAGAAATGAAACAATCAGCATACTTGAGGATTTAGGGCAATGATGATGATGATATAATTACTAACTGAAAGATATGGGATTAATGAATCAGTGAGTGTTTTTGTCTAGTTATAAATATCCTGTGTTTTTATTTTGTCAGATGGTAAGCAGAAATGGAGGCCGACCTTGGAGCCGTGGACTTGACGACCAGAAAACTTGCCGGATTCCATTTCCAAGGAGTCATTCCGACGCAACTTTTGCCAAGATAGTTTCTTCCCGTTGAGTTGTGGTGAAAACTCTTCTTCTCGGCTTTCTTCATTGGTAGCTGTTATTGCTTCATCAGACATTTTCTCTAATCTATATAGGCGCAATAGAATTTGATCAACAAATTCACAGCTAAAATATACAAGAGGAGGATTTGAAGCCTGGGGATGGAGTTCCTAGCTAGAAGTGAGGATCAAGGGTGGTATTTATATGAAGAGAAAAGAGAGCCACCATACGTGTGATCATAGCATGGCCCACACCACACGAGTGATGCATGAAGTAACGGGGCATCCAACTTCATTACAATCTTCATCAACTCCCAACGTGATGTCCGAGGGAAACATGTTGAGATGGTAAATGGTCCCCCATTCGATCTCTTTAATGTAATTTCGCTTGTTTTATTTCTACGTTTCTTTTTTAATTATACAATCCATCCTTCTATTTTTATTTTCTTGTGGTCAAATCTATGGCTCAAATTATATATTATTATTTTTACCACTAAATAATCTTTATATATATATATATATATATATCAGTTTTATATACTTAATTTTGGTCAAGATTTTTATTTTCCTTTCCAAATCATCTATATTTAAATTGATATAATTATGGGGGGGAAAAATCCTCACTCCTTTACAATTCAACCGCATGCATGTGCCTCCTTTACAAGTCCATTAATTATATATACATAACTTTCTCTACAGCATTAATTAATGCAGCTTGGTTTATACACATAAAAATCAGTTGAGGTAGAATTAATTTTCTTAGATTTAGTGATTTTTAATTTGATATGGTTTCCAAACCTCTTACATTATAAGAACAAATTGAATTTTAGTAAAACTTTCTTCAAAAACAGATCAGTTGTTAAGAGATTTTTAAAAGTTACCGTTAAAATCAATTTCATAGTAATTGATTAATGATTAGAAGTTTCAGATTAACATATTAAAATTAATTCTACACCAAAGCGCAACAAGCCTGTGATTAAAGTTCATGTGAAAGTGCAATTATTATTAGGTCAAAAGGAAGGATAAAATGAAACTTCATACCCATTAAGTCGACGAACTTGTTGGGTTGGGTTGGTATTGCTGTATTTTTTAAAAAAACGTTTTGATGTCTTTTTAGTGAAAATTCGATTTTTAAAAAACATGATCTGATCACAGCAATTTAGGACTTTGTAGAATGAATTTCCTGTCGTCAACTAACAGGTCCAAATTTTAATGGATAAAAAAAACTCAAAAAATATATAAAAAATTTAAAAACATCCCTATTAACTCAG
>Ga0325410_1001435_pt1 | contig 26382 bp, 13 predicted proteins | sample PopdelMetagenome_16_FD_206182 | JGI IMG/M metagenome (GOLD analysis project Ga0325410, IMG submission 206182) | Populus deltoides microbial communities from Bellville, Georgia, United States - Xylem-PdIQD-R3 | ecosystem: Host-associated > Plants > Phyllosphere > Stem > Wood/Secondary xylem...
AAATAATATTCATACATGAGATAGAGAATTCAAAATCCAATATTTATAATATTTTTCAAGTTATAATTAATAAAGCATATTCTTCCTTGACTCGTTTAACATATTGAAACCAATATTTATTAAATTATTCTTAATGTAGTAGATAAATATAGAAGAAGAGCAAGAACAAAAGGCTATTAATTTACTAACGTCGTGGGAGTTTCCGAGAAAACACCGAGGACAGACCATCGTACTACCGTACAAGTCAATGTCCTTTTATCTCGTTATTAAATTATTCCGTAGAAGAAAAGATCCAATTTCCTCCCAAGAAAAAAAAATATATTACAACTGTCAATGCCAAGCGTGGCCAGCGGACGTACGCAATTGGCTCGGAAAGAGCCACGCAAATTACTCCAATATTTTCGTGATCCAATCACATTCATTCAATTAAAACGGGCTGATCCAATCACATTCTAAAATTCTGAAGTCAGGTTCCATGACTCTGTGAGGTTTCATGGAAGATCACTTTGTTTTTGGTCAATCGTATAGGAAAGGAGTATGACGTGGATTTGAATTGAATTCCAAATTGGGTTTTATAAAATTTTAAATTTTTTATTTAAAGTTGTATTTTTAATATTTCTATAATCTTTTGATTTTGATGTGATGATGGTAAAAATACTTTTTAAAAATAAATTTTTTTATTTATTTATAAAAAAAATAATTTGATAAATAACTACTACTATATTCTTAAACATTCATCGCATTCTGATTAATATTTGTTTTTCCCCGCATATGTATTTTTCAAATTATTCCACTTTGCCTTTTTCTTTGGAACATGGTAAATACATGTGACTATATTAAAATAGATTATTAAAAAAATATTATTTTATCTCCATGACTTTTCTCAATACTTTTATATAAAAAAAAACCCAAAAGTGTCAGCATTAAGTATATTAAAATATAAACGGGTTGTTGAAATGATTTTTTTTAGTCGACATAAAAAAACAATATTTAATAGTATTTTAAAAAAATATATCAAGAATTCGACTTTTCCAAATGATTTGTTCGTCATACAGAAACTGCTGGGAAGTGAGAACTAATAATAGAGAGTGATGTACTCCTTTTTTCTAAACTAAACCAAATAATAATAATAATAATAATTCATAAATTAAAAGCGTGATAAGGTCTCTGGATTCCCATTCTCAAAAAAGAAAAAGAAAAATAGAATCGTATAATATGTTCCAGCAGTAGCATTTACAAAAGCTCTGGCAGTGTTCTCTCTCTTTCGGAACCACGCACACGCGCAGCTCCTTCTATCCCAGAACAAGGATTCTCGTGGCCATGTCCCCTGGAAAGCAAATCCACTCACACGCTTCGCAGTCGAAGTTCACTTTGAAAATTCCCAGAAAAAAAGAAGAAAAGGATCATGATCGTTGAGCAAAACAGAGTACTGTGTTGTGTTCTGCGAAACTTCCACTTGCAGTTATTAGCAGGCCAGGGAGGAAAATTCAAAGTCAATTTGATTTGCTTTTATACTTTCGAAACCAGACTCGTTGTTTGTGAATTATGCTTATGGTGATGATTAAACTCCAATTTCCTTCCACGTCGTCGTCTAAAATGTTGCATCGCAGTATTTTGTGGGTGCTGATTGATCAAAGTATAATAATTTCGTTGAAACTGATTTAGCTAGAATTGAATGAGAAAATGACCACTTCCAGTTTGATAAACCCAGCAGGCTTTACCATGAAAGAAGTGTCAGCGAAATTATATATTACTACCAACCAAGAGAGCCGGCAAAGATCCAATTGTCACATGTGCCACATCATCGAGAAGATCTTGCTACGACGCTTACAATGCCAGTGCGGATGCCGGTGTTATGCCATTGGATAAAGGCTCATGCACTGCCGAAAAACGATAGCTAGCCTCAACACGTGACAACCATTTTGCAATGCTAGTTTTCCCTAGCCCACCATATTATTTTTACTTTTAATTTTGTTCTAGTAACACTTAATTGTTTTACATGAACATAATTTTAGTTTATTGTCAAACCGAGCATCAATCGAATGCTAGAATTTCCCCTCAACATTGCAAGAAACTCATATATGGGCAACCAAAACAAATTATAAAGTCAAATAAAAAAAATAAATATGAAATTATTAAATTAGAAAAAAAAATTTCATTGACCATGAAAATCAGTCCCATAATGCTAGCATATAAAAGGAATTGAACAATTGTTTAATCTTTAATTTCAGCCACTAAATCTCTAATTCTTGTAAATCAATGAAATTGAATTTGATTATGCAAAACGGAGCATCAACCATTCGATAAAATATTCCCCTGACATTGCAAGGTCATATACATAGACATAAAAATAAATCACAAAAATTAATCTCAAGTCATCACAATATTAAAAGACCAAATTAAAGGACAAAAAAAACTGAAGGATAAAAAATAAATTACTTCCGTTGTGTGAATCTACTATGAAAGTTCTCCAATGCCACAATAAAAGATTACAAAAGAATGATGTCTTTTAGTTTTTTTTTTATTATTATTATTAACAGAGAAACTTTTATAGTAACAAATATATTTTTGCAGTCACCAAACCAGGCCTGAGCTAATATAGGGTCTGGGATAGTTTAGACTGATTATCAAAATAGGCCTAGCTCACGATGGATTGGCGAACCCAAGGCCCGCCCTAGCAACAGCAGTCGAAGCTTTCTTCCATCAAGTGGGTCTCTTTTCTGCAAATTGTCCACAACTTGTTTTTTTATTCCAATATATTTGTTCGTTTATTTTGTTGTAGATAAGGACAGAATCTGGGTTAATTAGCTTTGCACATCCCTGTACTCTTAAAGTTTTCTTAATATGATCCTTTATCAATTAATTATTTTAATCCAAACCTCCTACTTGAACAACATAGCACTCTTTAATGGGAAAACATATTAATTAAAGGACTATATTAAGAAAAATTTCAAAAGTGAAGAAATATCGAAGTTAATTAACCAAAAGAACCAATCCAAAACGATTCTAGTCTCAGGTTGAGACTTGTAAGAGGGGTTAATTAGGTTTATTTTCATAATTTTGTTAATGTGTTCTCTTATCAAATAATTGTTTTAATATGATTCTCCAATTTAAGCTATATTACTTATCTAGTCCCTTTTATCTAGTTTTTAAAGTTAAATATCGATGAAATTATAAAAAAACCTGATATAAAATTTGAGCTTTTCAAGGGCTATGATCTTGGATTAAGATTGTGTTTGGACTTGATTATTTCTAAGAAAATAAGAGATTCTTTGATATGTCAGTCATTAAACATATAAAAGAATATAAAAATGAATTATTGAAGTGTGAAATGTTTAGTTTGAGAAAATAATCTATATTTGTTTATTTGATGATTCAAAATATTTATAAATCTTTATCACGTTAGCTCACCTTGATCAATTGCATAACAATTAATCAAAAGTGATCACGTCAACTCACCTTGAATATCTGAGTATTATGAGTGTTGCTTTTTAATTTTTTTTTTATAAAAATTTTATTCATTATGTAAATTCTGATATGGTTTGATAAGTGGTGTAATTATTCATTTTATCGAGGATTAAGTTATTAATGGCCTCTTTATTAAAAAAAACGAAAATTTATTAACGAACTCTCCTCCTAATTACGTAGATTGCATTAAAAAAATCACCCTCAATAGTAAATTAATAAATAAAGGAAGAAAATCAAAGCATCATTTTTTTTGGGTTTCTCTCTTATTAATCAAAAGCTGGAAAATACGCTGTCACCGTATCGCCACCATTGTAAACACTTCTTGGCAAGCAAACTCAATTCGATGGCAAAATCAAATATCCAAATTATATTTAATGACAATTTCTTCCTCACTCTCGATTTGGGATTAGAATTTCCGTAAGTTTATCTCTGCTTTCTTCTTTATAAACCTCCTTTTCTCCCTCAAAGTAAATATTCAAAATACTTAATTTTGGATTGTTAGAATGATGGATGTGGTAATGATCTTGAGCCTGTATTGAGTTTTTGGATAGGTGGTGTTGGGTTTTTATTTATTTATCTATTTATTTAATTTTTTCTAGTTTTTTTATGCTTTACATTTGTGGTGTGTTTGCGATTTCTAGATTGTTTAAATGAATGGTGGTGCGATTTTGATTTTTAAAATTTATTTTTAAAGCTTAAATAAAATTTTAAAATATAATTTATATTATTTTTTAATCTGATAAATATACGGTTGAATTTATATTTTTTTTTTGGTTAAACACATGGACAAGTCTTGACTGATTTAAGGAATTCACAGATTAGTCTAGATTTAGTCCATTTCTGGGTAATTTTAAGAGTAAATTTTCACATGCATTTAATGTAAATCTCGTGCGTGCATGGATGCTAATCTTAATTAAAATTAAACCTAGAAAGTTAAAAAATAGAGCAAACCTCTTGATAACCTCCCAAGGATATCTCATTGTTATAGATCAATCCAGGGTGAAAAGTTCTTGTTTATTGTTATTTTAATTGTTGGATTATACAATATATACATGTTACAGAAATAATAGGATGGGCCTGTTATTATGATTTTCTTTATTTGAATATGTTTATATTTTTCAAAGCAGCAAGAGTGAGATGTATATGTGCTTAATTCAATTATTTTTTTTGGTTTTTAAGATTAGGTGTGAGTTTGGTATTGTGATATATGATGTTTTTTAAAAATATTTTTTTAATTAAAAATGTGTTAAAATATATATATATATATATATTTTTTAATATGAACACATCAAAATAATTTAAAAACACCTAAAAAATATTAATTTAATGTATTTTCATGTGAAAAATAATTTAAAAACACTTTAAAAAGCAAGTTGTAATGCTAACTAAGAAGAGATTATAAAACATGGTTGATATGTATTTTAGTGAGAGAAACTACGATGTCATTTGGTAATGCGACCCAAACGATGTTTCACAAAAAATTAATTTTTTTTGCTTAAAATTAATTTTTTTGAATTGTTTTGATGTGCTGATATTAAAAATAATTTTTAAAAAAATAAAAAAATATATTATTTTAATGCATTTTCAAACAAAAAACACTTTAACAATAAATTGCTATCACACTCTCAAAACCTCCTTAAAAGCATCTCTAATAAGAGATACTATTTAGATGAGCTAAATTGGTAATATGGTTTTTTAATAGTATAAATATATATTTTTTGTTTATGTGCACTATAATGGTAAAAAACCATTTAGAAGAGCTAAATGTATTTTAATATATTTGATATTATTATTTTAATAATATGATATTACTCAATTGACTTAACGGGTCTAAAAATAACCCGGATGATTCTGAATCAACCCAATATTAAAAAATAAAATTTAAAAAAGATAAAAAAATAACTCAAGTCAACCCGAGCGAGCTCGCCAAACCCATTACACGGGTCATGAGATCATGATAATCTCATAAAAAACAAATAAAAAAACATAAATTTAAAAAAATCGAAGGAAAAAAAAACTATTGAAGAAAAACATTATTTTAGCATTTTTACAAAAGATGTAGAAATAACATTTTTATAAAAAAAATAAAAAAATAAAATTTAATTTAATAATTTTTTAAAGTATACAAAACAAGTATTGAAAGGCCGAAACAATTTTTTTTTTCCTTTAGCATCTGCATTAAAGATGCTCTAAAGTAGCGGACGCTCACATCAGGCCATGCACGCAGGACAGGACCCTCTGGATCACGTAACGGAGCTCAAGTAGGAGGACCGGATTAAAAAATCTTAATTGACGAGGACTGAATTAATAAAATTATGAAAATAGAGGAACATCCGAGCTAATTAACCCTTGAGAGAGCCGAAAAGAACTTATTTCATCGAAAGGGTCGGGTGGGAGAGTATATTTGGCACCCTGACGAAAATCCTACGAGTGGCAAAGATGCTCTCGCAAACCGAACAAAGCATCGAATAAGAAAGGAACCGAAGGGGAAGTGAATGGTATAAAACGGACAGTTGGTTGCACCTCGATTTCTCAGTCGTGTGAAAAAGCTCATTCAAGTAGAGGCTGATTTATTGAGCAGAGGTGAAGAGTGGTTTTGTAGTTATCAATAATTAATCAATCTAACAGGTATGGTATGCTGCCTTGTTTACCTCCTTTCATTTTCATAGATTCCTTAAAGATTGTCTCTTAGTATTCTAGTTTTCCGTGTTTTGTGTGTGTGTGTGTGTGTGTGTGTTATCGGGAAAATCCTATGTTGCTTCCTAGGCAGATTGTTATGTTCTCTTTCTGGGTTTGTTGACATCCAAGTGATGTTGAGTACCAACCAATTCGATGTAATGGACTGCTTTTGAGTAATTTGAATCTGTTATTGGGCATTTCTGGTTATTGATGAACTGGGTTTTTCTTCAATTTCAGGGTTAGTATCGACGTGAAGAGAATCTAATATAAATCTATTTGTGTATAATAATTGTTAAAAATGTCGATCGCAAAGCCTTTGAAGAAGGCAGTAGCTGCTGTCATTCTTGATTTGGATGGTACCCTTATTAATACAGGCCAGTTTCAGCACTTGGATTCATTTTCAGCTTTTACTTTCACCAACATTTCACTATCATATTTGTGATAAATATATATAAACACACAAGTTTTTCTTTTCAATTTCATCGAACAGATGGCATATTGGGCGATGTTTTAAAAGCTTTATTGCTCAAGTACGGAAAACAATGGGACGGGAGAGAAGCTCAAAAAATAGTGGGGAAGACACCTTTGGAAGAAGCTGCTATAGTGGTGGGAGATTATGAGCTTCCTTGTTCAATTGATGAATTTGTGACTCAAATCACCCCATTGCTCTACGATCAGTAATTAATCTCTACACTTCTGTCTAGTATTATTTAGTGTGGATATCAGATCTTTTGTCATCAAGATCTCAAAAATATTATCTAGGGGGCATTTGGTATGCAGATTCTTAGATGACTTCCTATAACGTGATTGTTGGAAATATAAAAGATGGGTGTACATGAAACACATATTTTACTTGTGTGTGGTTGATCATGTGACCAAATAGATGTGTAAAGCTAGGATAAGCACACTTTTAGATTCCCATTTTGTTGCCTCTTTTATTTTATTTATTATTTTCTTTTCCTAAAACTTGTAATGTCAGGACTTTATTATGGCTTACTATGATCAGTGGAAAATTTTGATTTCTGACTGTTTGGGACTCGTTTTGGCATTTGTCTCTCATTATATTACATGGTGACTGTTGTATGGGTTCTCTATCTCATATATTGGATGTAATTGAAACGTGTCTTTTATTAATTTGAAGGTTTTGCAACATCAAAGCTCTTCCTGGTGCCAATCGGTTAATTAAACATTTGAGTGGTCATAATGTGCCTCTGGCATTGGCTTCAAACTCTCCAAGGGCATATATAGAATCCAAAATTTCTTATCAACAGGGTAGGTTCTTTTAGGAAATTTAATGAAACCGATGAGTTTTGTTTCCTGTTTTATCTTTTGAAAATTAGCAAGTCTGGCATAGCAAAGAGTCAAACTTGACAGACATTTGTACTACTTGCTTGGTTTCTCACTTTTCATGCTTATAGGATGGAAGGAATCCTTTTCTGTCATCATCGCTGGTGATGAAGTGAGAGCAGGAAAGCCATCTCCTGAAATGTAAGATAAATTAGTTCACAATTTTTTGTATCATATATCTTGTTTAACTGAAAAATTCGTGTATGTTCTTTGATTCTGAATCTACAAGCTTGCCTTTCTAGATTTTTGGAAGCTGCTAAAAGGCTAAATATTGAACCATCCCGCTGCCTTGTCATTGAGGATTCTTTGTGAGTGAGTTTAATTCACAAGTTATTATTGTAGCGAGCCTTTTGATTTGTCCAACTTTCCTTGCAAAGGCTATTTAAGGAATATGCTTTTTCTTTAAATAGCGCAGTCCTAAATATTGGTTGGTGCAAAACATTGTATTACTGTCAAACAGTCTAATTCTGTCTGAATGTTTTAGTTGGCATAAGATTTGATAAAGAATTGGCATATCTTTAGGACCTGACCCCTGTTGCATCTGTTTTTAGTTTTCCACTAGGCTGGTGTTATTCCTACCCTATACTTTATTGAAATGACAAGTAACCTTATATTATATGTTTTTGTAATTATAAATAAGTTAGAGCATCAGAATAGCCCCTCTCTTTACTAAATATTTATAGCATAATTATATACTTGAAAAAAGAAAAAGAAAAAAAAGAAGTAATAATAGATGAATGCAAAATATTTAGAGATTTATTCTATCGAAAGATTAGTGAACTTTTTTTTTCCCCCGAAAAAGATGTAAGAACAGATGATGCCAAAATATTTAGAGATTTATTCTATTGAAAGATTAGTGAACTCTATTTCTAGATTATTTGCATTATGATTTTTTTCACCCAACTGATTGGTAAAATGACAGAGTATCCATAATGAATTTGTATTCCTAAACATTTATATAATATAGTATTATAATTAAGGAAACATATTAAAGAAGGTTATATTAGTCATGGGTAGAAAAAAGGTGGAGCGTGAATAACAGTGGATGGAGTGAGAATAACACCACTGTCAGCTGATGTTCCCTGCCTATGCATTCTACTTTTTCTGACCCAAACAACAATTAGAATGTTGTTCATTCTATTACGGAGTTCTATTTACTGATCCTGAAAAGTTTTTGTGTATGTTAGGCCAGGTGTTACTGGTGGTAAGGCTGCTGGCATGGAAGTAGTTGCCGTACCATCCATTCCAAAACAAACTCATCTTTATATAGCGGCAGATGAAGTGATCAACTCTCTACTTGATTTACAACCTGAATTGTGGGGCCTCCCTCCATTTGATGATTGTAAATCTCTGAAGACCTGGATCAATGTTGCAGTTTTATTTAACAAGTTTCTTTTCATCCTAGTTCTCTTGGGAATTTGATTTGTGATTGCAGGGATAGATTGTACTTTGCCATTAGAAATTTGGCATATAGGTGGTCCTGTGGTTAAGGGATTTGGTCGCGGCTCAAAGGTTCTTGGAATCCCTACCGGTATGGAAATTTCTGTGTTCTCTTTGTGTGTCACATCTGAATTTGTAGTTATAGAAACACATTTCAGTTTAGTGAGAATCTACTTCATTACTTATCTGACCTTGATGTCACACTTTGTTTCAATGAAATCGTGCATAAAGCTATGTTCTCTATGCCTGTTTTGCTTGATGACTCCTATTTCATATCAGCATCTAACAAGTTTATTCATTTATTTCAGCTAATTTATCTACCAAAGGTTACTCAGCACTTCTTTCGGAACATCCATCTGGTGTGTACTTTGGTTGGGCTGGATTATCAACACGAGGTGTTTACAAGATGGTCATGAGTATTGGTTGGAACCCATATTTCAACAACACTGAAAAGACAATAGTGAGTTTAACACTGAAACAGCTGATGATCTATTCATATCTTAATATATTCTTTAAATAGTTTGTGTTGTAGGAGCCTTGGTTGCTTCATGAATTTGATGGGGATTTCTATGGTGAGGAATTGCGCCTTGTGATAGTTGGCTATATTCGACCAGAGGTATAATCAACACTCATCTGTATCCTTTTTGAATCCCTTGCTATAATCACACTAATCGGTGTTCTTTTTACATCCCTTTTTTCCATCGAAGTCTTGTCTTCCCTTTTTCACTAAAGTTTGGGTTTGGAAAACTACAGGCCAATTTTACATCACTTGAGAGCTTGATAGCAAAGATTCATGAGGATAGAAGAATTGCAGAGAGAGCTCTAGATATTCCATTATACCTGAAATACAAGGATGACCCATATTTGAAAGGCTCTTCCCTGTGATCGTGGCAAGCATCCATAAACTTCATGACCCTTGAAACTTTTCCAGAGCTTATGTTGCAGACAGCATTTGCCCATTATAGAAGACAGTGGTTTGTGACCATATTGTATTCTCATTTCATGAAATGTTAGGCCCGTCTCATAATCACCGTGGGTGTAAAACTAAAACGATCGCCCCGAAAGCCCCCAATTATTGTTACTGATGATTTATGTACCGGAAAATTGTTGATAATATACTAAAATTGTAGTTGGGAAGCATTTATGCAACCTAATGTTTGAGCCTTTAATACCATGAATAAAAACCCTTCCTCCACTAGTACTTCCAGATTCATCTAAATTTGATTACTCTTTTTTTTTTCTTTTCTAGTTTTCACATTTGAAGTGATTAGTCCTGTTTGTTTTATAATATTGAAGCCCGAGTATATTTCCTTTATGTTCTATAATATTGCTAATCTATCCTTAATGCGTGCCTTAACCACTAAAGTTTTAGTAATTCATATTATATAACTGATTAGTTTAGGTAGGGTATAATCATAGGCCACCTAATGGGGTTGTCTTTAAGGATATATTGTATTGTAGTTAGTGTTATACCACTATTCTTGACCAACCACTTAAAACATTTTTTAGGATTGTCTCCTACAAATTAATAAAGATACATTTTTAGGGTTTTGTTAGTATCTTTGATTTGTCCATTGCTTTAAAGCTGATAAGCACTAAATATACATAGTTACACTCTTTGAACTTTGAATAATTCCTACCAAAATCCACTAGTGAAAATAGGATCCTTATCAATGACAACATTTTATGGCATTTCATGCAATTTGATAACATCGTGAATGAAAACAAGGGCTACATTTGGTGTTGTGTGTGGATATATTGGTGTCATGAAGTGGTTCTATTTAGAAAGTTTATCCACGACTACTAATATTATTACGTAACAATTAGACGAAGGTAGTCCCTTGAAAAAATCCATAGGAATGGAAGTCCAAGTCTTTATAGTATTGGTAAGGGTTGTAATAACCTAGAGGTTTTGTGTTTTCTATCTTAGCTTGTTGGCAAATCTCATATTGTTTAATGTAGTCTTTAACTTTCAACTTCATTCCCACCTAATAAAAATCTCTCTTTGCTCACCTCAAGATAACTTGAATGACTTGCTACTAGGTTGTTATAAAGATATTGCATAATAGTTATTTTGTTTATATAAACCCTACCCTTATATAAAAATATTTCATCTTGTTTTAAAAATTTAAGGGGATCTAAGGTTTCATTTTGTAGAATATAAATTGTACCTCAAAATCAGTATAATAGCTAATTTTAAGGTCATATATCTAGCTAACTAAAAATGTTATAATAGCCTAGATTTCTCAATTCACCTCTTTTTCTTGTTTTCTACATAGACATCCACTATTAAGTTTTTCTTCTCAATCATGTATTCTATCACAAAGTCATATCCAATTAACTTAGTAATCCATTTTTGTTGGGTTAAGGTTTATATTTTTTTTTAACAAGTATTTAAAGCTTTGTTGGTATGTTTTAATCTTGAAGGATATACAAGGGGTCTCCATTTATGAACTGCCATAACTAGGGATAATAATTCCTTCTCATGAGTGGACAATGTTAATTCTTTTCCTTTTAACCCTTTACTAAGATAAGCTAAGGGTCTCTTTTTTTTGTATTAATACTAAGATAAGCTAAGGGTCTCTTTTTTTTGTATTAAAATTGCCGTAATCCCTTCTCTTAAAACATCACACTTTATTATAAATAATTTAGTGAAATCAGGTAAAGTCAAGACTAGTGGGTTGGTCACAATAATCTTTAATGCTTTAAAGGCCTTGCCTAATCAATCTTTATATTCCAAATGAATCCCTATTTTATAAGAAATTTAGTTAATGGACTTGCAATTGATCCATATCCCTTGATGAATCTTCTATAGTACCTGGTTATACCTAGAAACCCGTTTAAGGATTTTATGCTATTAAGCTTGGACCATCTAATCATGGCCTCAACTTTTTAAAGGTCTATTTTAACTCCTTCTCCGTACATAATGTAACCCAAATACTTAATTTCTTTATAAGCAAATATGCATTTAGAAAATATAACATAAAGTCTATGTTGGGCCAAAATCCTTAAAATCTTTCTAAGGTGTTCTAAATGTTCCTTCTCAATTATGTTGTTTTTTAAAATGTTATGGAAGAAAACCCTATAAAGACTTCATTGGGAAATATTTAAATACCTTATTCATCAAATCTTGAAAAGTAAAAAAGGTATTGGTTAACCTAAATAGTATGACCAGGAACTCATAATGGCCTTCGTGAGTCTTGAAGGTTGTTTTAGGAACATCTTTCAACATCATTATGATTTGATAATACCCAACCACAAGTCTAGTTCAGAAAAGTATTATGAATCATATATTTCATTTAGTAGCCCTTCTATTACAGGAATTGGGAACTTATCCATCATTATTTTCTTGTTAAGAGCCATATAGTTTACACACATTCTTCGTAAGCCATCTGATCTCCTGAGCAACAACATTAGAGAGAAAAAAGGACTTTAACTTGGCTAAATTGTGCCTAACTCCAATAATTCTTTTATAATTTTTTTATCTCATTTTTTTTTTATAATAAGGAGACACACACACACATGAACATTGATAGGTGGTATCCCTTTCTTAGTCATAATAAGATGATCATGGCTCCTAGTTAGTGGCTACCCTTTCGGTTTTTTAAAAACTGTTATGAATTCATCTAATACATATTGTACCAATTTTGGCACTTGACCTCTATGTTTAAGGTCTAAATTTACAGCATTAATCCACATGTATTTTTCTTCAACTCTCATAAAAAAAATTTAGCCCACGATCAATATTTGACTTTGGATTCTTAAGCCACTTAATAAAACTGGAAGCCCATTGTATTTAAACCCTATAGTCAGCTTTGAAAAATCCCACAAAATAAGCTATAAATCTTTAAGCCATTAAACACTTAACACCATGTTGCATCCCTTAGACGATTTATTAAGGCAAAAGTTTTGAATTGGACTCCCTGAACCACAAACTTGAAATTTGAAAAATCACCCTCACTGTTAATTCTAGTCTCATTCATAATTCTTACCATAATTGATTAGTGCCCTATTAGATCTATTCCCATCTTCTTATCTATTTTAGGGTGAATGAAATTATGAAATAAAAAGTTATTAATAATGGCTTTAACTCATATTGTTTATGAATTCTCTTTAAATCTTTCTAGATTGGAAGCCAAAAGGACTCCCCACCATAGCATACATGGATATCTTTGCTTCTTCATTAGTCATTATAAGTTCCTCCAAATCAATCAAGTCCCAAATTATCATCGATCCACCTTTTTTTCCATCTTAATCTACTTTATCAATTAAAAATAATTTTGTTTCTGCATAACTATGGCTTGAATTCCATTTAGCATTACATTTAAAACATAAGCCCTTATCTCTCTCTCTTTTTCATTTGGGCAAGTGTCAATTTCTACATCTGTAAGTTAGATTTTATGTCTGCCCTAGGCTAAATAGACAAAAAGCCTTTTTCTTTGAAGTCCACTGGTATTGGGCCTCTAACTCTTGTGAATTACTACAATGTTTTCTTTCTACATTCTAGCCAATCTATAAGGCGTTACCAAATTATGAGAATTCATCATTCTTATCTAATCATGATCTCTTCCTTTAATTCTCCTAAGAAACAACTTAAACAATGTGAATTGGATAAGCCTCTAATTTTTTTCGAGATTAGTTCAAACTGAATCTTATAGCTTCCCATTATTGAGACTTGTTTCAAATTGATTAAGGCTTTTATAGGATCATTATAAGTAGATTGCTCAAATTGAATCTATATTGCCTTTATTGAATACTCTTAATTGATGATAATTCTAATTTTCTTAATCTCTTAAAACAATGTGATAACACACCCTTTCATTTTAAAGGGGTGTTTGAGAGTGTGATAGTGATTGTTTTTTAAAATGTTTTTTTTGCTTAGAAATGCATTAAAATAATATTTTTTTATTTATTAAAAATTATTTTTTATATTAACACATCAAAATGATCTAAAAATATTAAAAAACTAATTTTAAGCAAAAATAATTTTAACTTTTTTTAGAAACGCCATTTGAAACACAATTCCAAATGACCCCTAAAATTATCCATAAATATTCTATGATATAGGGGAGTATTGTGATAATTAAAAAAATAGGTTACTTTGTATAATTAGCTAATTGGGTCATTCTTATTAAATCAATAAAAAAATTAGTTTTATTGCTCTCGGTTGAGTTTATGGATCCCCAACCTGTTTTGGTTCCACCCAGTGATAGCCATTAACCGATGTTATTGATGTATTATGGGGAGACTTGTCTAGCCTCTATCCTTCATAATTTGATCAATCTTTACAGTAATGTGTTATAATTGTTGAACAAGTTCTTATAAAATCTTTTATTATGTTTATGGGTTATGTTGTTGTTGTTCTTCCAATTGTTGTTTGATACTAACAATTGTTTTCAATAATTGTGACATCTTGATTTCATCAACGCTCGGTTTTAATACTAATTTTGTAGCAAACATGTAAAGTTGAAAGGAATAGGAATTGAAATTGATAATCTTAACTAAAATGGAATGGTTAAATTTAATCAAACATTTTATTGAATAAAAATTAGTAATTACAAGGGTAAAATAGAAAAAAAAAATTGTTTGGGCTATTTGAGGTAGTCTGACCTTCTACGATTGAGAATTAGCATTGAGTTATTCCATAAGAAGAGTTTTACTTAACTAATACTTAAATAAAAATAAACTCAAATTCAAATCTTGAATGAACCTAATCTGAAAATTTGAATTTAAATGAGATGAAAATTTGAATTTAAATATATAGAAGAGCTGTTTGATCATTGAATAAAAATTAGTAATTACAAGGGTAAAATAGAAATTAACAATTTACTTCACACAAATGCTTTATCTCGAGTATCATGCTTGAGATGGGATGGGTCGAATTGCCAGGGCCTGGAGGAACCGTTTATATACGTGACTCTGTATCTGCTATAGCCTTGTAGGCGAGCTTCAAGAGATAGCAACTGCCATGAGATGGGTGTGCACACTTGGGGACATAGGCGAAGGCCCCCATGCGAGCTGGAACATTTTTCTCTGCGATAAAAGGACGCCATCAGTTTGTCATATGGGTTCCCTGAAAATGGGAGTCCTGTCCTTTTTGTTGGCGTAAACATTTTTGTACATCAGCAGCAATTCCTCACTAACTGTAATGGTTACCACCTCACAAGTATGTTAGTCATTCACACAGATGCGCCAACATGAAAAGTGATCTTAACAAGTAATTGAATTTAGGTGTTTCTAAGTTAAAATCTTTTTTATGTTTTTTGGTAGATTCATGAAACCACAGGAGTGACATTAACAAACTGGATTGACGAAGGGCTGAATCAACAAAACTGCAAAGGACAGAGGACAAACAGGGACGATACGCCAAGCTATATAATGGAAATTGATGTCGTAAAACAATTTTCATAATATAATCAAACAGTATCATTAATTGTTCTAGTTACCATGACTGACCAAAGCTGTCATTCCACACGCCCTTACATATCCTTCATAAATGCCCAACAGTGTTTACACAAGCGAAAACTTTACCGGGATAAAGAAGTACATCTTTACATCAACAATCTATGAGCCACAAACAAAAATGATCCTTGTTTCAGATTTGCCTATGGCTTCGTGGAAGAGGAATCCTTGTGCGCTGCTGTATTAATCTGTTTGGACAGATATGCTTCATAAATCTCCACGACAAGCCGGGGATCCTTTTCCACAAGCTCCATGTACTCCTCCCGCTTGGTAAGTTTATCCATGTTGTCAGTGATCAATGACAACGCTGCTTCAAGCATATGCTTTGCATTATGCTGATGGGCAAAGGCATAGCTCACGACTGAGTTTTCCCAGTTTAGTTTTGACACCAAAAACTTCTCACAGTAAGCCTTGAGATGCTTCACCTGATATTTTTCGGCCAATATTAAAAGATCATAGGCCATCTGCTCATCAAGGCACGCTTCAGCAGTGTAAAAATAGTTGACAAATGCACGAAGTGCATCATATGATACATCACTAATCTTGATGGTACCACTCCGGCTTTCTTCCATCTCGTTCTCAAGCATTGCCTTGAAGACTGGGGAACGGCTCACCTGATCACAAAAAAAAAAAAAAAAATTAATCAGTGGTAAAAAACTAAACACGTGAGAATTTGGCATAACACATCACCAGATCATCTTGTCCAGTATGAAATGGACATGCGGGGATACCTCTTGTTCGGACTAAAACAGGAACAACTTGAAGGCAAAATTGATAAATTGTCTCCCATGGTTCGTCAGTTCAAGTTCTGTCTAGTTTGTCAGAAAACAGGCTACAATCTTAATGGGGCCGAACTTGAGGGATATCTCCCTCCCAACCTAATACGTCTCCATCAAGCTATTTGACAAACACAACCAGGCTTGAAATGGGATTTCTATTCCAGGAAGGTCATTGAACAAAAGTATGCAAATAATACTAGCCAAGTATGCATTTGAAATGAAAGCGATTATCTCACATAATTACAATAAAGAGAAAGACATATATATCTAGCAAGTGCCATGATCATTGACGAATCAAGAGATAGTGGAACTCACTCAATCAGGACAGGATCAATCAATAAATTGCAAGTCAATTACCATCTAATTGATCAAGAATAACAAAATTGGGAATTGAGTATTTACCAAAACGGCCTTATGAGCAGGGACTGGGACAGATGGCGCAGTCCCGGTAAGTCCATCATCGGAGGAAGCAACCAAAACGACATCGGTGAAACAAGGGCCAGCAGAGGAGCGGTGAGTGATGTGGTGATCGAGAGGAGACCAGAAACGCAAGAAGGCAACTTTAGCTTTGAGATCATCGATCTCTCTTTTAAGCTCTTCTTCAGTCTCGCTTGCTTCCTCATAACACTCTTTGCAAGTTCCAGCATCGCATCTGCCGTAGTACTCCTTACAAGAAATGCATCTCATCGTTTCGGAATCGGAATCAGTGTCACTTTCAGTCTCCACCCGGGAGGACGCTGTACAGCGGTGGCCTCTCATTATTTTTTGCTGGGTTTTGTGCAGCAAGAGGTGGGATGCCGTGCGATTGGGGGTTTTAATGAATTGGTGGTGGCTGGAAGCTTTGATTGATGCCTGATGGTGGCGTGAATGCGGGTGCTTTCGCTCACAGTGCAGACTGCAGAATGCGCATTTTGTTGGGACGAATAAAATAAAAATAAATGGGTATTCTTTATTTTAATCATTATTATTTTGTTAGCTCCGCTTTCTGTTTTGATTAGTTAAAAAAAAAAAAATCGCCTGTCCTTTTTTTATAATTTGTTTAAAAATAACTTTGCAACCTAAATTTTGCCGCGCGTAATACTTTATACGTTTATCTAAAAAAAAAAATTAATAAAAAATATTTAATTAATTATAAATTTGATTTTATTTTCTATTTAATCATTAAAAATCCTTTATATTAAATATTACTAGTGTTTCCATTGAATAAAAAAAAATCATAGGCATCTTCTTTCCCCGAGTATCAAACCTAGTCATCACCTTCCCTTCCGTTCGACCGGCCAAAAATATCCTTACAAGACCCTAACTACTATTTATCTTTCTCTCCATCTATCAGCTATCAACCACTATCATTAACAATAACAACTCTGTCATATTTAATAATCGCAACCCACACATTCACTAATCATAAGACTGATCAACTACTGTCATCAACAACTAGATCAGCTTAATTTGTCGGTGACAACCTCTCCATATTAATCTTCTTGTCCTTCTTACTAAGAACTTGTCATTGTTATTTGCCAAAATTAAAAACATAAGCTCAAAAGTCATCAAGAACTACATTTATCAACAACCAACTTGTCATTAAAAAATCTTAACACAAAATCAACATTGTTTTATCTCTAACAATTCTTTCTTCCTAAACTCCCACTCATCTACTCTAGAAGTTCAACAATCATCATAACTGCAGCTTCAACATCAACACCAGTTGGAGCTATAATATCAGCAATAGTTGGAGCTTCAACAATGATGATAACTGGAGCTTTTGCAACAGCGATGATAATTGGAGGTTCAACAACAACATCATTTATTGTATTAACAACATCTTTGTTAGTACCGAATGTCAAAGCCAAATTTGAAGCCTTCAATGCCAAATAAGAAATGAGAGGCATAAAAATGATTGGTTTAGTAGAAAACTAGAGCTTGCAAAGCTGGGGTGATGGCAACAGATATTGTCTTCAATTTCTCAACATTGGAGTTGTTCCATCAAGAGAAGCGAACCTTGGTGGATGATTTTAGTGGTGTAAAAGATTAGGAATAGAATTGAAACTAATTGTTGTTAAAGATTTAACAGTTGATGTTGCACTTCAATTAGATTATGAAAAATTTGCTCAACTCTCAGTTCCATAGCATGTGATAAGGGATGGCATAATTGATTACTAGGTTTATCCGTGAAAGTATTAAGAATGCTTCCCATTCAATCTATGCTTAAGGACCCAATCATATCAGAAAAACACTTTACTAAGAAATTTCATGTACATTTTTCTTTCTACTTTTGTCATCCTATTACTTACACAAAATAGAAAAACACCCAATAACCTAGAAATCATCATGAATTTAGCCTTCTTCAAACCCGAAATCATAGCCCTCTTCCTCGTTAAACAGATCCAAAATCAACCCACAAAACAACCTATAATCTTTGCCATCAGCATATCTCGAAGCAGACACCTAATAAATATTACAAACAACCCACCTTCCTCATCTTATCCACCATTTTTTCAATAGACACCTAATGGATATTGCAAATAACCCACCATCCCCATCTCATCCACCAATTTTTTAACATCATCAGTTTTACTTCTTTAAGGCCACGAGGTGTCGTGGATTGTTATTGATGATGATGATTCAATTTTGTACGGAGAAATCTCCAATTTGAGGGTTTTTCTCTCTTTTCATAAAATAAAATAAACCCATGTCCCAACTTCAAAATTCTATGCAATAATGTCAAGAAATCTTCATAACTCGTTTAACAAAATGAAAACAAAAAAAGAAGATTTTTTTTCAAAAAAATTAGTTTTTGACATAAAATTTAGTTTTTCTAGTTTGCAAAGATTAATTATTGACCTAATAATTTCTCATCCTCAAAAAAATTTATGTTTGATTTGGTGATTTATGTTTAGAAAGAGAGAAAATAGTGTGTGAAAAAGAGAGAATATGTCACTTAAAGAGAGAAGGTCTTTTGACCAAACTACAGGATGCTAAAGGTAATTTTTTCTTAATTATATGATAAAAAATAGATAATCATAAAATCAAGCATCAATCCTAAAATAAATGTTTATTTGATACAATTATAATCCTATAGAAAGAAAGAAAAAACTAAATCATGAACTATATTTACTAAACAATTCAATATTAAAAGATGAAAAAAAAATCAAATAAAAAAAATTAAAAGTCCAAAAACAAAAAAAAAAACATATCGGGTTTGGTGAGTAAACCTACTAAACTCATGAATCAGGTAACTCAGATCAACATATTAAACTCGTAAACCAAGTCATGGACTCCTGTAGGATTAATAACTTGTTTTTTAAATTATTCTTTATTTAAATATATGATAACAAAATAAACAACCATAAAATTATGCACTAACCTAGTAGAGGGACTTTTTTGAAATAGTTATAACCTCATAAAAAGTGAAACAAAATAAATTATGAAACTCAAATCTCAATTAACCTAATATAAAAGGATAAAATAAAAAAAATTTAAATCCATTGAATTTGCGAATTAGGTCAACTTGTCAAACCTGCGAGCAGGTCCATGAACCTTATAAATTTTAATTACATGGTTTTTATCCGACACTATTTTTTTTAACTATATAATAAAAAAAAATAGACGATCATAAAATCAAGTTCAATTAACAAAAAGGTATTCCACCACTAGGGCAACTTAGATTACCCTACCAAACTCGCAAATTAGGTCATTAACTTCATAAAATTTAACAATTAAATATTAAAAGATATAAATGATCATAAAATCAATCATCAAAACAACATTGGGACGTCTGTTTGACACCACAATAACTAGATAGAAAGACAAAACAAAAAGGAACAAATTATAGAATTTAATTCCTAACCAACCTAATATTGAATGATGAAATAAAAAAACTCTGAAAAAAATCAATTAAAAAATCCTAGGACAGAATCAAAGAGATTTTAAAAGTTAAAGGACTCAATTGAAAGAAAAAAATGGAAAAGTGACAAATATAAAAAAATAAATTAAAAAAATATAGGACTAAATCAAAAAGATTTTAAAAATCAAGGGACTAAATTGAAAGAAGTAGAGAAAAGTGTTTGACGCCTGCTTCACATGCGCAAGGGCTTGAAGAAGGCTTGCCCACCTTCGGAAGGCGCATAAGCCTTCCTCTGTTTTCCAATTGATGTCTTTATTTATATCATTGGAATCGTTCAAGAGTTCTCCTACCTGTAAGGCCATGCATGTTGCTATAAGAGATTTAGTGTGGCTCCAACAACCATTTCCCCCGCCCCCCCAACCCCCTCCCCTTGCCTTAGTTTCTATGGCTAGCTTATGCAAACTTGTAAAATAATTATAAACATAGCTGTTATGCGAGAATGTTTTTGAACATAACATTGCAAACTTGTTTTCTCTAACAATGAAATTTAATTATGAACTGAAAATTTAATGTATTTATTTAATATAATATATTAAGGATTATATGCATTATCATACAGATTAAAAAATCATAATGCTAATTAAAGACTACTTCATGAAGTTGAGAAATAGATGTAAGTTAAAATATCCGATTTTGTATTACATGTAGTCCTTTAATTTTTTATATTTAATTATAAGTAAAAAAATAATAATCTAAATTTCATTGAAACAAATTGATTTGCTGTATAAATCTTTCTTTTTTTTTATTAATATCTTTAATTCTAACAAAAACAAAAACTCTAACATTTTGTTCTATGTAATTTATTTAATAAAAATAGAAAATATTAAGAAGACATACTAAAAAAGGACAATTTAAAATTATATATAAGACAATGTTTTGTGCATTGTCATGGGAAATTTTTTGGCAAAGTCATTAACCCGACTTAGGGAATTAACTCTAAAACCTCTCGATCCGACTTCTTGCTTAGCGCGAGTTTCAAATTAAATTATGTAAAAGTTGACTTGATTCACTTGGTAAGTCTAAAAGTAACTTGAATGACCGGTAAAAATCTAATTTGTCTTAAAAAAATCAAGAAAATATAATTTCTTTTTAAATATTAAGAAGACAACATTTTGAATCAATTTAGATTAATTCTAGTTAACCTGTCATACTTATGATACGGGTCATGAACCTGACTGAGTTTAATAACTTCATTTTTTTAAAATAATTTTTATATAATTTATTTGATATTAAAAATAAACGCTTGTAGAAAAACAACCAAATAAAATTCTTTTAAAAATACAATCATGATAGGTTATACAGAAATAATATTTGCTAATATTATAAGAATATTATTATAATTTTATTTTAAAACAAAGTAAAAATTAAATGGTATTTAATAAAATAATATCTAAAACATATTCTTAAGTAATTTAAGAATGAAATAAAATAATATATCTAATATATTTTAAATTAATTAATTTCAAATAAATTAAAATTAAATAGAAGGAAAAAAAAAACTAAACTAAAAACAAGCCGGTAGACAACAAGTCTCCTACATGTCCAATATTTGATCATCGTAGAGGTGACCAACAAATTAGTTTGGGGATTTTCGGATCTTAAAAATTAAAATTTAACATATTTTCACCTAAAAATACTATTAAAATCTTAATAAACTAATTAATCAACTAAAAAAACCCTAGGCTAAAAACACATAAAAAAATCAGGAAAATAACTCTCTTAATTCTGATGTATTTTTTCCAGCAACATAAAATTAAAAAACCTCTCAATGGCATTCTTCTCATTAAGAGAAACATATTGATATCAAATTTGAATTTTTTTAATTAACAAAATCTCACTAATTGACTACTTTCTCTCTTTTTTGTTATTTTTCAACAACTCACTCTTTCTCTCTCTCTCTCTCTCTCTCAAACCTAAAGGACTAAAAAATGAACAAAATAAATTTTTGGACCAAGATGTAGAATTATCAAATTAAAAGGGACCCAAATAAAGGCAATTTTTTTTTCAAAAAGGCATTTTATTGAATAATGCTGAAAAAAAGGGTTCAATTTTTTTTATTGTTAATTTTGGTCCCTTCATTTTAAATAATAAAATTAAGTGGAACTGAAAAAGCTTTGTACCATGATTAAATGTTTGAAATATTGAAAAACTGAGAAGTTATAACTCAAAAAGTAAGAGGATCAAAATAAACTTTTTACTCAGTTTTTTTAAACTACCACCCTTTTTCTCTTTGTTTTACACTTTGGTTATCTTTTTTTTTTAATTTTATCACTCTTTAGCAATTCTTGATAAATTAGTCATATAGATATAAAAGGGTGTAATTAAAAAAAAACAAAGTTTAAGAACTAAATTGTAAAAAAAAAACTAATCTGAAAACACCATATTAAATTAAAAGAACTCTAAAACATGTGGGGAAAGCACTATGCTTTCTCATAGAACAATTTTCTTTGTTAGTTACTATTATATTATTAAAAGAACTGTAGCTAGCTATAGCTTGGAAAATATTTGACTTACAAAAGCAACATCATCATATTTGTGTATTAAATGCTTTGAAAATTTACACTGTTTTTTCTTTGTTTTTTGCAATTGATTCTTTTCTTCTTATCTGCAATAGGAAAGAATTTTACTTGTACGGGCGAGATCATGATGGTGCATTAAATGCTTTCACAATTTACCATTGTCTTTTCTTTTTCTTGCACTCTTCATTGCCTTTAGCTCTGGTTTTGTTTTTCCAGCAACTTCTCTAATTAGTGTGCGTTCGTTCTTTCTCTTTTAATTATTATGGTTTTTGTGGCTTCTTAATTTTATTTTATTTTAACTCACGGGATGTTTGGCTTATTTCCAATTGCTTTAAAGGGTTTGCTTTTTCCATTGCACTCAAGAGAACACTCGGTTTCTAGCAGCTTTTTGTTTGACTCCTGGTGATCAGAATTCCCAGGTTATTTTATTGCTCTTTGTCTTTCTTTTCAGCTGCTTCTTTCTCTTTGTTTTTTTCGGTGCGCATGGGTTGTTCATTTAGTTACTGGTGATCTAAATTGTCTGCATATTTCATTGCTCTTTGGTTTTCTTTTCATCCGGTGTTTTTAAAGTTAGTTTTTTTTCTTCTTCTTCCTGGTTTTAATGGACTCTTCATATGTTTTGCAAGACTGTCTTTTTTTCTTTGCAACTTAGACAACATCGGATTTTGCTCGAGCCATTTTGGTGTAGTCTGCAAATAATCTACACTGCCAGGTTTGTTTTTCACTTTTGTAGAGTTCTTTTACTTTATAGACAAAATAAAATGCAAAGTTTCAGAATCAGTATGTAAGCATCCAGCTATGCCTATATGCTGCTGGATTTTGCAGAATTGACATGTGAACTTAAAGTCTCAGGAATCATAGAAAATATGTAGATAATTAACCATGGTTACGAGACTCAGTCTGGCCTGGCCTTGTATGTTAACATGGTGACTATTGACTCATGACCACGTCCGATAGAAAAACCTTTTTTTTTTTTTACCAAAACAAAGCTGTTTTAAGTTTTTTCCAGGGAAAAAAAGAGACAAAAGGTTAGGTTAATCCGAAGTGTTTTTTATATATATCGCGCGGACATGCCGCAAGATATTGTAAACTTATTTTTCAATGTTGTATTTTACTAGTTTTAATCCTGCATTCCTGCACTTTTCCTTATAAACTCTTAACATTTCTTATAACATCTTAACATGCCAGCTCTGTTGTTTATATTTGATGTGAGATGATGTCGGTTTTACACCACCAATTCCAAAGAAGCAACGCCTCTCTATTTCATCACTTGAAAAGGTTTGCATCTACAATATCGTTTAGTTCTCCGTATTGCTCCACCATCTCTTTGTTTAACAAAAATTAATTCAATCACAATCAGCTATATTATTCTCACTTTCTAATTGCCCTTTTTTTTTTTTTTATGAACTCATATACTCAGCAACAATTATATCTTTATTTCTCATTTCTTATTTATCTTCAAAAATACTTGATATTTATTGTGTTAGGAAATATTTATAGCTTACAGTTACACTTATCTTTTGCTGTAGGAAAAAAATAGCATTCAGTTAATCAATATTTTTTTATCCAACATCGCAAGCTGATTAGACGTTAAAAAACATAAAATATTTAGTTGTAGGCACTTTTGTTTTACTTCGATTTAACTCTCTTTACTTAACTTTTATAATTTACCAACAATAACTTCATGAATATCATGTTTTTTTTAATAATATTTTTGATTATCTTATTACTGATTGTTATAATAATTAGAACTATATTTTACTAAAAATGCCGTGGCATTACTCGCGGGTATCAAAGCTAGTCTTCTAGTATTTCCTGTAATATAATGTTTCAATAAAAAACAAATTGATGGAAACATAAACTGAATTGGAGCCATTAAAGGAAAGCATCGTGGAGGCGTGGACATCGACTTGAATCAAGGACGGACCTTAGATTCTTCCTTCAGGAGGAGGAGGATGAATTGACAGTTTAAGAAGATGGCGTCACCCACTAACTAGCCAAGCCCATCCCTGATGAATACCTACACGTGTCCGTCCTTAAAACCTCCTGGGTTATCCACTGCCAGATCCGGCTTCATTTCTCTAATCACTTTTAGAGAGAGAGAGGGGGGGAGGGATGAAAGGTAAAAAAATAAAAACATATATGTAAAATCACTGAGGGTGAATTACTTAGTTATAATTAAAAAATAATTTTATTAATGTTAAATATATTAAAATTTAATTAACTTTTTGAAATATTATTAAAATGCATATAAAAATATTATATTATTATTTTAGCTTTTCTAAATAATATTTTCCATGTTATTATAAGGACCCGGAATTCAAAAAAAATTTAAATTTTAAAACTAAATTACGGCAGAACACTGCAAGGTACAAACAAAGGATAAGACCTGCTACTTGCAGAGCCAAACTCTCTCTCTTGCTCGCTCTGTCTCTAAACAAAACAAAGATACAAGCCCAACTCTTCTTCTTCTTCTTCTTGGTCTCAGATAATTAGGGTTTCAGTTTTCCAGGCCTAAAAACTCCTCTACTCGGTCGGGTACGCTTTCTTTACGCTCTCTCCTTCTATTTTGATTTTCTCTTCATTTTGTTTGTGTTAACTCTTTGGTAACTGAGCAATGTGAAAGGAAATTTAAAGAAAAGAAACCTCAACTTCAACTCTTGAATCTTCAATTTTTTTTCTTAAATTTTTTTTGGGGGGAGGGGGTTATTCATGTCAAATTTACTCTGATTGAAGAATTTACCAGTACTTCACTTAGTTTAGCCTGGGTAACCTAAAGCAAAGTTTTCTTTCTTTCTTTTTTGTGTTTTCCTGGCTACCTGAAACAAGCTTAGGTTTATTTTTAACACTCAGATTTTTTTTTTTGTTAATTTATGCTGCTTTCTTTAATTTCTTGTATTATGTATTCAGCAGTTATGCTCAATTTTATGTTCTTTCCATTGTGGGTGTCACAGTGAAACCCTAATTTGGCGCTGAAAAGCTTGAAATTAGGTTATTTTTTGTTTTTAAAAAACTTGTAAAGGATGGTTGGTGAAGAAGGAACAAGCAATGGCGAGGGTGCAAAAGAAAGGGTTCAGCACTTAAATATGGAAGCAATGGACAATGGGTTTGGAAATGATGGTGGTGATGCAAGCTCTGGGGGCAGTGAGGGTTTTCGAACTTACAAGAGACGAAGGAACATGAGGTCAAGTTCGGATAGTAAAGGTCAAGAGGATGGGAAATGTTTTATGGAAGCTGCTAGTAGGTTTTCAGACCAGGTAGCTCACAAACCTAGGCCATCCATGCCAATTTTTGCTTATGCAATCTCGTTATGTATTGACTTGTTGCAAGTTACTCCTATCATGTATGATTCTATAGAGAAGATGCATTTTAATGTTTGTTCTGTTTCTCTTATCCTAGTTCTTTGATCTAGCTAATATGTGGTTTCTTGCAGACCATAAAGGATGACGATTCACGGGGCCATCATTGTGGGAATCATGCTACTATGAATCGTTTAAATGATGTTTCACAGAGGCAGTGGAGAAAGTTTGTCCTTGACCACATGTATCAATCATTAAGTAATGATGAAAATGGCGTCCAGGGGTGCTTGAGGGGTGCGCTTATGATGGCAGTTAAGATTTATGAAGCTATTAAATTGGATGTGCTAAATGCATAGTATTGTCATTCGTGTTTCTTAACATAAATTGGATGTGCTAAATTTTGTCTTTCTTCAGGAGTCTGGTTACTGTAATGCAGATAAGTCACCTTTAATGGGGCAGATGGCTAATGGAACTCACAGCACAGC
>Ga0325410_1001436_pt1 | contig 26371 bp, 15 predicted proteins | sample PopdelMetagenome_16_FD_206182 | JGI IMG/M metagenome (GOLD analysis project Ga0325410, IMG submission 206182) | Populus deltoides microbial communities from Bellville, Georgia, United States - Xylem-PdIQD-R3 | ecosystem: Host-associated > Plants > Phyllosphere > Stem > Wood/Secondary xylem...
ATTGATATTGAAATGGTGAGTTTACCGAGTTTAAACAATTTTAGTTTGATTTTATTGATTTTTAATAATTTAAACAATTTTATCAGTTTAGTTTTTAAATTAATTTTGCTTGCTAAGTATATTTTTATCTCGTAAAATTATATAATTTTATAAATTAATTTATAATTTCAATAACTGTGATTAAGATGAACAATAAGATATAAAAACTAAAAGACTGATTTTTATTTATTTAATACACTTACTTTTGTAATGAAACAGGGCAATATTATATTTCCGATGAAAACAGAAAAGTAATATTGGAATCACGAGAGTTTATGATCAATTTTACTGAATTAAAATAATTTTTTTATATATTTTTTAAAATTTATTTTTAATATCAGCACATAAAAATGATCTAAAAATATCAAAATAATATTAATTTTTTTTTAAAAATTTTTTTTAAATAAAAAAACAAACAGTCTTTCTTATGTAAACTAACCAAACCTAACATTCATCTCCCTCTCTCTCTCTCTCCCTCTCTCTCTCTCTCTCTCTCTCTCTCTCTCACACACACACACACACACACACACACACACACACACCAGCCTCCTAGTCTATACAACCCAAAATTACAGCACAAGCATAATAGATCCACTGAAGTTTTACTATCAAACACACTTATTCTTGTAATGAAACAAGACAATATTATATTTACCATGAAAATGTAAAATTGATATTGAAATGGTGAGTTTACCGAGTTTAAACAATTTTAGTTTGATTTTATTGATTTTTAATAATTTAAACAATTTTATCAGTTTAGTTTTTAAATTAATTTTGCTTGCTAAGTATATTTTTAACTCATAAAATTATATAATTTTATAAGTTAATTTATAATTTCAATAACTGTGATTAAGATGAACAATAAGATATAAAAAATAAAAGACTGATTTTTATTTATTTAATACACTTATTTTTGTAATGAAACAGGGCAATATTATATTTCCGATGAAAGCAGAAAACTAATATTGGAATCACGAGAGTTTATAAATTTTACTGAATTAAAATGATTTCAATCTAATTTTATTAGTTTTTAAATTTTAAATCAATTTTGCAAGCTAGATTTTATGAGTCAATTCATAACTTTTGGCTGCGGCTGTGAATGGTAAGTGCACTTTATTGCACCGTTTATTGCTGGTAGCCGTTATCATTGAAAATTGCCATTAGGTTATTGATAATTATAGCCAGCCCTGAAAGCAGCCATCTAAACTCAATTTTTCTTCGAGTAAATCACACAGAATGCATCCCCATGAAGCATGAAAATATGAAAATTATACCCAACAAGTGCAGATTTCCACAGGTAATAATAAGCCAAAACATCAAATATAATTTCTGGATCATACACTATTACTATCAGATAGTACGTATACCTTAAGCACCAGTGATTATTTATATACTGGCATAAGTATTTCAGGCCATTGAAACTTCAAAACCATCTTCGCAGCAGTCAGCCACAACCACACTCCTCTGAACGTTTTTGTATGAGTATCGCCGAGCTAAGAACACGTATACAATCAAGTTTGCTGCGGTCATGCCGGCTATAAGCCAGTAAAAATAGTCGAGGCGGCTACTGTTCAAGTCTTTTCCAAACCAACTCTTGCCAAATCTCCCAGTCACATGATCAATGGCTGTTATCAGAAGACTACTGATGAAGTTTGCAGCTCCGATCACACTAAGGTAGAAGGCAATGCCTAGGCTTCTCATAGAATCAGGAACTTGGTCATAGAAGTACTCCTGCAAGCCCACCAGAGTAAAGGCATCTCCTACACCGATAATGATGAATTGTGGAGCCAACCAGAAGACACTCATTGAAAGTGAACCCTTCACTGGATCCTTCTCTACAACACCCAGTCTCTTCCTCTCAACCAGTGCTGAAACTACCATTGTGGAGATCGAGAAAAGCATTCCAAAGCCAATTCTCTGCAGGATTTTGATGCCTCGCTCGTTTCCTGTAGCCCTTCGCAACACTGGGACAAGGATCTTCTCATAAATCGCCACAGCTACTATCATTCCAAAAGCGGAAAGCGCGAAGATTGAGGCTGGAGGGATCTCCAAGCCATTACCAATATTTCTGTCCAACATAGTGCCTTGCTTGACGAAGAAGGTGGCTGTTTGTGCTACAGAGATTCCAAATGGTAACGTAGCTAGCCATATTGGGATCAAATTGAGAATAAGCTTCATCTCTTCAACCTTGGTCACGGTTGCTAGTGTCCAAGGATCTTGCTTTTCAGCACAATTTTCCCAATGCTCCACTATAGCGGCTTTGTCAAGAAACCTGTAATTCATATGGGATCGTTAAACGAGCAGTTTAAGACATTTTGGGTGATATATACGAGCCAAATTAATTACAAGGATACGCACTGCAATTATTTAATGGAAATTATTATATCATTCAGTTCACTTAATTGCTTACTTGAGACTTTCGGTATGGCAGAGAAGCCTCCCTTTATTCACTCGTGACTTGGGAACTTCATGCAATTCAGCAGGATCAGAAGGATATGGCAGGTTTCTCTTCTTAATGGCAGCTGCTAGGACCTGCAACATTGGGGTTAAGGGGCTCCCAGGTGGCACATGATAGCGGTAAAATGGCCTTCCTATAATGAAGATGGCTAGTGATGAAGCCATAACTGTTGTAAGAATGATATCTGCAGCACCCCAACCAACACGATCTTGCACGTAAACAATTACAGTCACACCAAGTAGAAGGCCACAACAAAGGCCAAAGTTCCACCAGTTGAAATAGGACATCTTTTTCTTTCTTTCTTCACTGTGATTCTCGTCGAATTGGTCAGCTCCAAAACTCTCCAGCGAGGGTTTGTGCCCTCCGGTTCCAATGGAGATCATGTAAATGGCTATAAAGAAGACCATTTCATGAACCTTCCTAGGCTCCAGACACACAGCTGCGTCACAAGCCTTTAGACTTGGTACAAACGTGGACATTGTTAAGAGAATCAAGCCCTGGGGGTTCAAATAGATAAAAATAAAACTCTCAGAACAAATTTAATAAAAATAAATGTTCGGAATAAACTATGAAATTAACAAGTAATTAATTTTTGGCTTTTTTCAAAGACGATGATGGAGTGTTCCGAGAGATTCTGCTTCTGCTTTTAGGTATTCTTTTGCCTTTGAACATCACTAAAGATGGATGGGTGGTCATTAACATCATTTTACATGGGCTTTGCCTGGCTACTAAACTGGATCAACAAAAACTTTCACGAAATCAATGAAGCAAAATGGACATAAAGCCTAAATTTGGCTTTCATGGTCTACCTTAACTTTGTACGCCCATCTTTATCACCATAAGTTTTTTTTTTTAAAATTAATTAAATCCTTTATACTTTTTTTTTTTAAACTAATTAAACCCTTTGCATATTAGGTTGTGTATTACGAGATAGAAAAAATTATGGACGATAATTATGAAAAAAATATAAGGGTAAATCTTCACCCTTTTTATTACTAACATTTTAACCTCTTTAGACTCTACGTAATATTCTGAATTTTAAATAATGGAATATTTAAGTATGGTTAAATATAAAACCTTGCCATTTTTTTTTAAAAGACATATATAGAAAAAGAATTTACCAGAAGGTAGACAACAGACGAAAGAAAAACAGTTGTGAATCGGCCGAAGTAAGCATCAGCAAGAAAGCCTCCAAATAAGGGCATCAACGTAGTCACACCAGCCCAGTAGTTTACATTCCTAGCGGCTGTCTTGAGGTCCTGATGAATCACCTTGGTAAGGTAAATGATGAGGCTCGTTGCCACTCCAAAGTAACTCAATCTCTCACTGAATTCAATGGCTGCCAAACAGAAAATAGTTAAAAATCATAACCCAAAACGAAAGAAACAACCACTGTGCCGTAGGGTTTCTGGACCCTGACCCGTTTCTGTGACATAGATTTCTTCTTTTTCTCATGAGATTCTACAAGTAAACAAAGGATTTGTGCCCTTTTTGTGGACCTTACCACGTATCTTTGTAGCCCATTAAAGGCTGCATTCATTGGCCACATAAAGCAGAAGAAGGACCCCATGCAGAGCATAAGTTCTTCTTCATATTTGTGATTGTAATCGAAGAATCAATTGTAAGCAACTTTTACTGATGTTGACAAGAACATGTAGGAATAATTGCATTTCACTAAACAAAAACACAATAACGTACAAGTTGATTTATTTTTCCTATTGTTAATTAGTTGGATAACTATTCGATCTTATAAGCTCTTATTTTGAGAATCTTTTATATGCATAATTAAGATTAATTCAAGAAGTATTCACAAAAAAAGAAGAAGAAAGAAATAATGTTGAAATCCGGATTAGTTTTTTGTATTTCCATGGCAAACAGCTTTATGTATATCTTATAGCGACTATATATATACATATAGACACACCCACAGGTACAAGAAAGGCTTGAGTATGAGCTCATAGGAGGTAGGCTTACCGATGATTTTCTTAGCCATCAACGTCCCTTTTATGAATCTACTCTTTGTTTTCTGTTTTTTTTTTCTTAGAAGATCAACACATATATTGCCATACTCTTCTCCTTGAAACAAATACATTACAAACCATGCAAGGCATGCAACCAAGAGATTGTTTTTGCCTTTCTGAAAGAAAAGACGTTTAATCCAAGGATTTCTAAAATGCAGACTAGGTCTCACTTTGAAGTGAGAAGAATATTGAGTGCAGTTTCTTTCTGATTTTAAATATATTTATGAGCTTCACCATGTAAGAACTTTACCCAGATCCCACAAGAAAGGAAATTAGTAGTACTTGAGAGATTAATATTTATGCTATATATATTAATTAGCATGAGTCCACCAGCTTGTCCTCTAGCAGACTTCAGGTTTTATGAACATTACCGATTAGTTTGACCATTTGTAAGAACACAAAAAGAAAAAAGAAAAAACATGGTCATGACAAAAACTGTATCAAATACCTAGCTAACTTGCATGGATAGACATTCTCGTTACGGAATCATGAGAAGAAAAGTGATGAGTTCCAAGAAGAGCCATCCGCCAGTATTTTGTTTTTCAACAATAAAGGAAGAAGAGTCCTATTTCTGGGAGTAATATTCATGGCTAAATTAATTTTCCTAAGTAGAGTTTAGAGAAGCTCGATATTCTAGCTACGGCTGATAAGGAAAAGAAGGCATTGGCCCTCTCCGTGGCTTCATCCTTCTTGTAGGTAACCAAACAGAGCATAAAATACGAAGAGAATAATAGTATAAAGTACAATAATTTGTCGGCAACTCTTAATACTTCATTGCATGAAAATGTTTAGTGCTTACCGATGATGAAGAGTGTTGCTTTCCAAACACCAGTAGAGGCCCGGAGGGGAACCCTTCCTTTATGATCCACTGAGGAATCATAAACCCATTTCTCTTCATCAACACCTCTTGTTTCTACTCCCTTCTTAAGCTCCATCCCTTAGCAGATACTTGATAATGTCTTTCCAAAGCCCTAATATATATTTTTTCTATCCAAGAGTGCTGGCTACCATGGATGTGGATTTATGGAAGAGAAGCTTGCTTTGGGCGTCTTTATATAGAAGAGGATTTGCTTCGTTGACTCATTGGGGAAAATTCCTTATTCCCTGCACACTACAAAGAAGGTAAAAATATTTATTTGGAGATTATCGTGAAAGAGAAAATGGTCATTTTATCCTTCTACTTCCACTCATCAGGATGTCATTGTCAGTCTACAGATGGGAATGGCATCCAAATGTTAGTTTTTCCTTTCTTTTTAGTCCGGGGCCAATTCGACCCTTTAGTAAGGAATCTCGTAACCTCGCGATATTCCTTTCCACCACTAAAATGACAGCGAAAATCCGAAGCAAATGCTGCCTTCATAGTTCGTTCCACCGGATTAAATTCAAATTGGAAAATATTTTTGGAATTTGCTCAATTGTAATATTTTAGAACGTTAAGTAAATAATTAGTGATATTTTATTAATTATTTTCTACATCTACCTTAAAAAAGAGATAAATACACTATATATATATATATATATATATAACTTCCTGAATCCATCGTAAAAAAAAAGAGAAAATAAAACGCATGTCCCATACAAAATAATAAAAATATGTCTTGATAGAATTTTTTTTTCTTTTTTTTATACTTATCTCTATAGAAACCACCATAAAATTTCCTCATCTCCAACTAAACCCACCACCATGTGATAATATTCTTGAAGTTCAATGTCGTCTTTTTAGATCATCGTTTATGGTAAAGTTTCAATTAAAGTATTCCATTGCTCAATTTAACTTATGTAGACAGGTTGCTTTCTGTCTTCCAAATGTAAAACAAATTATCGACCATGCCTTGCACTAATCGTCCCTTATGCTAGCAATATTGTTGATTGTTGTAGTACTGTAAACTCATTTTGAATCTTTATATTAAGATGAACAAAGAATCTAAAATAGGAAGGGCATTCACTATAAAATAGGTCTTTAAGATGTATTTTTTTTTATTGAACTGCCAATTATCTATCATAGATTATTCTTAGTGATTTTCTCTTCGTGTGGAAATATTTGTGCCATTTCTTGAAATTTGGTTTCTGGGTTTAGAACTTTATTGATAGTTTCTTGCATAATTGTTTCCTTGAGCTGTTGATGATTGAATTTGTTACTTTGCTATTTGTTGTTTATGAACTTCCATTTATTATAAAGAAAGCTAAATTACATGGTGTTTTCAGCTGTAAACACAAATTATTGTGAATTGCGATAATGAAATTTACTTGGATATGATGTGTAATTAAAAGGATTATGAGGGTGTTTTAGTATTGTCAAATTCTTTTTTATTTTTATTTTTTATACATAAAGTTACTGGTGTATGCTCCACACACTATAGGAAGTGGGCGGCGCTTGTGCCATTAAAAAGGCGTGTGAGACACCTCCTGGTAGTCAAATCTGGCCATTCGCCGTTTACATAGATGCACAGACGTGCCCTCTTCTACATAGTGCGACACATGTAGACATATCATGATTAATGGATTGTTGCCGGTGATCGATTGTTTGTATTTTTTCTTTCTTTTCTCTCTTCTGATAACTAAAATGCACAATTATTCTCTATTTATTTGTTATTTGTTTGGGCCTGATGAATACACCAGACCCAAGCTACTTAGGTCTGGGTACCACGTCAGACCCAAGGTCCTTGACTTTGACAGCCATGTTGATGTCAGACCCAGGCGCGGCCAGACCTAAGCACGGGTCTGGCATGGTTGCCAAACTAAGACACAGGGGTCTGACATGATTGCCAAAACAAGGTGCGGGTCTAACATGGTTGTCAGACCCAAGCGCGTGTCTGGCATGGCCCCAGACCCAAGGCTCTTAAATATTCTCTCTATTCTTAATATTTATTTTTACATTTAAAAAAAATAATATTGACCCGTTGCGGAGTGCATGTCAATATACTACTGATACTCTAGATTCACAAACACATGTAATTTGTAACAGCCCGGCCCAACTTGCCATATATTATCCACTTTGGGCCTTACCGCCCTCACGGTTTTGTTCCTAGTGACGCGAGCCCACATTTGAGCCTGACGCCCCAAAACACGTATGACAAGATGGCAACCAGCACTCTTAATAAGGCCAGCTACCAAACCCTCACCTGCCGACGTGGGATATTACAATTCACCCCTCTTAAGGAGCCTGACGACCTTGTCGGCATAATCGAACAGCCAGTGAGGTCGGCTCTGATATCAAATGTAACAGCCCGGCCCAACCTGCCATATATTGTTCGCTTTGGGCTTTACCGCCCTCACGGTTTTGTTCCTGGTGACATGAGCCCACATCTGAGCCTGACGCCCCAAAACACGTATGACAAGTTGACAACCATCACTTTTAATAAGGACAACTACGTACCAAACCCTTACCCGCTGATGTGGGATATTACATAATTAATTTAAATTTCTATACCAATAAATAAATAAATAAAAGTTAAGGTACAAAAGTCACAACCGTTTGAAGCTTAATAGATGCAATGCTAGGACATTGTAAATTTAGTAAAATGGTGATATTTGTGGATTTGTTTCAAACTTGGAAGATATAATTTTTTTTGAATGATACAGTAAGATAATGAAATTGCAATGCAAGTACATGCTTGCAAAATTCTGAATCCCGAAGCTTAATAGATGTAATAAATTTTCTTTAGTTCCACAAATGTTGAGATATAAGGTAAGGTCACCTATATATATACACGAACGAGGCCGCTAGACGAAAATAACTAGTGCCTGAGGAAACTGTTTGAGTTTGACGATTAATTCTTTATTTTATTATATTATAGAAATTAACAAGATTAATTTATTATTAATCCAATATTAAATGATAAAATTCAATAAAAAACCGACACTAAATGATGAAACTTGCAACAAAAACAAAACCCAAAAGCTATATATATATATATATATATATATATATATATAAGCGGGATTTTTCTGCTTGACGTTGGTGCTCCCCTTTTCTAATACACCAGGATTTTTTTAGGCATTCCTAAGGCAATTGAAAGACAGAAGAAAGGCATACTTAACCTCCGTGCTTTAGTCTTGTTTCGAGTGGATTGCTATTAGGACAGTTTATACCTTTCCTTCTTCCATATTTTCCATTACCTTTTCCCTCAAAGTAGTATTAACTTGGAGAGTAAAAACAAAATGAGGGGTGGTTGGGGCCCCGGGATAGCTCTAACCTGTGGATGACAATTAATGGTGGTGGTTTTAGTAAGAACTAGTTTCCTTGTCTGCCTGCGAGCATGAATTCAAGGTGTAATAGAGTGTTTTTTTTTTGATAAATTATGTAAAATCATAACATATAAAATTGAATTGATCCAAACTCTATGTGAAAAAAAAATAAAAATTCATTAATCGATGATGTTCAAATTCCATTGATCATAAGAAAATCTAAAATAATGGGTTGATTGTGTGGAATTCATTGACAATGCCAGTAAATCTTGGCCAACTACCAACCTTGAGAAATCTCAATCCGATTGCTTGCCCTGAATGAGCTTCAAGTTAAATGTGTGAGAGTTGCTTGATTTGAAAGATACAAATCCAAATTGAAAGATTGATAAAAATGTGGGTCGGCCAATGAAATAAATGCATAAGGACCAAATAAAAAAGAAGGTTCAAGGGCAAAAAAAAAAAAAAAACATTCAGAAAAATATGAAATAGTAGCTGCAACAATGATTTACATTCACATATTAGTTTTTGTTAATAGTTGGATAATATTAATTATAAGTACTGTATTAATTTTCTTAAATTATACTTCGAAACTTTACGAGTTTTTTTTGTTAAAATTTAATATGGTGCAAACCGCGTTCTAAAAAATTCAATTTTTTTTGTTAAAATTTAATATGATCTATATGTTTTGGATCGTTTTGATGTGCTGATGTCAAAAATAATTTTTTTAAAATGAAAAAACATCATTGACATGTATTTCAATAATAAAAATTATTTGAAAAATAACTATTACCACACTGTTAAACATATTCTAAGTAGAACCCGCGTATCTTAGTGGCATCGCCAAAGTCAAACTCATTCCAAAATAGATATTGGTGGCACTTAAGCATAGCTGCTAATTCAAATGCGTTGGGAGTTTTGGGACTGTTAGAATCATATAGAAACTATTTATTTCTCAAAATCTTCATTGCCAAGAAGAATGGAAGTATGAACCTTTTGGTGAACAAAGCTTTATGTAATATAATCGAAACCAACTTGATTCAAAATGCTCACTGAGGATTAACATAATGTAATTAAAAAAATGTGACCTTTCACCTTTTCAACAAACTTTTCCCAACATGATCGCCACACAAACAGACAATTATAATAGTGGCAAAAAGTTGATATGATTAGAAAAAAATGTCAGATTAAGTGGAGATCAAAGCATACTATTGATATACTATTTAGCTGAAACAATTCGAAACTTTTCTCTGTCCAGTGAGCTTATTATTGGGTTTGTTTCTGAAATATGCAGATATAACAAAAATAATATATTTGAAATTTTTTTAGGAGTCATAAGGATACTGTTAGATAAATTTAGGGTTATTTAGAGTTTATATGTAAATTACTTGAAGATCATATATTCTTTTTGATTTTGAATAATTGCTTCAAGGTTGAGTTATCGTAAACCAGAAGCTGTCAAAGTGTTTGGTTTCTAACAATAATCCACACGAACCATTGTACTTTGCTCATCTTTTTCACAATCCACATGAAATAAAAGGCATAAATTTCTATTTATAGAGAAATCTAAAAATTGTATAAATTATAAAATATCAATTTGCTGCTTAAATAATATTATATATATTGTTTTAGACTAATTTTAGAAATTTATTCAATCAAATCCCTACTTGATTTTTCTAGATCTAGAATTGTAATTCCCTATATTACACTCCAGTCCTCAATTTCTAAAACTTATTTATAATTAAATCACACTTGATTAATCATTTCATTTTAATTTCTGACCAATGATTCTAATGTGTGTGACCCATTAGGTTCTCTAATAAATTAGTCTAAATATAAATCACAATTCTAAATGAAATAGGATTAAATAAATAAATTTATTATCAATTCAGTAATTGATTGATTTATATTCAAAAACCAAGTATAATGTTTAGTAACCTGTCATGATCTCCTAAATATTAAAAAAGTCATAAGTGATTTGACTTAACCTTTCAATGACCAATTTCTTAGTATAATTATTATCTCTTCATCAACAATGTTTCAATTTATACATTATAACATGGAGTGTGTATACTATGTCAAATCATGTTTATTTTTAACACCACAGTCATTGATTTTTTGAATAAAAACTTTATACAAATCTTATTCCACCTTACACAAGGATTTACAATAAATACTATTTAAAAACAGATGAAATATTTTCTCTAATTTATCTAGGGTGATGAAATCTCTCTTGATTCATTGATTCTTTGAATAAGATTTGAAACTCTATACAAATCTTTTTCTACATTGCGCAAGGATTTACATTCAATTTTATTTAATAACAAATGAAATATTTTCTCTAATTCATCAAGGGTGATGAATCCTCTCTTGATTACTTAAATATCTTCATGTAGTTCATGTTATACCCAATATCTACCCATTTGTTACCATTCATTAAGATAATATGTAGTAAGATCAAAACATAACACTCCTTATATAAGATAACTTAGTGATCTCAAGTCTAAGAATCATATGACATTCTCATGCAAGTCAATTCAATGAACATGTCATCTGACAAGTACCTACATATTAGTTTAGGTATCATTCACACCTCAGCTTATAAGAACAATTGCTTCTTTTCATAGAGAAAATAATATAATATATACCAGTTTCAACAACTCTAATTAATATTCAGTCTTAATAGAGTATTGACTAAAAATATTTTAGGAACAAAATAATAAATGACCTCTCTCTATACTGAATCTGAGAAAGAGTACTCAAAAAATAGATGATCATAGGTCTTCATATGTGAACCACATAAGATACATACCACAAATGTGATGATCTAAAAAGTCCGTAGTATGTTCATAGTGCGTAGACGACCCAAAGAGACAAGCTATAAGATGAAGGAGTGTCGTGAGATATGTCTTTGAAACCAGAGAAGATGGTGCATAGTACTTTTAGGCCTGATATCTTGAAGTGCCTCTCAAGCTGAATCAAAAGTGTACCTCCTTGTAGAATGACCTGTCCAAACATAGTGTTCTAGAAAGCTAACTCGAGTATGGAATCTAATGCGGTCCTATATCTACTAAAAGTCCTGACTACCCGAAGAAAAGTATCAACCACCATCCTCAATAATGTCTGCAACCTTTGCATTCCAAGACAATTCAGAAATAATGATTTGATGCAATAGAAATCTCATAATTATAATAATTTTATAATTTTTTTTTGTAAAATATCTTTATCCCAAGAATTCTTTATCTTTACTCTAGATTCGTTAATCAAATATTTGATTCATTAATTAAATATCTAATGAATATTAAAATAAATAAATTTTTATTAATAAATTAAATATATTTATATGAACAAAAATTAATGTTACAGGAAACTAATTGAATATATATCATATACAGTAATACTTATCCCATTAATAGAGAATGTGGTTTCGGTTTAAAGATCAACACAAATAATTCAACTCTATAAATGGACTCAATGGCAAGCTCAACTAGTCTGTGCTTCTGGTCAACTTTAAGTTCATAACATGAAGTACAATATTCAGTGGCTATAGTGATGAATGAGTGCGTATCTTTTTATTGGTGGTTAGAGCACTCTGGCTTTATACATCATGATTAACCTCTCTATAAGTTATAAAACGACGCAGGGATTCGCCATCCAATTATTTAAATATTCTTAGAGCTAATTAAAGCTAGCACATTATCAATTGCAACATTTTTGGGCACATATCATAGCAGGTTTGTAATTGAAGCAAAAAATAGAGGGGTCTAATGATGGGAAACTCCTTTTTCCAATGAACCATGTGTTTTTCGTTTGCGTTTTAATCTCTTCTTTTTGCTTGTATTCGCACCTCCGTAATTTCAATCAAATCGTAGAATGCAATGTTGTCATTGCTTAGCACAAGTGACAGAGATAGACATAGATGCAATGCAGGTGCAGAATATAGGCCCAGTTTCTAGTAGTCAGCTTATGTTTTGATGCGTGTCAGAATCCACTATTTCCCATCATAGTCCTTTCATTCTCAGATCACAGCCATTCTAGGCTATGCCTGAAGTTTTGCACAATCAACAGTATCTTGGAATTTCTTGGGGGGCGTATAGATTCAACAACAGCGGCCTAAGAAAATAATTAGCCGTGATCCTGGGAACATATTCGAAGATCTTCCAGGAAAAAGAACGAAGCACATGTAGCACATGCCATGTTATAAATTTAATGCATGCCTCTCTAGTGTTTAAAGTTTGGAAGAATAAAGTTTAGGCATTGGTCACTGTAAATGGCGCTTTCACACAAACATCTGGGTACTTCAGGCATAGCCTAGAATATTTACGTAAATTAGGTAGAGAAAAAATATGTGTGGAACCATGATCAAAATATTGTCAAACTTTAAATCACTCGATTTGGAAGCCTAAGATAAACTATTTACTTTATTACTATGATTTGTTTGATTCAACTGATTGAAGAAAGTCCAAACCAACATGCAAAATAGCTGATGCTTAGAAATATACGAGCATAGGAAAACTTTTGGAGCTATCAGAACATGGGTGTACAATGGTGTGTTTCACCATATATTCAAAGAGATAGATGTATAGAAACTACGAAAACAATTAGGGAGTACATAGAAAGGAAAATTGCACGGAATAAAGCTTAATTATGTGAGAAGGAAGGTTATGAATTTGTATCAATGAGATGAAAGGTCTGTAGCTGAACACTTTAGTGACTTCTAGTATTTAGTGTTTGATTAATCAACTAATAACCATGAAAATAATGTTAGATGATGAGTTGCAGGCACAAATGCTTTTGAAGACTGTGCTAGATAGTTGAGAGACGTCTTTCGTTATAATACCAGGTAATTATGCTCCAAATACTGTTTTGTCACTATCTTTTTTCTTCATTGGAGATAACTCATTCAATGAAAAAAAAAGATGAAGTGAAGTAGTAGCAGATGATGCAAAGGCTCTTGTCATAGAAAATAGGTGGAAGAGTAGGAAAAAATAATTCAATGAACACTAAAGATCTAGAGGCATACTATAGTTTAGTGGAAGTTTCAAATTTTATCACTTCGAGAGAGGTCACATCAGGGAAAATGGCAAGACATGGAAAAAGGAATAGGAAGAACTAAAGAATTAGGAAAAAGACTGTGAGCGTAAGGTTTTGTAAACCAATAATTATCAACCACAACAACTGTATGTGGCGTTGGAGTATTATATATAGAAAAGTTTTACAACAGAAAAGAAAAGAATAAGAAAATAGCTATTCCAAGCTATACAAGGAATTATACACTATAATTAGAATTAATCAATTCCTAAACAGACGCTGCATAATTAACTGTAAAGCAATAAACTGTAATGACATAATTTTCTCTTTAATGCTTGGATGGATTCTCTCCTGGATTGTTTGCAGGAGATGAGTTTGTGTTAGCGCCAATACTCCCCCTCAAGTCAAGCGTGGTTGGTAACACGCGAAGCTTGGACCTAAAGAGCATAAACAGAGATTTTGATGGACTTTTAGTGAAGATATCTGCAATTTGCAAGTTGGATGGCACATGTTGAATCTTCAAGACACCATTGCATACTAACTCGCGGACAAAGTGAATATCAATGTTAATATGCCGAGATCGTTTTTGAGCTATAGGATTGCGAGTCATAAAAATTGCACTGGCATTGTCATAAAATAGAGTTGGCCTGTCTGATGGCTGAAGGTGTAAGTCTTGAAGAATGTTTAATAACCATTTGACCTCAGCTGCAGTGAGGGCTAAAGCTCTATATTCAGATATTTCTGCAGAAGAGCGAGAGACAGTAGATTGCTTTTTAGAGGTCAACGAAACTAGATTTATCACTTAAGATGATGGCATATCCAGATGTTGATTGACTTGTATCTAGATAGCCAGCCCAGTCGGCATCTGAGAAAGTTGAGATGTTGAAGGTGGTGGATGGAGTAATTTTGAGACCAAAGTGCAGAGTTCCTTTAATATATCGGAGGATCCTTTTAATAGCCTGTAAATGATGTTCGCTTGGGGCACGCATGAATTGACTTACGGAGTTCACTGCATGTGTAATATCTGGCCTAGTAATGGTTAGATATTGAAGTGCACCAACTAAGGATTGATAAGTAGTGGGGGAATGAAACGGATTGCCATCAGTAGTTAAATGTTAGGAAACAATCATGGGAGTGCCAACTGGTTTGGAATCAAGGAGGTCAGCTAGAAGTAGAAGATCTCTAGTGTACTTTAGCTGACTCAAAAATATGCCAGTGGCAGAATGAGTGACTTCTAAACCCAAGAAATAATTCAAAGTGCCAAGATCCTTCATGGAGAACTCATGAAAGAGCTTGCAAATGAAAGTATCAATGAGGGATATATTGTTGCCGGTGATGATAATATCATCAACGTATAATAACAAGTATATAATCTTGTGAGCTGATGAATAGACAAATAAGCTGGAATCAGCTTGACTGTTATTGAAGCCAACAGTGAGTAAGAAATGGCTAAACCGATGGAACCATGCTCTTGGTGCTTGCTTCAAGCCATAGATTGCCTTTTTAAGACGACAAACATGATTTGGATGAGAGGAATCAGCATAGCCTGGTGGTTGTTCCATATAAACCTGTTCTTGTAAAAGACCATGCAAGAAAGCATTTTTCACGTCAAGCTGACGCATGTTCCAGCCACGAGATATTGCAATGGAGAGAACAATGCGAACTATTGATGCTCGAACAACTGGACTAAAAGTGTCATTAAAATCAAGACCATAGAGTTGAGTATAGCCTTTTACAATAAGGCGTGCTTTGAGCCTGTCAATGGAATCATCCAAATGATATTTGGCGCGGAAAACCTATTTGGATCCAACCACATTAGTAGCAGGTGGTCGTGGAACTAGTTGGTTCAATCAAAAACTTTTGTAGGAAGTGTGGTAACCAAGAAAAATGCAAGGAAGACTTCTTGGTTCAAACTTATGGTTGGTATAATCACGCAAGTTTAGAAAACATAAGCATCCAAAAATTCAAAATGTAGTATAGAGAGGAGACTTACCATACATAATTTCAAAAGGAGATATCCCATTCAAGACTGGTGTTGGCAAGCGGTTAATGGTGAAGACTGCAGTACTGAAGGCTTCCACCCAGAAGTGAAGAGGAACAGTGGAATGAAACAACGTTGTAAGACCTGTTTCGGTGATATGGCTGTGTTTTCTTTCTGCTCTACCATTCTGAGATGGTGTATAGGGACAGGAGAATTGATGATAAATTCCACATTTAGTGAAATGAGACTGCAGATTCTTACTAATGAATTTCCCTCCCCCATCACTTTGGAAAATCTTTATTTTTGTAGAGAACTGATTCTCAACCAAAGATTGGAAGTTAAGGAATGTCTGGTAAAAATCAGTTTTGTGTTTTAATGGATAAAACCAAGTAAAACGTGAGTGATCATCGATGAAAATAACGTGATATCGATATCCTGAGATGGAAGTTATGGGTGCTGGACCCCATAGATCACAATGAATAAGACCAAGGATTTTGTTGGAGCGATTGTCACTTATTGGAAATGGCAATTTATGGCTTTTAGCCTTTTGACAACTAATACACAGAGATGGATTCGGCAATATATAAGAGAGGGACAGGGAACCTTGTTTATTAAGAATAGAAATTATTGTGGAGGAGACATGTCCTAAATATGCATGCCAAATTGCAAAGGAATTACAAAGACTGGATTTAGTAATGACAGTAGAGAAGGTTTGGTGTCCACGCTTCAGTACATAAAGACCATCAACATGCTTACCGCTTGCCACCACCTTTTGAGTTTGAAGATTCTGTATGATGAAATCATTGTCAGTAAAAGAGACAGATAAAGGATAGTCATTGGTGAGTTTACTGACAGAGAGCAGATTTTTAGTTAAAGCTGGGATAACAAGAACATCATTTAATTGAAGATGAGGAGTGGGAGAGCAAGAACCGGTATATGTTATTGGTAGAGAGGATCCATTACCAATAATAACCTTATCCTTAATAGTGTAAGGTTCCACCTTATCAAGTTGGGATGCATCAGTTGTTATGTGTGCTGATACACCCGTATCTGTGTACCAATCTGCAGGTTCATTGCTAATGGTGTAGTGGGCAAGAGCTTCAGCAAGATTAACATCTGGTTTGATGTATCTGCGACTGCAATCCGTGGCATAGTGTCCTTCCTTATGATACATTTGGCATCTAGGAGGTCATTTATACTGCTGCTTGTTACAGTTTCCTCCCTTTGATGGCCCTCCTTTATATTTGTGTTGATAGTTGTTAGAGTTACCATATCGGTTTGAAGATGCAGGAGAGAAAATTGCTACATATGCAGGGACCTTTGTATTATGATCAATAGACTTGGAAAAAAGATCAAAGCTCTCTGCTTTAGGAACAATATCCTTGAAACTGGGAATAGGGGTTAAAGAGAGTTAAGTGATGGAGAAAGTTGAAAATTCATGGTCTAAACCACGTAGATACCAGTGCACCTTGTCAGTATCTTCAACTGGACGTCCCATTGCTGATAATTGATCATAATGAGCCTTAAATATTCGAGAGTATTTAGAAATATTACAAGAGCCACGCTTCATGAGATGAAGTTCATCTTTTATTTGATGTTCACGGACCTTAGATATTTGGCTGAAAGTGGTTTCAAGAGAGTTCCAGACATCTCTTGATGTTGTAAAGCCAATAGTAATAGAAAGAGCTTCCTCTGTGAGAGAAGAAAGCAGAAGGCTCATGACGAGCTGATCAAATTGCTTTCAAATATTATGAGCTGCAGGATCAGTGGTAGCAATAGGCGTTGGTGTTGAGCCATCAACATATCTATATAATTTTTGACACTGCAGTAAAGGAACCACTTGATTGCGCCAAAGAAGAAAGTTGGTGGAGGATAGCTTGATAGTAATCATGTGGACCATGATGTTAAAGGAGAGAGTAGAAGAAGAATTTTCTGAGGCCATAGGATCAGACAGAGGTTAATCTTATGGTTTTGATACCATGTAAGGTTTTGTAAACTAATAATTATCAACCACAACAACTGCATATGGCGTTGGAGTATTATATATAGGAAAGTTTTACAACAGAGAAGAAGAGAATAAGAAATAGTTGTTACAGGCTATACAAGGAATTATACACTATAATTAGAATTAATCAATTCCTAAACAGACATTGCACAATTAACTGTAAAGCAATCAACTGTAATGGCATAATTTTCTCCTTAATGCTTGGATGGATTATCTCTTGGATTGTCTGCAAGAGATGAGTTTGTGTTAGCGCCAATAGTGAGAACACCATTGTAGTCTTAACTTGAGATTGAGATGTGGCGGTGCTTTCATTTGGAAAGAAAATTGTAATGTTGTATATCTTTATATTGAATGGGTTATTGACTCATTAACTACATTTAATATACTACTTTCATATTTGCATACAAGCTTTGATGAACAAATGATCCTGATTTTAAATCCTATCATTACCAGAAAATTATCAAATATAAATAGAAATATCAATAGAAAAAATATCATTGATAAATTACAGTAACAATTACCGATAGAAAATAATTTTTTGTTTTCATTAGTATTGGTGAATCCTGAGGAAATTATAGTTGAGAATTAAGAAATAAAAAAAATAAAAATATGTTGTGTTAGTATTTCAGATGGAATTCCAATAAAATATAAATATCGTTAATATTCATCGGTGAATCTATTTGTAATATTTAAGTTATAACCCAACGAACGACCCTCCCTCTCCCTCTACCCCATTTCTTCCTTTTCTTCCTTTCTTTCTGCAGAAAATAGCACCTTTCCCCTCTTATTTTATCACAAATCAAGCTCCCATCATCACAAATTCAGCTACCCTAACACTCAGTTTGTTAGTATCCATGTTCTGATTTTTTTTTTTTGAAGATTCATCACATCAAGTTAGAAAAACTACTTATTTTTATTGTAACTTCTTTTATTTATGTTAATGTTTTGGAATTTTTTATGCAATATATGTAGTTTGTTTATATGTTTACTTATTTTATAGCTTTGTTTTTATAGAGATTTGTTATACGAATGTATGATTTGTACTTGTTAGAGTTTATTTGAGATTTTAAAAAATTATATTTGTTTGTCATTTGATGAAATTAAGTTTGATTTTGTAACTTAAGTTTTTTATAATAAAATAAATAATGTGTTAATGGGTATGTATCATATTTTATCAATTTTATTGTTAAGTTGAAAATTTAGGTAAATGTGAAGGAATTTGAATTTTTTTGAGAAAATTGACAATCATTAAAGGACACTATTAAAATAGATTAAATAATTTTGAATTTAACTTAATTAATTGAGTACCGATAATTTGTTTAGTTAACTTTATTAATTAAAACATGTTGTCATCCATATACTATACAAGTTTCATTAAAGAATGATCGTTCTTGGATGTATCAAGTTTCACCTAAAGGGTTGCATATGATAGATTATTGTAATGAGGTTGAGAGTTTTATTAATTACACACTATTTAATCCAAAAAATATTAGTGGAGGCAATATTAGATGTCTATGTAAAAGGTGTAAAAATAAAAAGTTTCTCAATCTAGATGTTGTTATAATGCATCTTTTACAAAAAGGTTCATGAAAAAATACTTGTGTTGGTTTGCACATGGAGAACCATATGTTCCTTATAAGACCATAGTCGAAATAATGGTTGAGTCAACTTTTAGTTATAGCAACATGCATAAAGTTTTAGATGATAATAGTAAATATTATAGAGAGTATGGTTATGGATGCAAAAGAATGAATCAAGGTTATGCAAGTGAATGTTCAATCATAGATAAAGAACTAAATGCAAATGCAGCCAGGTTTTTTGAACTTATAAAAGATTTTGACGAACCATTATGAGATTGGTGCATAAATCATAGTATATTATCGGTCGTTGCATATTGTACTACTTTGAAAATGCCTATTTGACCAAGTGCAAAACCTATATCCATACTCCGTATAAACCCAGAATCGGAAGGGGAAAGACTCTTGTCGCTTATAGAAAACTGAGATACTTCTCAATCACTCCTAGACTGCAAAGGTTATTCATGTCTCCAAAGATTACCGAACACATAATATGGCATCATTCATATGATACAATGGATGAAGTTATGATGCACCATTTCACTGGTGCATGGAAGCATTTTAATAGGGTGTATTCTCAATTTTCAATAGAACCATAAAATGTATGTGTTGGGGTTATGTATAAAAGGATTCAATCCATTCGGGTAATTTGCTACACTATATTCTTGTTGGTTGGTGATCCTCACAGCTTACAACTTGCCATCAAGGATGTGAATGAGATTGAAGTTCATGTTCTTATATACGGTCATACTCGATTCTAATAGTCCGGGTGGGAATATAGATATTTATCTTCAATCATTGATTGATAAGTTGAATCAGTATTGGTGATTTAGGATTTGACACATGATGTCATGAGGAAACAAAGTTTTCTGATGATAACAACTTTAATGTGGATTATCAATGATTCCTATGTATGAGATGGTTTATGGTTAGAGCATACATGGAAAATTAGCATGTTTATACTCCATGAAAAATAACAAGGCTTTCACCTTAATAAATGGTGGTAAAACAAATTTTTTTTTATATTTCCATCGAAGGTTCTTGCCAATCGATCACAAGTATAGAAAAAACTACTTTATAGGTAGAGTTGAAAGGGACATTGCACTACCGATATCACTAAGTGAAGAATTGTATAACATGGTCTCGTAGTACAAGGACATTGTGTTTAGTTTTCAATCCAATAAGCAAAAGTTTCATGATCTTGGTATGACCCGTAATTGGAGAAGAAGAAAATTTGATTAAAAACATTTGAACTAATTTTAAATGTAAAACATCAATATGTAATGAAATTGACTTCAATGTAATTTTTCTGGTTGTTCCTTTACAATGAACTATTGTTAACATTGATGGAATGTTTATTGTTGTGACTTTATTGTTATGTTATTAAACATAAGTGATGTTATTGTGATGTAATTTTATTATATTTGTAGGTTGCATAGATATATATGGAATACAAAAATACTAGGAAAAAAAATTTATTTTATATGGATGAAATTAACGATAGAATATAAAATACCAACATAATTCTTGATGAACTAAGTGCCTCAGAAAGTTCTAGAGAGTTAGAAACATATTACAGGACTTTAACACCGATAATTACAAACGAAATTACAGATAGACTAAGACAGGCTAAGCCCCTCATAAATTTCTAGAGAGGTGGAAACAAATTACAGGACTTTGCCACTGACAATTACAAATTGAATTATCGACTGAATAAGTTCCTTAGAAAGTTCCAGAGAGTTGAAAAATAATTACAAGACTTTACCATTAACAATTACAAATGGAATTAGTGACAAACTAAGTCCTTTAGAAATTTCCAACGAGTTGAAAAAAATTATAGGACTTTGCCACTAACAATTATGGATAAAATTACTGACAAAATGAAATTTTATCGGAGAATTTTAGGTTTTTTTGGGAAAATTTCAAGTTTTATTGAAAATTTAAGTTTTAATTTCCAATATAATTACCAATGAACGTTAAAAATAAATATTTATTTTTTAATCAGTAATTCTATTAGTAAAAATCTCCATTAAAAGCTAGAATCTCTAATTTCATAAGAACAACGTCTTCTTCCTCTCTTTTTTCTTTGTCAATCTCTTCTCTATTTTCTAATTTCTTCTTTATATTTTCTCTCTCCTTTTCTTTCTCTCAATTTCTTCATTCTCAACACCTCAACACCAAACAAGTGAGAAGTCTGCATGCCTCCATGCTAGGTAAATATCCCGCCACTTTTGCATTTTTAAAGCTACTTTTACTCTAAAATTTTAGAAAAATAAAGAATCTGAAAATTAACTCACACAATTGAGTATCAATTTGATGTTGAGATATTTTTCTAATACAACGATAACCATATAAATTGAAAATTAAAATTAACCATCAACATTAAATATCAATAAACACATAATGTAAGAACTAAATAAGAAAGAAAAAAAACCAATAACCAAAGAAAAAAAAACTAAAATGCAATAAAAAAAATACAAAACATCATGGATCACTATAAAAAAAAAACTTAGCAGTATCTTCATTTGTTTTCTTGTATCAAAATAACAAATAAATTAAAAGCGAACTGCACTTATTTACTATAGCTCAGCACTCAGATTCATTGTAGATTGCCATAATGAATTTGTAATTTGCCTCTCAATCCAAAAAGCTAGTAAGGTCTTTTCATTTTTTTTTGAGCAGTGTAAAGATATAAATGCTATTGTAGATAAGAAAAACTGGGCTTGGTCTTGTTAGAGAATAATATAAATCATATCTTGGGATCTCACCTAATAGCTTAAGCTATTGGATTGAGATGATTCTTTGACATAGTATCAGAGCCTTGATGACCAAGCGGTCATGAGTTTGAATCTCACCATCTCTATTTATTTGATAAAAATTAAGCACAAGATAAAGTGGGTCTGTGTAAGTTTCAAGCTCAAAGGGCTTTTAATTGAGAGGGTGTGTTAGAGAATAATATAAATCATATCCTGGGACCTCACCTAATAGTTTAAGCTATTGGATTGAGATGGTTCTTTGACAGGTCTGTAGGAGCAGCTTTGGATTTTCAATTTTTCTCATATAATGTAAGGAAAGCAACTTCTCACCTTCCCAAACTAAACTTCTTCAACTTTCTCCTTAAGGATAACAGCTTTGGATCGCTTCTATCTTTTTGCTGTCAAATATGTAACAAGCGCCTGTCTTAAAATAAGCCCATGATTGCTCTAAAAGTATCATGGAGCCATAATTCTTTTGTTTGCCGACTCAGGCAGGATCATGTTTGACCTGAAAATAGAATGTTTTCAAGAATGAAGGTATATAATGTGGATGCCAATTGCCCGAAGGCGGCCCTTCAGCCACTATAATTTGGCTTATGGTGCCGGCAACTGTTGCCAGCGCAATATGAAGCACGTATGTCCTTTCATTTCTTTTAGGCAGGTCCAAAAGAACACTTAACAACAGCAGCATCAAGCTACAATTTTCCTGTTAAATAAACAAAATCAGAATACTCACACACATGCATTTAATTTCCAGTGCTCAATTTCCTTCCAATAAGCATATCCATAAATAATTCACACATGTTCTGCATCCACTTATCCTACACATTCCCATCCCTAGAAGGTAACAGCACTGCATAGTGTAAACCACAATAACTTTCCCTGTCATTACTATTAAACCATAATGATCGCATGAGTAAGGTGTCCACTGTAATCTTTAATCATTGAATACGTGATGAATTCGAGATAATGACCCCATATGTTTAGTCAAAAGAAAATAAAATAAAATAAACGAAAGAAAGACCTGGTAAGTTGAGTTCCTAAATGGTCAAATTAAAATGGATCCTTCATGGCTTGAATCATATGAAGCCTGCATCAGTTCCATGATCAGCATTGAAAATGAATGAAAACAGAAAACCAAAAACAACTGAGAAAGTTCTTGTTGGCTCAACACATAGAGAATCATGCCTGAGCTAAATCTATGAGAACATCCAAATTTATCAGCGAGAAAGGACAAAGCATACATACGATCACCCTCTGTATGAAAAATCAAAACAATCTTGTTCAGGCACCGAAGAACAAATGTCAGTGTGACGACCACAAATCCTCAATATGAAGTCAGATTTTAAAGATAAATGATGACGGCAATTTTGCCGATAGAAAAAGGAATCCACTAGCGTGAACATTAGTGGGTTGGAGAAGATGAGTGCAACAGCCCACTAAATCACTCGTGCTTTTGAAAAAAACAAAAGGTGGAGGTAGCAGAACTGATATGTGTTGACTCATTACGAACAAAAGTGCAATGAGGATATTACCATGAGATTTTGGATTACATCAGAGGAAAAAAAAAACTGAGTGAACATGTATCGAATGAGATTTATACTTTGATAAAGACAAAAAACTAACACCCTCTTAAAGAGGAGGAGGAGATAAGGAGTCTTTTGGGCGGAGAAATAGCCTGTATCTTGTTTGGGGGGAAGTTCTCAAGGACGAATAGATGTATTCTCATCCTACATTCCACAATAAGACTTTCTATGATTTTATCATGCAAAATATTAAAGCAGGAGGATACAACTCCTGTACTTCTAACAAAGAATACCCATTCCTTCAAATTCAGGAACCATCATCATCATTAAACAAAAACCAAAAGAGGTGGAGAAAACAATGTAGCAAATTCTATTATAGCTCCGCACAAGAATCCTACTGGTAATTTTCTTTTTCAATCTCATTCTTTTCATGATTGGTTAATTCATAATCCAACTTAATGGTTTACTTTCATTCGCTTTGCATGAGATTCTCACGGTACTAGAAACAAATCCAAAACTTGGTTGATGCTTGGTTTAGAAAAAAAAACAAATCCAAAACTTGGTTGATGCTTGGTTTAGAAAAAAAAAAAACAAATTTGATTTTATTGATTTAAAATAATTAAAACTTTGGGGACTAAAACAAAATTTTCTAAATCAAGTATTAATTTGAATGAAAAATGAAAAAATTTGGGAAAAGTGGTTACTGTGCGCAACATATAAGGGAGAGGTCGTCGTCTTTGGGAGATATGTGCGGTGACCTACAACGTCCATTTTAGCCCTTTTTTAGTATCAAGTGAATTGGCCTTTTTTTTTTTTTTTTTCCCTTCTCACCTCCATTTCAATTGACTCTATCCAAAAACAAAAATGTGCTCCCAATTTTTTTTTTTTATCAAATTTAGTCTATTTTTTTAATATATTTTTACTAACTTTTTTTTTCTTCAATCTCATCCTTTAATATTTTTTTTAATTGAGTTTCATGATTTTTTTCAATTTTTTTTATAAGGTTTGTGGGTTTGTTGAATTGACATGAGTTTACTTGAGTGTTTATTTGTCGTTTTCTTTAAATATAATTTTTTATCGATTCATCTTCAATATTGAGTTGGTTGAAAATTTTATTGTGTAATTTATTTTTCATCTAAGAGATAATCTTGGTCTTATGAGACGAGTCGCAGGTTTGCAAAGTTCAGTTAGGTTGACTTGGGTCTGTTTTTTTTTTAAACGTATTTTTTTTTAATTTTATCATCTAATATTGGTTTGGTTAAGAACTGAGTTTCATAATTTTTTTTTTACTTTTTTTCTATGAGATTATCTCAATCTCATTACCTATATCGCGGGTTCAACAAGATGATCCAGGTTTACTTATTTTTTTTAGATTATATATTTTTTAATTTCATCGTCTAACATTGAGTTACTTGGGAATTCAGTTTAGTAAAAAAAAATTAATTTTCTTTCCATGGGATTATCTCATTTTCATGATCTATGTTGTAGGTTTGACGGTATAACTCAGGTTGATTCAATATTATTGTTTTTTAAATCTTTAAATTAATTTTTGTTCTTTTTATTCTCAAACATTGGGCTGGTTGTGAATTGGAATTTGTAAATATTTTTCAACTTGTTTTCTGTGGGGTAATTCTATTTTCATGACCTATTGTGCAAGTTCAGCCGACTTACTCGGGTTGACTCAAGTCACTTTTTTTATCCTTTTTTCTAATTTGATTTTTTTTTCCATTTTGATGTGCAACAATTTTTGTTTAGGGATTAGACTTCATAATTTTTTTTCAATTTACTTTCTATAGTTTATTTCCCTCTCATGACTTGGGTTTTGGATTTTGTAGCTTAAATAGGGTTGGCCTAGGTCAATCTATTATGTCATTATCTTAATATTTATAATAGAAGATATCGTCCAATATGTCACTATCTTTGTATTTAAAATAGGTGCGTCTAGAATGCATTAGATTTTAATTTCATAATTAAATTACATTTTTTCTAGTATGAAACACATTAGCAATATATTAACCTTTTTATGTTTTTTTTTAATCTGACCTGTATTATAGCGTGGGCCACGGATCTAGTACAATATACCAAAAAAGAAACCCATTTTCACTTTAGCAATCAATTGTAGAAATGGAAAATCTATAATTTTTTCCAATTTCTTCCCTGTAGCAATGTCAAATTTGTAATTTTTTGCAGCTTTGTTTTTTGCATAAATAATTTTATTCTTTACAATTTGTCTATTTATCATTTTATATCACTATTCTTTTTGTTATTATCTTCATACATTATTCTGTAAATTCTTTTTATTTTTTTGCATACAAATTTGTTTATACTTGACCTATTTATCACCATTATTTTTGTTTTTTTTTTAATCTTTATTCATTCATTGTTTTGAATTTTTTTTTATATTTGACCTATTTATCACTTTACATTTGACCTATTTATTATTATTTTTTGTTCTTATCCTCATTCATTCATTGTTCAAATAAAATTATGGAGATTTTTTTTAAAAACATATCTTTCTTTATTACCTTCTAAAAGAAACCACTCAACCTAAACTCAAATATATTATTTCTCTATATGAGCATGTTTTATTTTCACTTATTATAAATCTTTATCATCATCAAAGAAACTAAAAGAAAATAGTGTTTCACTTTATTGATTCATTCACTGTAGAAATTAACTTTTGAAATTAGTTGATGTTAAGGTTTTGTGTGATTTTTACCTTTATACCTTGAAAATAACATTGTTGGAATTTTACAAATTTTGGGGTTTCTAAATCCTCTTAAGAAGCATCT
>Ga0325410_1001437_pt1 | contig 26365 bp, 7 predicted proteins | sample PopdelMetagenome_16_FD_206182 | JGI IMG/M metagenome (GOLD analysis project Ga0325410, IMG submission 206182) | Populus deltoides microbial communities from Bellville, Georgia, United States - Xylem-PdIQD-R3 | ecosystem: Host-associated > Plants > Phyllosphere > Stem > Wood/Secondary xylem...
TGAGAAACTTTTCGACGCAATCTTTTCACACGGTGTAGGTCTTTATTGTTTAATTTCAGAAGAAGGTTAAAATACGTCGATTTGTGTTTTTCGATGATCTGAAGTGACTCTTTCAGATCGGAAAGGAGATGCAGCCATTAATTTATGGCCCCAGTCGGCATCGTCTAATTGGCTTGTTAATTAGCCTACATATTCAACTCAGTAAAGTTGATTAATTCAGTTGGGATCTAGCTTTTATGACCCTTTTTTTTTATTATTATTTACAGCGAAGAGGCTTGGATACTACCCGGTGAGCAATAAAATTCGGACTATTTTTTTATTAGGAGTTGACTTCTACAAAATATATTTATATATCATGTCATATTTTATTTTAAACGCAATAAATTTATTTTATTTAACTTCACTATCTCCATCTTCCCGACCTACACATGTATGTGTGCGCGTGTCAGGAAGTGGATCCTGTAATTAAATTAAATAAAAATTTCTTATAGGGTCCAGTGATCGTTTAATTATCTGTGTACACACACACACACACACACACGGATTAGACTGGATCTGATGTGTCCGGGAGTCAGGCGCGCCGAGGATGGATTCTATTTGCTAGGGAGTCAAGATTGTATTGGTTTAGTGAAGTGTTTGTTTGATATTCTAGTAATTCTTGAGATTGTGGTTTAAAAAAATTAATTTAAAAATTATTTATAATTATTATCTTAAAAATTATGTTTTAAGATTAAAATTTTCTTGAAAATTGTTTGTTCAATAAAAATATAGAATATTAATATGATTAAAATAAATTAAGAGTAAATAAAAATTGATATAAAAAAAACATTTAGTTGATATGGTCTTGTGAAATTTAAGATATTCTATTAGATTTTTTTTTTTATATTGGAAAGTTGAAGAGTCGTAGCGTAATACCTAGCAAATTAGTATGTATTTAATCCACATGTAGACTGGTTCAGGCCATAAACCTTGAGAGTTTGAATTTGTTTTTTGCTAGCTTATTTTAATCTTAAGTTTAGGTTTATTATAAATAATTTTTTAACTCATACAAAATTATTTTTGTCAGTTTATTATTTTATCTAGTCCAACTCATGAATCTAATCAGTTTTTTTTTAGAAGAGTTTCTTTAAACCTGAACAAATAGCTAAAAAACATAAGATTTAAAGTTAAAATATTTAGGTTTAATTCTAGATTTACATCGAATAATCAAATCTGTTAATGGTGAGGAATTATAAAAAGAAATTACCAGGCATATCAAAGATAGATTTTCTTTCAAGGTGTGAGACGAGTTTTTATGATAATTACCAGAATTAATTCTTTATCAATCTTGGTTTCAAAATCTATTATAAAACACAAGGTGAATGAAGAGTTTTTTGCCCTATTTTCCTGATTTTATACCCTCTTCCTCATCTTTTTTTTATTATTATTTTCTCTCTTAATCTAGAGCTTAGATTGTGTTATGTTGGCGACACTTAGCCCATTATCTTTAATATATATATATATATTTTATTTAGAAGTGTATCTAAATAAGATAATGATGCTTGGATCTTGAGAAATTTATTGTGGTTGCACCAAATGTAAAATAATAAAACTTTAAAAATAAAAAATAATAATACTTAATAACAACTACTTTCAACTCAATTAAAATTTAACAACTGTAATAATAATAAGTAAGTGCTTTTATTTATTTAAATCAAATTTTTAATTTTTTTTTGTAAGCTTGGAATGTATATTAAGATTTTATTTTGATATTAATTATAAGTTTGAATATATATTTAATATGGATGCTAGAATATTTATGTAATTTTATATGTTGATTGTAAATTTACCTTAATTTATTATATTGCATACTTATAATCATAAACATATTTGAAAACTGGTCTTTTCTTGCCTAACCTTTTAATTAGTAAGCTTTTGTCAAGATAAGCTAAACAATCCATGTTCATTAATCTAATATTTTGGACATCAAAAGGCGCTTAGATTTTTTTTAGCTCGAGACATGATTGTTGGATGCTCGAAAGTCAAGATTGGATAAGAACTAAAATTGTTCATGAGAGTTGGTTGGGTTCTTGCCATGCCTAGGTTAGGCTCTCCCTATTTTTCTAGTACCTAGACCTCAATATGCCTACAACAAGCTCGAGATTTCGAGTTTATTAAAAAGAAACCAAACAAAATCATGTTGGAAGATATTTACACACCGAGTCAATGTTTTTAAATCCGGTTTGGTGGTCATCCCGGTTCAAGATCCGGATCACGGGTTTTGACCGGTCATCCGGATCAATTTTAATTTTTTTTATAAATTAAAATGATGTTTTTTTTTATAAAAAATAAAAAAATCAACAGGTTTCAACCTAGTTTTTGACCGGATCTTGTCGAGTCAACCGTATCAGTCAGCTTTTTAACTACCTATATTTTTTTATAAATTCAACCTGATTCAAGTCCTGAATCAACCCACCAAGTCATACCAAGTTCTAAAACTATACATATAATATAAAATACAAAAATAGTACGAAATTGGTCAAGTCTATTTATAGGTTACAATTAAGGATGATAAAATTGCCGCCTCGATGATACCCATCGAAACCTGATCCAATAAGGTGGGTACGAGGGGTTTTTCTTTCCTATAAGCAAATAAGGATGAAGGAAGGAAACATGCTTACTATTCCATGAGAAACCCAATCTGAACGTGATTATATATGCTTACATTTTTATTTTCATCATGTATATTTCTTAAATAATTGACCTTTTAAAATAAAATTTTGTTTAAATTATATTTTGATTATTTATATTATCATTATCAATATAACCACATCTTGGGTTTTTTCTCCATGCACTTCACTATATATATATATATATATATATATAAACAGCGAAACTCCTCACCTCATTCCTCTCTCTTTTTCAAATTTTAATTTCAATATTTTTTATTCAATCCGGACGTAATTTCATAAAATAAAATTTTAAATTGTAATAAAAATATAAAATTAAAAGAAAGAGAACCACAATGTAAAATATAAAATTAAAAAAAAAAGAGAACCACAATGTAAAATACATAGGAAATACATAGCCAAACTAAGAAAAATTAAATTTCTATTTTGATCCAAAAATTTATTTTGTTTATTTTTACATCCCTGGATTTGAGAGAAGAGAGAGAAAATTTCCTTGATTTTTAATGGTAGGAAAATTAAAAAAAAAATACTTCCCGACTTCGAAACATTCTAGGATTTTTTTCTAGAGGTGGATTGGATTTTTGCCGACATCTGTGCAAAATTTCAGCTCAAAATATCAAGAAATGAATTTTTTAGAAGGGGGTGATAACTGAGGCCTAGTAGTGTCTACCATTGCTAGAGCTGTAATAACACTTATTACTCTTTAGGAGGTGCCCCCTGACTGGTCATGGGGCGTATTGGCCTGGAGCTCATAGGCCTGCCGCGGGAGCTTTGCGAACTGTTGCTACACTCGGACTAAAGTGAGGGGCCTCATGGCCCGAAGTATCGCCGACATTAAAAGTAGTGTTTGGTTAAAACTGTGGTTTAAATTGTTGTTGAATAAAAAATAACTCAAATGTGTTTGGTTAAAACTACTTTTGAAAGTGATTTTGATAATAAAATGACTAGAAAAGACATGCAATAATTTTATAGTTTTGAATTACATTATTATAAATTGAATTATTAATACATCATAAAAACAACAATCCTTTATTAAGATCCTACTTTTATTATCTCATTAAACTATTTTCAATTTCATCGTGTACATAATTCATACGAGAAGGCCTTTAGTATCCATGGCTCTCCGAACATGGAACAACATCGACTAAAAAGTTATCGGGAACAAAATTGAGATGACAATTAAATTCTATAAATATCACATCTTTTAGCAAATTTCTTCTAATATAGTTATGTAGTGTAATTAATACCGCTATAATTTGAACTTGCATTTTATACGAAATGAGCACACATGCTTTGCCAAATTTCCCCCTTTTTTTCCGCACTCCAAACTTAAACTTTTTTTATTCCCTTGGTAGGATATAATATGGTTTTGAGAGTCCATTGGTTAAAAAGGCTTAGGCCTATGTTATGGGATTTTGCTAAACTGTCTATAGAATTAAATTTTAATGGAGCCTAAATCTGTCTTAATGGGCTGGAAGTTTAAGAATCTGAAATCAATTACCGGCTAGACTTTATTAAAGAGCTTAAAAAGAAGAGCCAAGGATTGGAGCAACAAATCTAGGCCATTGAAACCTCACAAGCTATTAGAGGATTGAAGTTGTAAGAATAGTTCAGAAGGATCTTAGAGTACTTGAAGGGTTACCATCGGCCAGGAGCCCTGACCATCAAATAATTCCATGAGAAGGCACCCCTCCAATTAGTGCAAGACCCTATTGCTACCCTTACTACTAAAACATAAAAATTGAAAAGATTGTGAAGGAGCTACTTGAGCTAAGACCAATCAACCAAGTCAAAGCCCCTGTTCCTCACCTGTTTTATTGGTAAAAAAGGCTAATAGTTCATGAAGAATGCATGCTGATTATTGAGCCTTAAATAAAGAGACTACTAAAGATAAGTTCCTCGTTGCTATTATGGAAAAGTTTTTGGTTGAATTTTATGGTTCATAGTATTTTTTAAAGTTGGATCTTATGTCAGGTTATCATCAAATTTAATGAAGTGGGAGGATATCCCTAAAATTGCGTTGATGACTCGTGAAAGGCGTGAAACTTACCTTGGAAACAGAGGTAACTAATAAAACCCTTGGAAATTGTTTATCATCCATTGATGAATGGGCAAACAGAGGTAACTAATAAAAACTTGGAAACTTACCTCCATTGTTTTATAGGGGATGATCTTAGAAGTTGATCTAAGTGGCTGGCAATGATGGAATGGTGGTACAGCACCAATTTCCACCTATCATCATAGAAGATATCTTTCAAATCTTCTATAGATATGACCTGCCCAACCTAATCAACTATGTACCAGGACGAACTTAGAATCGGGTAGTAGCAGATCATCTCATAGACAGAGAAAACATATGATAGAACATAAAATCAATATATTGAAAGCTCAGGACAGATAAAGTACAGAAAGGAGCATAAACTCAAAGAGAACGGTTGGGTGTATCTAAAGCTCTAGCCACATCATCAACTCAGCGTGCAACATAGAAAAAATAAAAATAAAGTTAGAGTTGTGGCTTGTCGTTTGAAATTCTCAAAGGAACCAAAGCTCATCTGTTTTTTTTTTTTTTTTAATTGCTGATGTTGCCTTGTGCATTCACAATATATAGTCGGTAATGTTTTCTTATTTTAAAAGCTCCTTTATGAGTGGAAAGTTTAGCTCACTTCATATCATCTGTATCTCAGAGAAACTAGAAATTAATGCATATATGGTGAGTATTAAGAACCTGTAGTTACAATACATTTAACACATGGATGGCCTCAAAAAGTACCGAATTAATATCAAAATCTCAAATTATACATGTTTAATTGCTTGGTGTTGGTTCCTATACACTATAGTTAAAAGTCTTTCAAGACCTCCTCCTACATGTGTTTTGTGGTTTAAAGAAAAGAGAAGAGAATTCACACATTTTAGAGTATATCAATTTGAGGATTTTACTACTAGCTATTGCCCCCTTAAGTTTTCATAGGCTAACTTAATCATTATTTAATTTTAAAAGAGGTAAATTCAGAAATATGAAGATTGCTCTGGAATGATGCTCATCTGCCTAAGAACTAGAGCTACTTTCTTTTTAAGTACATCTTCATGGAGAAGCTGGATGAGGATCCTCTCGGACTTTTGAAAAAATGATTCATTGATCTGTGTGTGCTCTATGATTTTCTGGAAGAGATCCAGGGCTTTGCTTTTGGCCGATAAGCTTCCCTTCTCCAGAACTTGTAGAATGCCCACCACTCCCTGGTTGTCTACAATTGCAGCAGTTGCATGGGATTGTGTGTTGTGGTCAGTTAGCAATGTTTCAAGTGCTGTTAAAGCAGCCTCTGCCACACCATCCTCTGTCTCGCTCAGTGCTCTAACTAGTGGCTTCACTGCATCTGCCTTGACAAGGCAGAAGGTGTCTCTTGGTGAACAGGCATCGCCATGAACAGCACATAGACCTTCGTTCACTGTTGAGGTTGAGCAGCACCAGGACATGCTGGGTAACAGGTTCATCACATGTAGCAATGCCATGGAGTTCTTGGGTTCCTTTGCCATGAGGGTTGCTTCAGGCTTTGAGGAGCTGGTTGATTGGGATATATGGGCTAGTGCAATGGCTGTCCGCTTCTTGGAAAGTGAGCTGCCACTGGAGAGGATTCGAACTAGTGATGGATACACCTCAAGCTTGCCCACTTGTCTTTGAAGGTCCGGTTTGGTGGGCTCTGTAAAATGTAAAAGTGCCGCTAGAGCATTCTCCAGAAGAGATGAGTCTACATTAGCAGATGCGCGGATTCCCTCATATTCCTCTTCTGTGCAAATCACCTCACGAATGGCTTTTAATGCTTCTGATTTCTTCAGTATTTCATCAATAATGATATCATCCTTGGGAAGCTGACCGATGATTGCAGCGGCAATGGACCTTTCTTCAATATCCAGTGAACAAGTGAGAATGGCTACTAAAGTGTTGATGGCAGTTTCTTTCCAAGGAGATGGTGGGAGAGGAACTCCATCAGGGTGATTATCAGAAATACAGCTTACGAGTTTCAGTACCCATCTTTTCACCTCACGCTGATCACCATCCAGTGCAGCGAATAGTTGAACAATTGCATCCCGATCTGATCGGATTAGGTTTTGAGCTGTATGAGATTTAGAGCTAAGTTCAAGTAGCAGGTGCAAGAACTGAATCTTAGTTTCAGGATCAGAATTGAAAACCAACTGCATAAAGAGGCTCAAATTGTGCTCTGATTGCAGCTCCTGCAGGCACTGATGCATCTCGAATTCAGGATGCTGACAGGCTCCAACCAATAGAGCAAGGATCTCACCAGCTTCTTGTTTCAAGTGTGAACCAGATCCTACATATGAGATGAGGCCTAGAAGAGGCGGTATCATCACAGAATCTGATAGAAGCTGCTGTACAATAAGAGGGTATACCATTAGCTTCTTAACGCATTTGAGGCATACTGATTTGTATGCTGGAGAGTTTGAAGAGAGCATCTGTATAAGACTTCGTATAAATTTTCTATCTTCCAAGTCCTTGATGTTATTTTCTTTAAGTTGCATCTTTATCAAATCGGCTGCCATCAATGCTCTGCTTTCTTGTGGTCCTGCGTGAAGATGTTGGTTGAGTGACTCATGGGAACAATGGTAGAAAGGTATTATGCCAGGCATGTCTCTTTTAAAAACAAAAACAGAGAGAGAGAGAAAGAAGAAGAAAAACCTTGGTTGAAACGAGCAACAAATGGTTGAAAATGCCCAGCTTCAGCCATCTTGATTACAAAAGAGGTGCTGGAAGAAAGATTCTGCAACGTGCTCTGGGCTTTCTGCGACACATCTGGATTGTCATTGTGGAGTAAAGAAACCAAAAGAGGAATGCAATCTTTTGTTTCCCCTATTTTTTCTCTAAGAGTTTCCTTTTTGGACAACTCCAACAAAACTGCAATAGCATCAGGTCCTTTTTCACCTCTGTAGATCTGCTTAACAACGCGGCGAACCACACCTGCTTCTACCATGACTTCCTGCAATTCCACATAACAGGAATTTACACAACAGGTCAAATTTGAAATGCAAGATAGTCAATGTTCAAGCTCTGCATACCTTGTGATTATCACAGTGCTTAGCCAGGTAGTAAAGACATTTCAGAGTTGCCGAGGTGTCCAGTCTCTTGTGCTTCAAGAATTCCACTAATTTTGGAACGAGTCCACCCTCTGCAAATTTGACTGCATAACGGGGAATTTCCATCAGAAATTGCATGTTCTCCAAGGCCTTATTTTGTCGAGAATGGTCATTGTTATTGATTCCTGAGACTGCAGCTTGAAATTTTAAGTCCAAGTCTCTTAGCTTCCACTCATCTATAGAGCTTCGGAGATTAACATTTGGAGTAAGCTCCAAAGATTGTAGCTCCTCTCCACAGGTGGGACAATTCCTCTCTCCTCTGTTGAAGCAGTCCTGAATTGCCTTTCTTTCAAAGCTGTGGCCACAGAAAATTGCAACAGGGTCTGTCATCATCTCATTACACAGTGGGCATATGAATGAGTTGATTGGGTATTGCTGGTGGTACATAGAAATTTCCTCATTTTGCGGCCTTGTAACAATGTCAGTGCTGTATAACAACTGTATCAGTTGAGCTAATTGAAGTGCCTCCGCCTGCTTCTTTTGATCTTCCATCTCCTCCTTTTCCTGCTTCAGAAGAGCCAGCTCATTTTGCACCAGGGATGCATTTTCTCTTGCACCAACAGCTTCTGCAATCGTCTCAAGAAGTTTCATGGAATTCTCTTGGTTTCGGCTATGCTGAGATATTGAATTTTCAATCTCAAAAGCTAATGTTTCTGTTGCAACTGTTGATCGGAATTCGATTGACCTCAGATTGTTGATGATCTGGTTGATCATGGTTTTCAGGTTCAGTGACATATCAAGATTGACCAGCTGGAATGAGGAGATAGTCGTGGCCATCTCTTTCGACAAGTTTTGCATCTGCAAACGTATTGAGCGTGAGTGAAGTAAAAGGCGGAGACAGCTCCCAGATTTGTAGCCTTTGATAATCTTGGCAGCTTCTCTCAGCTGAGAATTCAAGGTCTCTAATGCAGCTTTTGTAGATTCTAAACCCATTGCTGATTCAACTCTTTTGGCGTCCAAAGCCCGAAGGAGGGTGCTTAGCTCTGAGATGCTTCTAGAGAATTCTTGCAAGCTGTCCTTTTCAAGAACCACATCCCTTGTTTCGGTAACGATCTCCATTGCTTGAAATGCCACCTTGTTCCACAATTCCTGCAGTCCTGCCACCCCTACATCCTCAATTCCAATATTGAAATCCATAGAAGCCGTTGGAAACTGCTGATTCTTTGCAAATTTGATTCCAGTTTTATGGATTTCCTGCTATATCAGTCCATTCAATCAACAACTAGTGGCTTCTCCATTGGCATCCTGACCTATAATCCACTGAATCCAGGACAGGTTAGAATATGAAGCTGTGGAACAAAAATTTGGATACATGAAGGCCTTCCACCACAACCAGAAGAAATCTTTTCCAATTTGCCTAGTTATTTCTTATTTGTGGAGGGTGGAGCTAGCAGGTTTCCATATGATGGGGCAAAGAAAGAATTTAATTTTTTCTTCTTTTGGGGGTATTGATCAGAACTTAGGATTGGGAGGGATTGAGTAACATTCCTGCAGTTTAGCAGCATGATATCGAGGGAAATTTTGTCAGCCAGCCTCCCACCATTATTGCCACTTGACAAAGTAGTTTGCTACAATATTTGCTCTGGTTATCATGCAATGAATAATACCGTCTGTAGCAATTGATTATTGCCGATGAATAATCAGCCATGCAGTTTATATCTATCATTAAACGGAAGATTTTGAAGTCAAAAGACTTGGTTGTGACTTCAAAATAAGTTGAGCAGAAAGTTGTATGAAACAGAACGCTATAAAGGGACTAAGCACATCCAAGAGAAGAGGAAAATAAAAGAGGGATCAAGTTTTGACCTGATGAGAAGCTCAAGCCAAACCGGCCTTAATACCAACAGCAGAACGAGTACGGGATCAGTTTGTAGGAATTCCCTTTCTTCGTCATCGTGAAGGAAGGGAATAGACAGGTAAAGTAAATGTGAAACAATTTGGTCTCCAGTTGCATGGAAGAAAGAGAGCAGAAATTGAATAAAAGACTGGTAATGTCAAAAGTTTAGTCTTCAAAGAGGTGCGCTCGTTTTGTGTATGTTGACTGGGGATAAAAGCTCAAAAAGTTTTCACAGGCCCCATGACAGTGATCGTGACTCGTGAGAGGTGAAGGGTAATTTACCGCGAAATGTCCAAAAAACAGATGCCTCATATAATATAATACTGTGATTATTTTTTAAAATATTTTTTATTTAATAATATATTAAAATAATAATATTTTTATTTTTTAAAAATTACTTTTATCGTATTAAAATAATTTAAACATATAAAATAATATTAAGTTAAAGTAAAAAAATTAAAAAATATATAAATTTTTTTAAAAAATACTTTTAAAATATAAAAATAAACAACAACACAGCTTGGCTTGGAATGGAAGAGGTACGTTTGCTAAGGTATCAAATATGATCAACCTTATAATTTTTCCATCTTTCAACAATATACCGTTCAAATATTTGTTCCCATTTTTCCACCAGCTATATGACGTGCTATTTGTAGAAAAAATATATATAATTAGTCAAGAAAAGAAAAAATCAATATAAAACAAAAAAGAAAATAAAAAAAATGATAACTCGCACTTGTGACTCAAATTATTTAACTGAAGAAATAAATTAAAAATAAAAACTTGAAGCGCACAATATTTTTCTCACAAGTTATTGCGATACTTGGAATACTACGGATTCCACTATGGTTTTATTTTAGATTGTACTAGTTTTCTCTCAAAGTATTTTTGTCTTGAAAAAAAAACATTGAATTGATGTTTTTTTTAATATTTTAATATGCTAATATTAAAATAAAAAATTCTGAAAAAAAATAATTTTAATATATTTTAAACAAAAAAAAAAACATTTCATAAAAACATCATGCACTATTGGTGTTTTAGCCCTTTCTTTCTGATAGAATCTCATTGGCTTGTAAATTAAGTACTCTCCATCCAGCCCATGAGCAGAGACCATGTACAAAAGGGATGAAAATGTCAGCGACAATGTTAGAATAAAAAATCCAAAGCCTCTCACCAGCAGACAAAGGAATTTGCTGGTAAAGTCCAGGGTTGGGGTTTTTCCATAACTGAGTTTGCGTTTCTCTAATGGCGATGACGAGAGTGACATCACCAATATGAACGCGTCAGATAATAATAATAATAATAATAATAAGAGTAACATAATTGCCCACGTCATGGAGTTTGTCAGAATTGCGCCAGCTCGCTTTCGAGCCCCATGTTCATCATCTCATTATTTGCAAATTGCGACTAGTTCATCAAACTCGATCGCTAGTTTTCTGTCCAAAAGTATAATTGTTGTTGTTTTTTATATTAAAATTTATTAAAATTATTTTTTTTGTTTTTTTAAAACTACTTTTTAGATCTAGATCAGCAGATAAAAACTATTCAAAATATAAAAAAAAAAATTAATAATATCTTGATGTTACGAAATCTCTTTTGTTATAATATTTTGGGTTTAGAATCGTGAAGTAAATTGATTTGTAAAGTATTTTTTTAAAATAATATTTTTTTATTTTTAATATTAATATACTAAAATAACAATAAAAATAGTAATTTAAAACTATAAAAAAAAACACGCATTTGACCGCAGTCTCCAATCCCACGTTTAATTCCCAGAAAAAAAAAAAAAAACCCTTGTCGTACACGTAGCTGAGACTTGTAGGACCCTAATCGACAGAGATAACTAAATTGTGGAGCAAAATAAACGAAGACTGGCCGGCTATTCACAATTTCTAATATGAATTAGTGTTTCCATTCAGTTGACTGACTTCACATGAGAGATACTGACGAAATACAGCTTTTATAATCAAAATAATACGCTTACAAAGAGGTTATACGCAGCAATGGAATTGCATTTATACGTACGAAGCAAGTCGGTTTGCATTTACAAATCCAGAATAAGGCATACAAATTGATCAAGATCAATGCTTCATGGATGCAATAGGCTATCTAACACCGTTAACATTCTCAACGCAAGATAACAGAAGACAAGAAACTTTAAGGTGAAACACCGTCAACCCCCAAAACATTGATTATTTTTATGGTAGGTGGGTTTATAAATACGTGTGTGTGCTGCTATAGTGGTTAAAAATAAAAGGTAGATGATGAGCCCAAATCAAACCCGTCTGCGACCGTATTCGATACCGATGGCACGATCCCAAATAACGAGCCGTGCAGCCCAAATTCATTAGAATCAAAGCCCAATATGGACCCACTTACTTCAAGCCCATTCACATCATCTAGCTGTTCCTCTTGAAACCCGAGAAACCCTGTGTCATTCCAAAATTCACGACCCATATCACACCCATAACAGCTAGAGTTGACATCAGGAGGCAAAGGCGGGAGCTCAATGTTGTCCGTGTTAGAGAGATAGTTGAGCCCACTAGCGACATCCAGACTGCCAGCACTGTTGGGCTCATAAGACCCACAAGGCCCATCTCCAGCCCCAGCTCCAAATCCTTGAACCCAGCCTGCTCCACCTGCTAACCAGTTGCTATTACTGTTACCATAAGCATGAGCATTGAAGGGATGCTGATCCTGAGAGAAGTAGAGCTGCTGGCAGTTGGTGTCATTTTGATGAGTATTGTGTTGTGGGGGAGGAGCAAAGAGGGCCGAATTGTCATGTTGTGACTCGTCTGGTGAGATAATGCAAGTTACAGAGGAGGCAGGAGGCATGTCTGAGTAGACAAAGTTGGTGCGTGCTTTGGAGCCCCGCATGGACCTGGCTGCACGGTCATAAGCCAAGGCAGCTTCCTCAGCAGTGTCAAAAGTACCAAGCCAGTGCCTCTCTTTTGTTGACGGGTCTCTTATTTCTGCAGCATATCTACCCCATGGCCTTCTCCTTACCCCTAAGAACCTCACTTCTTGTTGTTCTTGTTGGTTCTGCTGCTGCTGCTGCTGCTGCTTTCTTTTGGTCTTTGAAGGAGAGGGTACTGATGAGTTGGTTTTTGTCGAGTAAGTAAAATCCATGATAAATAAAAAGGATATATAAGCTGGTTTAGACAAGGCTCTGTGCTCAGATTAAAGGGAGATTCTGTGTAGAGAGAGAGAGGAAGGGGGAGAGAGTGGCGCTTCTCTTCTTGTGCAAGAAGATTAGATGGAGATGATGGAGAGAAGAATGAATAAATTGTAGGGCTTGTTTATCAAGCGTTGCATGTTGGCGGTATAAATAAGGAATTAGAAGAGACTGTGCCTGTGCCTGTGCCTGTGCCTGTGCTATCAACCTTTCATATTAATTTCACCAGAAAAAAAAGATGAAGCTGTATTTAATCACCATAGTTGCCCCTCATACATACATACATATATACATACATACATTACTATATAATATACCGGTATTAAATTATTAATAATATATCCTCCGTTACCAAATGATGATAATAATTGATGACTTCAATCCATGCTTGCTAATAATCTAAGAGTGGGCCCATTCATGCCTGATGCATAGAATTCCTGCGATTTAATGAATTTCACCGGATCCTTATCATCAATGCTAATTACTTAGTATGAAAATCGTTTTAATCTACTACTTAATGTTACTATTCACTTGACACACTTGCCTAGTCGCCTGGTTAATTTTCAAGAGAGAATTTTTACGTGGAGAGTCTGATTTTCTATTAAATTAACACTATGATGTCCTTAATTTAAATGTGTGTAATATTACCAAATACTTTTTATATATTTAGGGATATATGTGTGTATGTTAAATGATTTGGATATCAATTCTATCAAAAAAAACATAATTAAGTTGTGAGATGTTTTTATTATAGTATTTGCATTGTGCACTCTTTACATATTAATGTAGATTGGAATGGTCAATTTTTTTAAAATTTTTAACTTGATCATCATACTTATTTTTACGCAATTAAGTAATTTTTAACCTAAATTAACACCAAATTGCTTTTTTTTTTTTGTTTTGTTGGAAGAAAGTGTTGGATTAAAAGATAGAGAACCAAAGTGAAAATGATGGATAAAATAAAAGGCGACTTCGGATTTCATTTGAAAAGTTTATTTTACCTCCTCATCTTTTTTAATTATTAAGAGGTCAATCCCTTTAGTTGTTAGAAATTTAATTTTAATACCACACTTTATTTTTCTTATTTTTATTCATTTGAAACTCAAATTTTTTTTATCAATCAGTTAGGTTGTTTTTTATTCATCCAAGTCGATTACGTTATATTAGAACAACTTTCATATAGTTTAATTTTAAATTCATGCTAGACAAGGAGCTGGTCAAGAGATTTTAAAATTGATATTTTGAGTCAAGTTTAATAACAATACTAAATAATTTTCAATAACTTGAAATATTTTTTATTAATTTAAAAAAATAATTCAATATAGTACGGGCTTATAAACTTGTATATGTATAGATTTGTATATCAATTAGAAGTAACTAAGTTTTTTTGCCCCAAGCAATCTCAAAGATGGATCCTCGCAGCAAGAAATTGCATTCAAAATAATAAATTCACCTTCATGTTCTCCTAATATTGATGATTTGAATCTAGTTTAGATAAATATGTAGTTTATAAATATGTTCTCCAAATATATATATATATAATGCTTATCTTTTTATTTCATTTTATGCATATTTAGGTATCAATCTCAATTCAAATTATATAATAATAACATAATTATATTGTGACTACTTTTTCATTTTTTTAAAAAATTAATTATTCTTATCCAGCAATTGAAAACTAGAAATTTCATTTTGCAAAACATTTCGATTTTTGAACGGGATTGATATTGGTTGGTTTCTTTTGGGTTTTTTTACCACACATATTGGTTAGTTTCTATTTTCTCTATTTCGTGATATTAAATACCAATTAGACTAAGAATTAACTCAGAAATGTTTTATATATTTCCATATTTGTAACTTTTTAGCTAAGCAAAGCATGAAATTGACGCGTTATTAACTAGACTGCTGGGATGGGGCGCCAATCGACCAAGAGAGATGTTTTTTTAGTCGCTATCGATCGATCATATCCCTACCCAATGAAGTATGTAATAATCGGCATGGCTTCGTAACAATCATTGGCTCTCACATTGAATAAGTACTTTTCTTGCAAGTTCATCTTCTCCTAAAGTTCCATCTAATTGGACTTGATTAATTTCCTTAATTATATCATGAGTTATAATATTGGCATATCTAAATAAAAGTTCCTCACATGTGAACTCATGAGAGAGAGAGAGAGAGAGAGAGAGAGAGAGAGATTAAGGGCCTTGCTTAATTAAATCACTGAATCAGGGACTAATCATGGATTGTACTCAAAACATGACTTGTATTATTATTGTTATTATTATCATTAGAGACTAGAGAGTGCATGCCTTTGAAAAGAAGTACTTTATTCAAACCGCAAAAGGTCTCGCAAAGACCAACCCTGCACCATATGATTGCTCAATACATGGAAGCAAATCAAGCTATCATTCCCATTATCATTCGGTAGTTAGAAATCATCATCCCAGCACAATTAGATCGCTTTATTTTTCCTTAGTCTTTTTCTCTTTTTCTTAATTTATTGCCGAATATATATAGCAGTATAATTAACTTCTTCTTCTTTTAATTTATCGCAAGTCATTCCATTAATGACGTGTTAAGAAGGGATCATAGAGTCGTCTTCTTAAACCCTGCGTGATAGTCTCCACGCACATGAGCTAGCTAGCGAAAGTATATACCCTCTGTTAAGAAACTAAACTTACAATTCTACTGTAAGTATTGTACAGTAGGTTTAAGTCTAACACATAAAACTTGCTGTATTTATTTTATAGATAGATAGAAAACATACGCACGGGTATAAAAGGTCATGTTACCCTATGCCTATAGCAATGCATATATATGGAGCCTTTTACGTGGAACACAAAGGGAATATGATTATCTCAGCCATGTGCATCCAATCTGAGCCAAATATAATGATATGTTCCACAATCCTTCTCTCAGCTTTTCAAAGCTAATGGCTTTGCTTTAATATCTTTTCATAATTTTATAATTTTGTGAAGCATGGAGAATTGGTAAATATGAACTCACTCATAGACCTCCAAATGAGGGGAAGGCATGTTGGGTTGCATGTGAGGAGTACATAGAGATTGGCATGCTTTTTCGACTAAAACAATCACTAGGAAGACGACCTACTTACAAGAATTAATAAAATAGAGGAAAAAAGAACTCATCATGGCCCGGCCTCATGATCCATCTCAATTGACACATATGATGTTGATCAAGAAACTCCATCATCTCAATGGATATTGGCGCTATTATTGCTACAGGATCATCAGTCTCTTCGAATCAAATATTTGACCTATCACCGAAAAAAGGAAAAATTAGCCGAACTCCATTAATATCTATACATTTATGTAGCTAATAGTAGTCTCTCCCTTTTTTGAGGTAAATTTTGGTCAAATTTGGAACATGCATGATCACTGAGGGGCATAGTGCTCAGATGCCGAATGACATCTCTGAAAACTAGGAAGTTCCATTTCAATGTTTTTCAAACAAAATAGAAACTTCACTATCCCAAGTTTAAGAGCTGCAGTCAACTTCTGATCGCAAAATTTGTTCCCCACTTGTCGTCGAGGTCACAACAGGTCAAAAATGTACACTGAATTTTGAGGTTGGACGGAATACTTATATTCCAATCAGGCTCAAAAATTGATATAAAGTTATAAGTGAGTGCCCACTACACTGCATGGGAACTTGGATTATCAGAAAGGACTCACACCATTGCTAAGTAAATGAGCATTGTTGTAGTTGCTATCTGATTATTATTATTATTATTATTATTATTATTTGGATAATAGTACACAAGGTTGTTAAAACCTCCTTTTAACTCGTAAAATCATATGATTTTACAAGACAAAACATGCTTTACGTGTTGAATCACTTGAAAAAATCAAAAATATGTGAAATCGGGTGAAATCACAAAAATCAGATGAAATCGTGCAAAATCACGATTTTAGGACCGATTTTGCGATTGTGCCAAAATGATGCGCTAAAAAAAAATTCCCCCCATGGTCCAGCTGTCAGGTGCCTATTGGCTGTGGAAATGCACAGTCACTTGACTATCTTTAGGCAATCAGGTCAGTGGTCACTCTTCACTGTCTTTAGTCTTCACAAATCACAACTCACAAAATACTCTTTCTTTTTCCCAACCGAACAAATCTCTAATCAGCTAATCCCTAATCCCCTTATCTAATTAACCAACTGGGCATCGACAACCACAAAAGCGGCGACGACGATCTCCATTCTCCACAAAAGCGATCACGGTCCAGTCTTCACTCCTTCTCTTTCCTCAGTGCTCACAGTCGCGGCTTTCTTTTTTGTTTATTGTGATTTTAACAGCGACGATGATCTCCTCAATAGCTCATGGCTTCGGGCTTCCTCTTTAATCTTCATTAACAGCGGCACGCCGGCAACGATCTCCTTTCTTTCCCATCTTCAACAGTAGCAAGCGACATCGAGCCTCTTCACCAGCAGCCGTTCAGCCATCATCATCAATGACTCTTCACCATAAGTTCATTTTGCCTTCATCATCATCACTACAGTAGTTGATTTTGCCCCTGTAATATATTTTTATTTTGCCCTGTTAACTGTTAGTCTATTACCCTATAATTATTAATTACAATTTTGATTTTGCCCGGTCCTGTAATTTGTATATGTATAATGTTAAATTGAATTTAATGGAATTGATCAAGTGAAAATTGGATGGACTGAATAGATCGAGTGAGAAAATTGTTGAATTGAATGTCACACTGCCACAGTATATATCTTGACTGAATTAATAGTATTAATCGGGTGAAAATTGGACTGAAAAGTTTTGAATTGGACTAAATTGAATGTCATTTCAGTATTATAGGACTGAATTAATTGGACTGAATTGAATTAAATTAATGGGGTGAAAATTGGAATGAAAAGTGTTGAATTGGACTGAATTTAATGTCATTTCAGTATTATAGGACTGAATTAATTGGACTGAATTAATAGGGTGAAAATTGGACTGAAAATTGTTGAATTTGACTGAATTAAATGCCATTTCAGTATTATAGGACTGAATTAATTTTATGAATTGTTAGCTAATGAAAAATTATTTAAATTATGTATGAATTTTTATTTGAAGCATGTATTTTAAGATACTTGAACTATGTATGAATTTTTATTTGAAGCATGTATTTTAAGGTGCTTGAACTATGTATGAATTTTTATTTGAAGCATGAATTTTTTGTTAATGTATTTTAAAATTCCTTACGATTTTACGATCCGAGTTTGTATTGTATTTTCCATGCTGTGTCAAAATCGTGATTTTAACAACCTTGATAGTAGACTTTTTATTCATCAAAATTAGCCATTTAGAAGATGCCTAACAAGGGTATGTACAAAGGAGAATATAAATAAAGAGGGCGAAAAAGAAAAGGAGAACATGAAAGTTACCTTAGGCCCCGTTTGTTTGCTGGAAAGTACTTTCTTTTTGGAAAGTGAATTATTTTCCGATGTTTGGTAGTGTAATAGAAAATAAGTTGTAAAATATTTTTCAATGTTTGGTTATGTCATGAAAAATGAGCTGAAAAATAACTTAATAATGTTTTATTTTTTTTCAAGTTTATCAAAATAATGAGGACCAAATCTTACAAATTAAAAAGTTGAATGAGAATGAAATTGAAAAAAATATATAATTTTATAAATTATCTCAAATAAATAAATAATAATCAAAATAATAGAGATCAAATTTAAAAAATAAAAAAAATTGAAAGATGAAGAAATTAAAATAATAATAATTAACATTTCATAAATTATTTCAAATAAAATAAGTAACAATCAAAAGAATGAGTACCAAATTTGATAGATAAAAAATTTCAATTAAAAAATGATAAGGGAAAAGTAAATAACAATTATAAAAATAAAAACCAAAATTAATATAAAAATTAAATTCTAAGGGATGAAATTGAAAAAAAAATATTCAAAATAAAAAAAAAAAATATATATATATATAGCAATCAAAAGTTTGAGGACCAAATTTGATATAATTAGCAAATAATATGACATTTCTAAATTTTTCACAACTTCCGGAAAGTGTTTTCCGCCCAAAATAAAAGGAAAACACTTTCGTGGAAACCAAGTCAAATTTTCCTTTGACTTGAAAGTGTTTTTCGTTGACCGGAAAGTGTTTTTCGTTGACCAACTTTTCCTATGGCAAACAAATACAGGAAAGTTTGGAAAGTGGTTTCCCGAAAACCACATTCCGGGAAACAAACGCAACCTAGCTTATGCATCAGTGATAATGAATATTATTTGTACATATTTGAATTCCATTTGCACATATTAGTAGATCACTATCTCTATATGTCGGGTTTTCTGAAACACAAATATGTAGTGAAAATGATAAATTTAAAAAAAATATCAGGATTCCCAAGATCCTATTAAACACATCCAAGATTGTTAAGGGTTTATATTAAGATGACTTGAAGATCAGATATTCTTTTCAGCTCTGAATAATTGTTTCAAGGTTGGATTGTCGTAAACCACAAGTCATTCAAATATTCAGCCTTTAACAATAATACACACGAACCATTTATGAGAAACTCCTAAACCCTTTTGGGAGAGATGAGTTGTTATGCATTTGAGTGCTAACTCTTTTCTTTTATGTTTTTTCAAGTATTTTGTATTGTTGGTGTGTATAACTTAGAAAATAAGAGGCATAACATTATATTTATAGAAAAACTTGAAAACCTTGTAAATGAAAAAATATCAATTTTCCTATGAATAATATCACATATATTATTTTAGGATAATTTTAGAAATTTATTCAATCAAGTCCCTACTTTATTTTTCTAGGTTTAGAATTGTAATCCTTTGTATAAATTAAACTTTAGTCTTTAATCCCTAAAACTTATTTATAATCAAGTCACACTTGATTAATTATTCCATTTTATTTTTTGACCAATGGTTCTTATGTATATGACCCATTAGGTTTCCTAATATGTTGGCCCAAAAATAAGTCATGATTCTAAATAAAATAAGATTAAATAAATTAAACAAATTAATTTATTATCAATTCAATAATTAATTGATTTATATTTAAAGATCAAGTACAATATCTAGCAACATGTCAAAATCTCATAAATATTAGAAAAGTCATGAGTGGTTTGACTTAACTTTTCAGTGACTAGTTTCTTAGTGTAATTATTATTCATTCATCAACAATATTCCAATTTAGACATTATAGCATAGGATGTGTCTACTCTGTCAAATCATGTTTGTTCTCAATATCATAGTCATTGATTTTTTGAATAAAAATTGAAACTCTTTTCAAATCTCATCCCACTTTATACTAGGATTTACAATCAATACTATTTAAGAATAGATAAAATATTTTCCCTAATTCATATAGGGTGATGAATCATCTCTTAATTACTTAAACACTTTCATATAGTACATGTTATACTCAATATTTATCAATTTGTTACCCTTGATTAGAATAATGTATAGCAAGATCAAAACATAACTCTTCCTATATAAGATAACTTAGTGATCTTAAGTCTGGGGATCACTTACACAACCATCACATAAGTCTTTCCATAAACACATGATATCTCTTTATATGGAATTCTCATGCGAGTCAGTTCAATATACATGTCATTTGATAAGTACCTACATATTAGTTTAGAAGAACAACTGTTTTCTTTTATAAAGAAAAGAACATAATGTATAGGTATCCCCTATACCTTAATTAGTTTATGAGAACAACTGCTTCTTTTTATAAAGAAAATAACATAATATGTATCAGTCTTAATAGCTCTAATTAATATCTAGTCTTAACAGAGAATTTACCATAAATATTTTAGGACTAATGTTTTGATGCAATATAAATCTCATAATTATAACTTTATAATTGTCTTTGTAAAAAACAAATTATCCCAATAAATTTATCTTTACTATATATTCATTAACCAAATATTAAAGATAAATAAATCTTTATTAATAAATATATTTACATGTACAAAGTCAATGTCACATGTAACTAATTAATTGATTACAGAACATATACACTAACAATATAAACAAGAGTTTCTTTAGAATTTCTTAACCATACAAACAAACAATGGAGAGTTAAAGAAAAACATAATTCCTAGTCTAGCTTATATACCTAAATATTAGGTTATTTCTTATTAACTAAATACCCTATGCAATGTTATACTTGAATATACATGACATACTGGATTTATAGTCCAAAGCTTTCCATCAAATAGGTAGATAAAGATAAATAAAGGTAGAGAGAGTATGGTCAAAGTCATTTCTAATTATAATAATTAATGATATTCTAAAATTCAATATACTCAGGAATGAAGGCTTTGAGTGTTTGGAAGGAGGGTGATTACACGTTCATATCAATATTTCCTTTTTCAGAGTTCACAAAGTTGACGATTGGTGATGGAAAACCCGACACTTGCAAAAAAGTCTTTTTTGATGGGATTTAGGAACTCTCTAATGATAAAGTCAGTAAAATTTAATAAGAGATTGAATTAAATGAGAGAATTAACTTTAAATTCTTAGAATAAGAGTGTGTGTTTTTAATTGTGTATGATAAATGCTTTGAAAATAAACTATGAATGCTTAGAGAGTAGAAAAAAATATGAATCATTTACCTGGGTGGTTCGGAGCGTATATATAGCCTCTGAACTTTGTCATGTTGCTTGAATGGAGGGGTTGGAGCATTATTTCCTTCTAACAACATTAATGAAAAATATATATTTCTTATGCAATACTAATTAAAGATATATATTATTTACACAATAGTAATGATGGACAAATATCTTTTATACTATATTAATGCTTGATGAAAATATGGTAGGCACTTAAAAGACTTTTATGCACCTAGAGATATAGGAAGATAATCATTCTTTACTTTAGCATTTTATGTTAACAGACATAAGAATAAACAAATGAATCTCCATAACCCAATATGTGGCTTAAAAAGATTATCAACTTCACATGTATTGGACATAGAATGTTCGAAACTCAAGGGTGATGGATCTAGCAGCTTGTCGGACCCACATGCAATTGGGTTCAACACGTGGTTGAACTCAAGCGTGTTGGGTATGACAGCTTATCAAACTCATAGGCACTTGGACTCAACGCGTGGCTAAACTCAAGGGTGTTTAATCTGGCATCTTGTCACCCTCATATGCACTTGGACTTAGAGCGTGATTGAACCCAAGAGTATTGGATCTAGCATGTTGTCAAGCCCTCATGCATTTAGACTAAACTCATGGTAAATCTAAAGGTGTTGGGTTTGGCATCTTGACAGACCTGCATGAACTTGAGCTCAACTTGTGCTGAACTCAAGGGTGCTGGGTCTAGCATTTTGTTAGACCCGCGTATACTTGGGCTCGGCACGTAGCTGAACCCAAGGATATTGAGCATGAAAGCAAGTCAAACTCATGTCATCTAAACTCGGCATTTTGCCAAATCTAAGTATACGTGGCTGAACCCAAGCGTATTGAGTATGGCAGCTTACCAGACCCATATGCACTTGGGCTCAGCACGTGGCTAAACCCAAGGTTGTTGTGTCTGACATCTTGTCAAACTCATATGCACTTAGGCTCAGCGCGTGGTTGAACCCAAAAGTGTTGGGCCTGACATCTTGTCAAACTCATATGCATTTAAACTCAGCGCGTGGCTGAACACAAGGGTATTGGATCTATTATCTTTTCAGCACTTAGCCTAAGCTCGTGGTAAATCTAAAGGTGTTAGGTTTGGCACCTTATCAGACCCCCATACACTTGGGTTCAGCTCATGCTGAACTCAAGAGTGTTGGGTCTAGCATTTCGTTAGACCCACATATACTTGGACTCGGTACATAGCTGAACCAAAGAATGTTGAGCCTGAAAGTAAACCAAACTCATGTTATTCGGACTTGATATTTTATCAAATCTAAGTATGTTGAGTTATTAACATGTGATTGACCTTTTAATTATGGGCTTTTAAGAAAAAGTATAACATTTATAAAATACATTTATCCTTAAATAATTAATTGAGGTGATTATAGAGGTGAAAACTAGGGGTGAGCAAAAAAACTAAAAAACCAATTTAACCGAGAAAACTAAAAAAAAATTAACCGAAAAAAGTAAACCATAAAAAACCGATTGAACCGATTAGAATATTTAGAAAAACTTCTGGTTTGGTTCGGTTTTAGTTTTATAATGCTTAAACCGAGCAACCCGAACCGAACCGGTCCGGTTTAAATTTAAAAAAATCTATAAATACTCATTAGTCCTCACAGTCACAGACACGCCACACAATCCACACGGGCCACACCACATTTTTAATTTTCAATCCTCACAGCGACATAGCCTCCTACAACACTCAAAAGTCTGTAGACTCTACACCCAATTAATTATTTGTACTTCAACTACCTCCACCCAAGCTCTCACAAGTCCACTCACGTCTCACAATTAATTCTTCACAGCACACAACACAATTAATTCTTCAAAACTCAACTACACCAACCCAAGATCTCACACGCCACACCTAACCTTCCAATCTTCATTCTTTAATCATCTCCAGATCTATCATCCCAGCAACATCCCTAAGCCTCAGTAGCAGTAAGATTTCTTCAATTTACAGGTGATTAGTGGAGACAGTAAGGGTAGGGGCTGGGCTTAATTTTATGATTTGAGTTGTTGGCAGTTGCTGTGCTTTTTTTTATGAAAGGTAAGGGTAAGGGTTGGGCTTAATTTTATGGTTTGGGTTGTTGGTAGTTGCTGTGTTTTTTTTTTTATGAAAGGAAATTGGGTAAAGAAAGTGGCAGTGGACACTAGACAGTGTTTATAGTGGTGGTGATTGTTTGTATTTGAGAGTATGGTTTTCGGTGATGTAGGTTTTTGGGTTTGTGATAATGAGGAGTGATTGATTACTGTAAAAGAGCATGATATGTTTTGTGGTTTTGTAGAAGGCTGTTTGCTTGAGAAAATGCTGGTACGGATTCAACACTGTCATGGGGGCTGCTGGTGATGAAGATGGGTTTGATTTTGTGGCTTTTAAATGTTAAAAACAATATATGTTTTCCTGGTTTTTGACATAGAAAATCGAACCAAACCAGTCGGTTAGAACCAGATTCGATTCGGTTTTGGTTTTTTAAAAAAACATTCAGTTTGGTTGTTTTTATAAATAAAAACTGAACCGAACCGATCAAAAATGATCACCCCTAGTTAAAACATGCATTAATGAAAAGATCATGATGATGCATAAGGTCCTTTCACTCGATAAGGATTTGAACCCATGCATTTACCACCGTGTTTCCAGTAAGAAGTAGCTCGTTTATAAGGAGGATACAGCAGAGAGTGGTAGAAAAAGTTCAAAATTCTAATTATATTCTATCGAAGTCTAACTATTAATAAAATACTAGTAATGAGAAATAAAGCATACGATATCCATTTGACTCCTCCTGATCCCTAACCTCACTCGAAAACTAGGAGGCTATGGAAATTGGCAAAAGATATATATAAAGATTTCTAATTAACAATAATTAAAAGATGGGGCATGCACTTGAATGATATTCCCTTGAGGAAAGCTTTTTATTTAATAATGGTGCATTTGACTGGGAATTTGTATCCATTGACTCATTAGGATACTAACTATTAAAGAACTATCTCAACCCAATAGCTTAAGATGTTAGGTAAGGTCCCAGAATATGATTTATATTATTCTTTAACGCACCCCCTCAAGTGAAAGCCCTTTGGGCTTAAAACTTGCACAGGTCCACATTACCTTGTGCTTAATTTTTATCAAATAAATGGTGATGATGAGATTCGAACTCGTAACCGCTTGGTCATCAAGGCTCTGATACCATGTCAAATAACCATCTCAACCCAATAGCTTAAGCTGTTAGGTAAGGTTTTAGAATATGATTTATATTATTCTCTAACACTAACTAAATTTTTTCTTTCCTCATCTGTGAGAGAGTGATAGCAATACATTTGGCAGGATTGCTAACAACACCTATAATTATCCTTATAGTAATGCGGTTGAAATTATTTTTACTCCACCATAATCCATAAAGTTTTTTTTTATTTTATTATTTTGAAATTACCACAATCCATGAAGTTATTTAATAAATCTATAAATACAGCTGAGCACAAGTTGGTGTAAAATGTTGTCTTCCTTGAAAAATAAATAGTATTAGATTTTCTCAGGCTTTTTAGAAACAAATAGAAAAAAGAACAATAATTTCATGCTGCTCAAAATTATAGGAAATCCTCTTGTACAATACACGGGAGTCCCTTGTATCATCCGCATATTGGATTATATTTATTATTTAACAAATATATTAAAAATCCAAATAATCATAATAAAAAAAAGAGTAAATCTTTTTATAAACAATAGTATGATAAAATAAAATAATTAATGCTGCTCATATATACATGATAGTTTGAGAGACTATCGTGTATTAGATAGGAGAAGTTCACGGCAAAGAATTGTTGTTCTAAAAAAAAATACTAAAAAACACGTCCTAGGGATGTATTTTTCCTTGCCTTTAGATTTGAGTTTTAAGTCCTCCGATGAATCCTATTTACCAAAAAGAAAAAGAAAAAAAAATAGTAAACTTCAAAGAAAGGTGCACTTTTGTGTAATGAAACGAAAAGGTGGTGTAGCTCCATAATCATGATTCAGTAGTCTCGCAATCACGAGCTGCACACCTCCACCATATCTGGCCCACGAATGCAGTGGCGGAGGTAGCCATGGCTTGAGGGAGGAATGTCACTCCCAAAGTTTTGAAATCTTTTAATTTAGTCCTTATGTTTGAAGACTTTTTCACGGGGATTATACATTTAACCATAGTTATTAAACTCGACCGAGACCGACAGGTCAACCCGGCAACTTGAAACCTAACCCAAGCTGGGTCTTACTTCAAACCATTTTGAATATTGACCCCACCAAACTTGAATATATTGGGGGATTAACCTAGTTAAACCCGGTGAGATTTGGTTGCGTCAACTGCAAGAATTTTTAAAAAAAAACTGAAATGATGTTACTTTAAATAAAATAATTGACCTACGTTGACTTGATGACCCATGAATTGACTCGACGATTTTGTTACTCGTAAGTTGACCCGAAAATCATGCATTTAAACAAGGTTAAATACCGAGTTCAGTCCGACAACTATGCATTTGACCCTTTAAAAAAATAATTTTTTTGTTTTAATTTATTTTCATTTTATTCTTTTCATTTTATATTAACAATCTCACTTATGAAACTTAGTTTTTCTCATAAAATTAAAAAACAAAAAATAAAAGTTCATATGAGTTAATTAAGCTTGATATCGAAAGATGGTTCATTTCATTTTTGTATGCATGGAAAGCAACAGACTTGTATAAAAGGAGCATATGCTAAATGATCAATATATGAAGATTCACGACAAAAACTCCACTACTACAATGAAATCCACCATTTGGTACAATTTGCTTTAAATTAAGCGGTATAGACAAATTACCGAGAAAAAAATTGTCCAAGACTAAATTTGGTTTCCACTAAAAAAGACCAAGCTCAAGCATTAGAAGTACATGGCTA
>Ga0325410_1001439_pt1 | contig 26352 bp, 6 predicted proteins | sample PopdelMetagenome_16_FD_206182 | JGI IMG/M metagenome (GOLD analysis project Ga0325410, IMG submission 206182) | Populus deltoides microbial communities from Bellville, Georgia, United States - Xylem-PdIQD-R3 | ecosystem: Host-associated > Plants > Phyllosphere > Stem > Wood/Secondary xylem...
ACGTAAGAAACAATAAATTAGATGTAATAAGATCATTAAAAAATATATTAGTTTAAGAAAAACAGTAGATCATTAAGAGATTGGTTAGGCTTTTAAAGAGAATTAATACACTGCAAAAGTTTACGAGTAGAGAGAATCCTAACAAAATAGATATTACATTAAAAAACAAGGTGGTAAATAATGTAATTAAAGCATTAAAAAAAGAAATAAATTTATAAAATTAAAGCATTAAATAATGTATTTAAAGCAGAGATCAGCTGTGGGGCACATGTATTAAATCATGCATTTATCATGTGTAACCACTATTTATTTTTGTGCTGGAATAAGCCCAACTATATTAGTTGAAAAATAAATTTGCTCAACTGTACTAACGTGGAAAAAAACTCCAAAGTTGCCGCACATGCTTTTTAAATGAATGGAATTTGGCTTGTCTTCGTGGTTCCTATGGTGTGGTCCTGCTTGAAGTATAGCATTTATTATAAGTACACTAACTCAATTATGGATTGTCGGACTTGCCTTATTGGGAAGGGCAGTCCAGAAATAGAAGGGCGTTAAAAAAAAAAAAACAAAAACTGAAATCTCTTGGGTAATTTATTTTTATCATGTGGGCCGTGGAAATCGTGGGCCTTGTGTAGAACAAGGTAAGGGCCTTTTGCAATTCAGAAATCAGAATCAAGAACGGAAGCAGGACATAAAAAAATGATTTAAGTTCATGCGTGTTTAGGGTTGTGATCATGCTTAGAATTGTTGGGCCTAAACTATCCATAGGCCCAATAAAGCGCCACTCATTTCAACCAGGCTTGAGATTAGTATTTGAAATTCCGGCCCAAGCCCGAGTCTGAACATGTTTTCTTCTACTATTTTTTTCCAAGGTGATAGATATATTGTATCTATGGTGTCCTCTAGTACACTGAATACTATGCTTTATACCAAAAAAACAAAAAACTAAATAATTTTGTTTCTTGTTTCCTTATCATTTCAGATTCTAATCTTAGACCTTACACTGATTGTGTGTGTTTATATATATATATATATAATGAATTAGTTAGGAACGGATCAAGAAGGAGTTTTAAGATATGCATGAAATAACAATAAATTATACTTTCGCCGCTAAAAAATATTGTATGATTTTTAGTATTCTGTTATAAAAGTTAATATTTGGATTATTTAATATATTCCAATTTTGGAAAAATGTATTGTTTCCTTTTGTGCTTGTAGCAGACAATCAATTTCCAACATGCATCCAAATTGGATCAATTTCCAAATTCTTTATCAACTTACTTTAAATTGACAAGGATTAAAATTACTTATTGGTGCGGAATTAAAGATGATAATTAACTATAACTAAAATAGCTTGATGTTTTACTTTGCACTGCACAGTACAGTTCACATTGAAATGCTGAGTTTTTTTTTATTTTTTATGTCTTTCACAGTGGACTGCACAATACAGTCCACAGTGAAAAAACGGATGCCTTTAGTTTTTTTTTTCTTCGTTTTTTTTAATGAATATTTTTTTTTGTTTAATTTAGTTTGTTAATGTTAAATTTTTTTCTATTTAGTTATCAAACTTTTATGACACGGATTCCGGGTTTGACGGTTTAACCCGGCTAATTTTGGGTTATCCAGTAAAATTTTTTTTTCCTATTGAGTTATTAAACTTTCATAACACGAATTCCAGGTTTAACAGGTTAACCTAATTTGAAAAATTAACTCAGTTAATTCAGATTTTTTTCTTTTTCTTCATTATTTTTTTCTTTATATAGGTTTTTGTTTCTATATTTTTTTTCTTTTAAATTAATCTTTTTTTGTTTAATAGTTTTTTTTGGCCTTTTTCTTTCTTTTTTTCTTTTTAATTAATTTTTTTAATTTAGCTTGTTAATATTAAATTTTTTTCTATTTAGTTATCAAACTTTCGTGAAACGGATCTCAGGTTTGACGAGTTAACCTGGTTTGACGAGTTAAACCAGTTAATTCAAAAATTTTTTCTTTTTCTTCATTAGCTTTTTTCTTCCTGTAGGCTTTTTTTCCTTTGTTTTTTTCTTTTTAATTAATATTTTTTTGTTTAATTTAGTTCATTAATATTAATTTTTTTTCTATTTAGTTATCAGACTCTCATGACACAAATTCTAGGTTTGACGGTTTAACTCAGCTAATTCTAGGTTAACCAGTAAAAATTTTTTTTTCTATTAAATTATTAAACTTTCATGACACGAATTCCAGGTTTGACGGGTTAAACTGGTTTGAAAAGTTAACTCAGTTAATTCAGATTTTTTTCATTTTTCTTCATTAGTTTTTTTTTCTTCATGTAGGTTTTTGTTTCTATATTTTCTTTCTTTTAAATTAATCTTTTTATGTTTAATAGTTTTTTTTGGGCCTTTTTCTTTCTTTTTTTCTTTTTAATTATTTTTTTAATTTAGTTTGTTAATATTAATTTTTTTTCTATTTAGTTATCAAACTTTTATGACACGGATCCAAGGTTTGACAGGTTAACCTGGTTTGACGAGTTAACTCAGTTAATTCAATTTTTTTTCTTTTTCTTCATTAGCTTTTTTCTTCCTGTAGGTTTTTTTTCTTTGTTTTTTTATTTTTAATTAATATTTTTTTTGTTTAATTTAGTTCATTAATATTAATTTTTTTCTATTTAGTTATCAGACTCTCATGACACAAATTATAGGTTTGATGGGTTAACCTGATTTAGTTGGTTAACCTAATTGATTTAGAATTTTTTTAATTTTTTCAGTAGTTTTTTTCTTTTAATTTCATCTTTTAATATTGTAATTAACTATAACTAAAAGGCATCAACATTTTACTGTAGATTGCACAGTGCAGTCCACAGTGAAAAGGCTGATGTCTTTAGTTTTTTTTGTGTGTGTTTTTGCTTTGTTTTTTTCTTTTTAATTAATTTTTTTTGTTTAATTTAGTTTGTTAATATTAAGTTTTTTTTTCTATTTAGTTATCAAATTTTCATGACATGGATTCCAGGTTTGACGAGTTAACCAGGTTAATTCAGATTTTTTTTCTTTTTTTATGAGTTTTTTCTACCTATAGGTTTTTTTCTTTGTTTTTTTAATTAATCTTTTTTTCCTATTTATTTTAGTTCATTAATATTAATTTTTTTCTATTTAGTTATCACACTCTCATGACATGGATCCCTGATTTGACGGGTTAACTCATTTGATTCATATTTTTTTTCTTTTTCTTTATTAGTTTTTTTTCTTCTAGTTTCATCTTTTAATATTGTAACTATAACTAAAATATATCAATCTTTCACTGTGGATTACACTATGCAAATCTATAGTGAAAGGCAGATACCTTTTAGTTATAAGTTTTTTTAATTGTTTTTTTTTTGTTTAATTTAGTTTGTTAATATTAAATTTTCTTATATTTAGTTATCACACTCTCATGCCACGGATCTCAAGTTTGACAGATTAAGCTGGTTTAGTGGGTTAACCCAATTGATTCAGATTTTTTTTCTTCTTTTTCTTAATTAGTTTTTTCTTCTAATGTCATCTTTTAATATTGATTTGATTGGAAATTAAATTTCATGTTTATTTTATTTGCTTTTCATTAGATTATCATAATCTCATGAGAGGATTTTATTGTATCACTCCTCGCAAAGCACTATTCATTGGAATAGTGCTTTGCTTTTTTTTCAATTAATCTTTTTTTATTTAATTTTATTTTTTTATTAATTTATTTTCTATTTAGTTATGACACTTTAATGACATGATCTTGCAGCCAGACTCACATTCAGGATTCTTGGGTCTGGTGTTGCAGCCAAACCCAAGGCTTTTGGACTTGATGTTGCAGTCAGATCCACTTAAACTTGGGTAATGCAAGTTTAATATTATTATTAATATTAAAAATATTATTATTTGTATTATAAATATTATTATAATGAATAACGCTAATATAATAATTGATAAATTTGAAAAAACTATTATTAGTTATAGGTTTTTTTTGCCTTTTTTTTAATAAATTTTTTTTGTTTAATTTAGTTTATTAATATTACATTTTTTTTCTATTTAGTTATCACACTCTCATGACATGGATCCCAGGTTTGACGGGTTAACCTAGTTTGGCGGCTTAAACCAGTTGATTCAGATTTTTTTTTCTTAAGTAGTTTTTTTCTTTCAATTTCATCTTTTAATATCGATTTGATTAAAAATTAAATTTTATGATTTGTTTTGTTTACTGTTCATTAGATTATTGTAATCTCATAAGGGGATTTTACTGTACCCCTCCTTTCAAATCACTATTCATTGGAATAATGATTTGCTTTATTATTTCTTTCTTTTCAATTAATCTTTTTTTAAATTTCATTCTGTAATATTAAATTTTTTTCTTTTTAATTATCATACTTTTATGACACGACCTTGCAATCAGACCCACATCCAAGGCTCCGGATCTGATATTGCAATCAAATCCACTTGAATTTAGATCATGCAAGTTTAATATTATTATTAATATTATAAATATTACTTTTGGATCAGGACCCAATGCTCTTAGGTATAGATTTGCAAAAAAAACCTAACATTTTTAGATCTTAGTTTTTTTTATATATTTTTCATGCAAAAACAATTGACTCGCGGCGTAGCGCGGGCCACATTTCTAGTTTAATTTAAAACTAATGAACATTAACCCTTTCTAAATGAATGAGTTTATATATATATATATATAGTTACCTTAGCCAGTGACCAGTGAATAATAAACAGGATATTGATGTTATTAAACCTAACTTGAAACTCGAATCTAATCTAACCCGGTATGTGTGTGTATATATTCTTTTGAATCTAATATAATATATTCATACTTCAAATATATGTTACTATTTTATTTTATTTTTAATAATAAATAATATTAGGATATAGATACCTATAAAATACCTGAAACTCAGTAAGAATATTTTTTTTGGTAACAAATATGATATAAATATAGGAAAATCTAACTCATGAGCACATGTTATAATCCCTAATATGAATTTTTTGTGGGTTTGATGTGGAAAATAATTTACACCCTATTATTAAGGATTGAGAAACATTAATTATTATTTTAATCTAACAAGAAAAACCATAGAAAAGTTACCTCCACGATATTTCTAGAAGAATCCGGATCCACTAAAGTTTCCAAGCCTTGTAGCAAATCAACAGAACTGTGCGTCTAATATCTGGCTTAGAATATTTTCAATTATCTATATCTCTTTCACAATTACATCCCTTGGCCACTTGTCACACTGCTAATTAGTCTAATCATTCTCGTAAAGAACTGTTTGAAATTATAATTGCTTTTTAAAATATTTTTTTATTATAAATATGTTAAAATAATATATTTTTTATTTTTTAAAAATTATCTTTAAAATAAACACATTAAAATAATCTAAAAACATCAAAAAAAAATATTAATTTGAAATATTTATTTTGAAGTAGTAGATAGTTGGCAAGCACTCGGAATATTTTTCCCAAAGGAATCCAAAATAAAAGTTGGCAAGCACATTTATCATCCTGCTTACACATCACATTTTGCATAGATTCAAGGCATATGAATAATTTACCTTGAACCTCATGGAGAAAGAGAATCTTCTTTACTAGAGAACTTCATCTTCTCTTCTAACCCTAGTATTTCCTATGTAACTAAACACAGCCTTGCAAGTTCTTCACTTCCTATCGACCTTGAAAAATCATTTATTGTTGACATTTTCAGCAACGTCATCGTATTGCAACATGGTTGTCTTCACATGGCCTACTAGTGACTCGTGAACAAATCATAAACCAGTTCCATATTTCAAGACTTCTGGATGGGATATTAAAAATGTAAAGTGGGGCATCAGCCCCCCTATATTATAAGATAATAGCAACGGCTCTAACCTCGTCGTAATTTTAAGAGAAAACACAACTAGTCAGATCTTAAATTTACTTCTAAATAGTCATCAATTGGAATCCCTTCAAAATTATTGAAGGAATTAGTCAAGATAGATATACAAACTCGACGATCCATAATAATAATAATAATAAAAGAAGCTCACTGTATCAGTCCCAGGTACTGATGAAACCTGCCACTTAGAAATGATGTTAATATCTCACCAATCCTAGGAACACTTATGATCGAAGATTTCTGGGAAAGCTAGGAAGGAATCAAGCAAGCTAGGAAAGTCCAAAAGTTAATGCGCAAGGCACGTTCATAGATCTATATCACTCCAACCTTGGAAAATGTGTCCAAGACAGTGAAATGTGTAGAAAAACAGAATCAGACACAGATGCTTTATGTCAATCATCATTCTTGAGAAATAGCTTGGAAATTTCGCAATTGCAAGAGCTACCTAGTTTGAAGCTCAAGTTTCACGCATAGTTCTATACTACGAATCTAAAAATTTGCCACATTGAAGACTTTCACAGATCATTCACCCTGTGAAAATCCTGATTGATAATGAAAGAAAGGGAGAACTAAATCAAAACTCATTGGTGATGGGAAAACAAATTGCCATCTCGTCCAGTTTAAAGCTAAAACCAACAGCATGAGAAAGTATGGTAACACTACTTAGCAACGGAAGACATGGAAAACATAAAAAGATAACTGAGGAGAATTAAAGCACGAAATTATATTTAAATTGGGAATTTCCTTTTCTAATGATAAAAGGGGACATGAAACAAGCACAAGAGAAGAAATACCTCACGAAGCAATCAGTACTTTGATGAAACTAAATCTCATTTCATGATCTTCACCGTCAACACAGAATTCAAATCCAGAAAGTCTAGCTAGCTATGCAACATTACAAAGACTCGAACTGCCTTGTGGCGGTAAGATTTGCTCAAAGATGGACAAGAAATTCTGAAAGCAAGGAAGCATTGGGAGACCATGAGCAAAAACTGAGGCTCCCTGTATGTTCCCTCAACTTCTTGTGCTTAAAAATTAAACTAAAAATTCGATCCAAAGAACAGAGAGATTTATATGCATTTGTGACAGATTCCTTGATAATAATGGACTGGTGTCTTTAAATTATGTTGAAAGCTACAATTTCTTCTATATGTGGATCTTAAATTCTAAGACAAAGGAAGAAGAAAAAACTAAATGAACAAGTTCGTCTAAACATGGATTTTATATGCCTTTAAGAAAACTAAAGACTTCATAATGATTTGAATACATTCAGAATAAAATCCATCAGAGCAGTAAAGTATAGTGACACTAGAGAAGAGGTTCGGCATTAATATAACCCAAGATACTAGAGCAAATAGGAGAGACACTATGACTCTCAAAACCAAATCACACATGACCTAACCCGATAAATTAACAAAGGAAAAAAAAGATAGCAGAGTAATTGCCCAGTCTATCAAGGACACTTCTCCAAATTAAGAATCTATAACCAAATTGTAGCAAGCTACATGACTATCTGCACTGGATACTTGTCAATGCAATCCTCCCATGGATTACTAGTAGATGGCTTAACATACCTCAGAGCCTCCCAAACTGCACTGTTGCACTTGAAACCACTGCCAAAAGCAATCTGCCACACCCGGTTCCCCCTCCGCACTCTTCCCTTTGCCTCGGTGTAAGCCAACTCGTACCAAATTGAGCTTGATGAAGTGTTGCCAAACCGATGCAGAGTCATCCTGGAAGCTTCAACGTGAATAGGCAAAAGCTGCAGATTCTTCTCAAGCTCATCAATCACGGCTCTCCCTCCAGCATGAATACAGAAATGATCGAAGGCAAGCTTAAAATCTGGGATATACGGCTTCACTTTTGCATTGAACAATTTCTTAGCAACTAAAGTTGAGAAGAACAAAAGTTGCTCACTAATCGGAAGAACCAAAGGACCCAAGGTTGTAATATTAGTCTTAAGTGCACCACCAGCAATTGCCATGAGATCTTTTGACAAAGAAACCCCTGTTTTCCCAGCATCATCCTGCTCCTGATAAACACACTTGAACGCCTTATCATCAGCTCCTTTATGGGTTCTAACCACATGAACAAGCTTATACTTTGCTCTTCTCCTGTCTTTAGCTTTATTCGACAATAAAACAGCAGAACCCCCGACTCTAAACAAGCAATTAGGTATCAGCATTGACTTCTTGTTCCCAAAATACCAATTCTGTGTAATGTTCTCAGTACTCACAACAACAGCACAAGTATTTCTATGGATTTGCAACATATCTTTAGCAAGGTCGACAGCAATAACCCCAGCACTACACCCCATACCCCCAAGATTAAAGGTCCTAATATTCCCTCTCAATTTATACTTGTTAACAATCATTGCAGACAGTGATGGTGTAGGATTAAACAAACTACAATTTACAACAAGAACACCAATATCTTTAGGCTTGATATTAGTGTTTGCAAATAAAATATCCAGTGCACCAAACATCACCTGCTCTGCCTCTTCTCTTGCTGCTGCCATTGATGGTCTTGGTGGAATATAATGCATAGCTTCAGGAGCATAAGTTTCTTCACCAAGGCCTGATCTTTCCAAAATCCTCCTTTGAAATTCCAATGAAGAATCGTCAAAATCACCAGTCAGCTTTGAATGCTCCATGAACTGTTCATATTTGACTTGCAACTTTGCTGGAGGCTTATAACAAGCATAATCAACAAGATAAACGGATCTGGGCCTGGTCACGATATAAACCGTGGCTCCAAAAACAAGAAAAACAGAACAAATAATGACACTAACAAGATTATATTGAAGGTGAAGCCAAAGCTGGTGAATGTCATTTGGGTTCAATTGAGAAGCTTGAAAAATAACAAAAGCTATTAAAGGAACAAAACACAGAGTCAACAAATGAGTTATCAAATAATGATAACCCAACTTGACATACTTAAGATTCACACTTTGCAAGAAATCAGGCAATCTTCGTGATTGTCGGATCTGGACTCCATTGGTGGTGGTGGATTCGGTTTCAGGGGGGTTGTCCATACTGTCTTCCCTATATTTTCAAGGCTTCAAGACGGCTTCCTTTTGGCTTATGGAGTGGTGGTAAGAGAAACGGTGTTGTTGACTATCTATGGTTTGCGTATAAGAGATTAATGTAAGTTTAAAATACGGATCTGATGAAACGATAAAGAAAGAGAAATGAAGGTGGGTGAGTTTAGAAGGGTTTGATACCACGACCCAGACCCAGAAACAATGATTAAAGACAACCTATATTTTCAATAGATAACTGGTGATGATGATGACGACGACGATACATGAAATCTTCAATCTTTACTTGTCTCTTTTTTTAGTTCTTGTTTCATCTATCTTACATTTTTAGAGGGATATTAAAAAAAAAAAAATGCTGTGTAATGATTTTGGTCAAGATAGGAGGACGAGAGAGGGAATGACGCCCATGGAAAAGATAACAAGGGCATGACAAGAAGGGCATGTTTGGTAACGATAAAAATAATTGTTTTTGAAAGTAATTTTTTTTTCTGAAAATATATTTAAATATTATTTTTTATTTTTAAAAATTTATTTTTAATATTAATATATTAAAACAATTAAAAATATATAAAAAAACTAAAAAATAATTAAAAAATTTTAAAAACATGCAATCAGCCGCGTCCCAAACACTTTCCAAGTATAATTAAAATGTAATTTTATGGAATAAGATTGATATATAAAAATTTTAATTTTTATTATTAAATGTTTTTGGTTTAAGCATTATGTTTCTATAAGAGATTTACAAATAAATCCAAAAATCAACTTAAACAAGGAAACTTGAAAGTAAAATAAAAATAAAAATAATCCCTAAACAAACGAGAGAAATAAAATTATTAAGCTTCATATTTAATTTACTAAACTAAATAGAAATAAATAAAAATAATCAAGGAAAAATAACTAAGGAAAAAAATAATTTTTCTTAAAAACCTCTTCTCAAGTTGAAAAAAACTTGCATGGAGTGTAAATTACTCTTGCCTCGATCTTGTGGATATATAATCAAAGCTCTCCAACACCTTTTTTCTTCTCGTTGTTGGTGTATAACAACTTTTCATATCAACTTTAGTCATTTCTTGTTAAATTTTGCATAAGAAACATCATTTGACAAATAATTTCTCTTCCACAAGCTTCTAGAGTAATGAATTGTTAACCTCAAACTTTCTTTATTAACATGTGTTGTATATAACTCCTGGATAAATCTAACTTTATAATAACAAAAATTTATAATCAAATGGATTACAAATTAAATTAACAATTTTATTTTATTAGGTACCTTTCATTTTTTTTTTACACTAGACCTTTAACTTATAAATTAGAATATTGTTGATGATATCATCACTATCATTACTACCACTGATTCCGCTATCACTATCAACATAATCATCATAGAATAACTTTTAGAATACAATTCCAAAATAATGCCTTTTTGGGTAATACAAAAATCAAGATAATTTTTTTGAAATATAAACAATGTACACAATATATTAATTAACTCAAGACTTATATAACATGCTTAATTAAACAATCCAAAGAAATATTAAAATTTAGAAGATGATAAAATTTAGAGTTTTATCTTAATTGATATAGATTTCAATATTGATTCACAATATTAACAAAAGAAATACAAGGTAATGATATTCATATTCCTAGAAACATGATTACAAGTCCAGAATAAAATACCAAATTTATAAACATATCAGTTTAACATCTATAAATCAAAATTTTTATATTAATAACAAAAATTGGCACTATAAAATTTTTATTGATTGGTCGTGGTGTGAGAGGATCCTAACAATTAAATCATTTTAGAATGTAACAAAACAAATTCATAAATTATGTGCGCGCACACATTTAACTCGTAACAATTTTAGTATCGCCATTTTTAACCCATGTATAATTCAATATCTCGACAATCAGACACGTTTAACTCGTAACAATTTTAGTATCGCTATTTTTAACCCATGTATAATTCAATATCTCGACAATCAGACATACTTGATGCCACTAACCCCTTTTAGTTAGCTGGTCTAATATATTATCATGACCATTTGAACACAGATGTCATTGGTCTCTTTTTCGACCAACTAGGCTAATTTCATCCTCTCTTTTTTTCATGTTCATATCACAATTAATAAATAAACAATATACATATAAAGAAATTCTAGTTATACAATTCTAAAAATTTCTTATAATTAGAAAAAAGATAAATGATACCTACCTAGTGCTTGCACTCGTGCTGTAGTTTCTTGTTGTCAGAAATATTTGTGGCTTTTCCTGTACCAACAAATATACAACATTATACACCATTTAATCATCACTAGAATCCAAACTCCAATTTGCATTTCAAATTCAAATATTAAATCAATAATAAAGAAAATTTAAGGTTTTTTACACCCACTTTTATTCACATAGTCATCAACTCACTATTTAATTTATATATTTAACATTACTATAAATTTTCTGATCGCTCAATTTAGCCCTTTTCTCTTCTCCATTTCTTTCAAGATTGGTTGAATATTCCTTATAAAAAAGAGACATGAATTTTTCAACAATTTCTTTCCATTTTCATATTACCCATTTTTAAATTTCATCACCCATTATATCAACACAAAAATATATGCCTAGCTAATTAATTTATCCAACCTCTCTAGAAACCTACATTGCCCATAAGTCTTAGTTAGAAGTGATTTATCTTTTTTTTTTATTTATTTTTTCTTGTAATTTAATCCTAACCTTCACATTAAATCCTTTAATTTACCCTACTAAACATACATATTAAGTTAATTAAATAAACAATCCCATATCCTTACTCAAAACTTTGGTTGACAGATGCATAAGGGAAAGTTACCAAAATTTCTTCAATTTTCCATAATTCTCCCATTATTAAGTCATTTTACCTCTAAGCCAACACAATAATTCAAGAACAATAAACTCAATTCTTTTTTATCCTTCTTGGCCGAAACTTCTATTTAATAGGTTCACAACTTCTATCACTAATCTTTCTATCATTAAGAACAAAACCTATCCTCTCCCCTTTATTCTTTTATTGGTCGAACCTTGGTCTTGAAGCCCTATAGGTTCCCGTTTTGAATTTCATCAGATTTTTAAGTTTAATCATACTTGTTTCACAGTCTTAGCATAAACTTATCCACCTTAAAGTACAAAAATCAATCCCTCATTTTCATCTCCATTTAGTCAAACATAAGGAAGGGTTTTTTAAGAGGAAAAATTTTCATTCAATTTCTCTTTAAATTGAACCAATCCATTCATTTTCCATCTTAATTAATCTATTTCCTCACACAATTAACTTAATTCAATACAAGAATCAAACAAAATTCCATCCCCTCCATGTTTTTCTTTTGGCAAAATATCTAGGTTTCAAAAAGGGTGGAATTTTGACACAATCAAATGATTGATGTCTTCTCTCAAGTATAGGAGTGTCAAAGTAATAAATAAACTAGTAAGACTATGGTCGATCCATAAAGAGGTTAATTATATAAAACAATAAATAATAAAAGAAATGGAGTTGAAGAGAAATTTGAGATATGATATTAATATAAAGATTAAATGAAGATAAAACAATTACCAAGGTTAGAGGATCCACTAATGGTATTTCAAATAAGTATAGTCCAGACTCTTTTTATTATTCAACGGGAAACCACATACAAAGAAGGTTTCAATCAGATGATTTATAATTGATGACTCATTTTAAGTTATTAACATTATCATATTAACTATCTTATTTGAGTAATGCCAATACTTGTATATATTGTCAAGTATTCGAGGTGATAACTTATGTAAAAAAAAAAATCAAAATTCCTTTCATAGCACAAATGTCGGTTATCCATATCTGGCTATAAAAGAATCAAATATTTTTTGTACCAAGGGTTGTACACTACGAGTCTAGACTCACCACTTAACAAGCAGGGTATTAGGATTGAGTAAGATAACAGTTATGAAATATATTAATAGCAAACTTTCTTGAATATAAACATTAAAGTCCATGTTGAGTTTGTATTATGCTTATTCTTACACTATTAGTGCAACATTAAAGTCCAGGTTGACAAAAATAAACTTAACTAAACATAATGAAGAATAAAAACATAAATAAACAAGAGAAGAACATAGCTATGATATAAATCAACTTAGTAAAGGAAATGATTAGCATAAACAAGAGGTTAATGAGAATATAACATGAAATAAACCTTAAACATTACAAAAATACAAAGAAAGAAAGCAAGATCGTGATCTTAAATTGAAAAACAAGATGTCTAAATGTATGACAAATGCCTCATTTTATAAGTTAAAATTTAAAACTATTGATTTTGTGGCTAATTATTGATTTGGTGACTAAATAAAAAGTTATTGATAACATCAAAATTTAAATAGATAATCTTCATACAAGTTATGGGTATTTGTCTCATCTTTCAAAAAATAATAATGAATCGGCTCATTTGCACTTTTGGAACTCGATACATGGGCTGAACACGGAACAATGTCTAGGATGTAAGACAGAATTAGACTTCTCTTTTGTTGCTAAGATTTGAACTTCAAAATGACAGTATTGATTCTTGGACTCTTATGAATGTTTTAGAACTATGTCTTAGATTTCCATTAAACTAAATGAAACCTAAATTGAAGGTTCACAACTCCAATTATGACCCGAAAACTAAATGGTGTTCCAGTTTGAATCGAACCAGCACAAATACAATTTCTTCTCTAAGCTTAACTCTCTATTTGTCTTTCCAATTTCAATAGTTAAACACTTCAATCAATCCTTTAAATTATAAAACATGCTTAAGTTAGAAAATTTAATGATATTTCAAATGCAATATAATGATGTAAAACGTTAATAAAATGCACTTTTAAGTACTTATCACACCCGCAACCATGTTATTATTAGTCCCTAGTAATAAAAGCTTTAAAATAGAAAAATAATTTACAGAATCCAAAACCAAGGTATTCATCATTTTACTTCCACCAACCTATTCAAATAAACAAACTCTCATTAGATTTATGTGTTTTTCATATACCTCTTAAGAAATATATTAACAAACCTTTTTCTTATGCTCAATATATCAACACATAGTTAAAGGACTTTGTTCGGAAGAAAACAAAATTTGTTCTAATGTTTTTCTAAGGTTAACTTCCTTGGGTTGGAATATATATTATTTTTTTTCCTTTTTTTAATAAAAATAACTTAAAACACAATGTGTCTATAACCCATGTAGTGATCTTTAGGCTATTGACTCTGAGACCAGTTGGTAGGGAATTAGGTGTTGAAACACTCCCTATGAGCTTAGTAACTCGGGTTGTAGATACTTAAATGTAAATAGTGCAATGTTTGATTTCCTTCACCTAAACCCATGTAACAAGAATTGAGCCAATAGCTCCCAAGTCATTTGACTTTATGGTATCAGGTGTTAAGACACCTTTTCAGGCTTAATTGCTTAGGTTAGTGAGGCTACGAAACCAAGCTTATTTATGTTTTTATTTATTTATTTTATTATCATTGATATTATATTTATTATCATTGTTTTTTTCTTTAAATTTATATAATTTCCCTTTTCTTTAGTTGCTACCTTTCACAAAAGAACATAAATAATATAATAATTCAATATGTAACCCACAATCATATGTTAAAGTGTGTGTGTGAAAATGATGGTTTACGAATACTTGCTAAATAAGTATATAAGTAGAATTAAGTGATAACAATATGAGAGTTTGTTAACTTGAATAATTAAAAAAGAAGCGTATGATAAACCTTGTTATGAATTTTACAAATATCCATAGGAAAATATTTACTAGGATGTCTCTCAAAAGTCAATAAAATTCCTTCTTACTCTGCCATTCTAATAATAACAATTCTATCAAATGGTTTTAATAACAACAAAAAGAAAGGTTTATATAGCCTCCCCCCAACCAAAATGAGATATTGTCCTCAATTTTGAAAGAAAAAAAGATAAAGTATATAAGACATCACCTGAAATAACTGCTATTGAAAAACCCGTAACACACTTAAAAAAATATAAGACATAACAAAACAGAAAATACTATGTTATGAGTGAAACCAAAAGACATAAATATTTACACATTAAGGCTCAAATTAAATCTAAATTTTTTACGGCTTTCTATGGTTGACCCGTCTATTTCATTGAGGAATCAATTTCAGGGATGAAAGATTGTAATTGATCAATCAATTGTTTAGCAGTTGCAACAAAGATTATGATTCATTATGCCAGAGATGTTATAAACTTCCATTCCACAACATGACCAAGAAAAGATAACAAATTATTATAAAAATCATTAATATGATCAAAAAAAGATAACAAATTATTAAAGGTTTTCGATGATTATTTAGTTGGGCCTAAGAGAAACTATGAAATATCTCTTCTAATGTGCTCAAACCACTTGGTAAGGCAATAAAGGTGTTAGAATGTTCAAGCATTGCAACTATTCATTCAAACATTGTTAAGACGTTTAGTTCCTCTCCAACTATTTTTCCAGTGATATTCTCTTTGGCTAAAGCGTTTGAGATGATACCCAAAACTTGACCATCTTCTAAGAATGCAGTTGTTGACACACTTTACATTAACCCAAGGCTGTCTCCCCTATATATTAAATGAATCTTTCTCTCAGCTAGTACCCGACCAAGATGATTAGAAGATTTTAAAAACTCATTTTCTTTCCCAAGACTGGATCCACCAAAAACATAAATATTTTTTATTTTATAAGTTAAGGAACCTTTACACTCTCCTATACTCTTTGAATGTATGGGTTGAATAAAAATGAAGGGAAGGATAAGAAGATTTTATAGATAAAAAAAAGAAAATGTAATCATATCAGTTATATGTAGGTCAACTGAAGCCTCTCTCTTTGTTATTTTTTGTTTGTTTGTGTTAGAACATGTATATGTACAAGTAGTTGTGATTGTAGCTCATATCTTTCCTTGGTTTTTCATCCAAGAATAGCTTAAACGCCTTTTATAGGTCAGGGATAGGCTTTCCATCTAGTTTTCTTAAAAACAGACAAACAAGGTCTGTTTTAGTTAGATTTTCAAGACTATGTCTAGCACATTCTTTATGAAAATAAGGCTATAAACCATGAATTACACGATGCACATGATGCACATCTCCACTAGGATACATCTCAAGAGTTAGTAAAAGATTATCTAAAGACTCTTTACTTAGATCATTCTTAATGAATTGTATTTTATCTTCACGATTTATAGATCTCATTCCTAAAAAACAACATTGTGCATTACAAGTCCATCTAGCACATTTATGATAGATTTTCAATCATTTTGCATGACGTTTCTTCATAAATGTGTTTTTACCTATCCTAGGTATGTGTGAAATAAAAGATTTGGAAGACTCACATGAAAAACGAACCTTTGCTTCAATTATCCAGTGAATATCTTCAGAAATTTCATGGTGCATTAACAACCTTCATCTTTCACACTTATCACGGTAAATTTTTGTTATCGCATTTTGAGGCAAAACGAGAAAATACTTTTTTAATTTCTCGAGAGCAATGTCTATTTTTTTAGATGAGAGGTGGAAAAGAGATGCAAAGAAAAGATAAGGAAAAAATAATTGAAAAATTATATAAATATATATTAGTTATCATGGAAAACTAAAAGAATTGACTTGAGAGTCACGAGTATCATTATCCACCATTTGACTGCGATTGGAAAAAGACTAGCAAAACAAAAGTCACACAAAAAAGAATTCAAACCAATGGATTCATTTTCACTATAAAAATTATTAAAATAAGCTTTCAAATGATGTTCATTTACCTTAAAAACATTGTCATTCTTTGGATTCTCGATATCAAAGGCCCCATAAGGATACATATGTTTCACAATAAATGGACTGCTCCATCTTGATCTTAGCTTTCTAGAAAATAGGAGTCGAGAATTATAAAGCAAAACTTTTTTACCAACAATTAAATGTTTTTCTTAATATTTTCTTGTCATGAAACACTTTGATTCTTGCTTTATGAATTCTCATATGCATCATTTGTTATTTCCCTAAGCTCATGTATTTGTAACTTACGCAAATGGCTTGTATTATCAAGGTTTTAATTAAAAGCTTTAATAGCCCAATAAACTTTATATTAAAGTTACACAAGCAAGTAATAAGGTTTTTCATAAACTATGATATAAATTAACTAAGTATAGTAAAGGGAATGATAAGCATAAACAAGAGATTAATGAGAATATAACATAAAATAAAACTTGAAAATTACAAAAATATAAAGAAAGCAAAAGTGTGGTCTTGATCTAAAAACAAGATGTTTAAATGTATGACAAATGCCTCCTTTCATAAGCTAAAATTTAGAACTATTGATTTGGTGGTTAACTATTGATTTGATAGCTGAACAAAACATCATTGATAACATCAGAATTTGAAGAGATGATCTTTATCAAGTTGTGAGTATTTGGCTTAGCTTTTGTTTTTCAAAAAAAAAAAATAGGCTCATATGGACTTTTAGAACTCGAGATATGGGCTAAACACCAAATAGTATTTAGGTTGCGGGACAAATTAAGACTTCTTTTTAATTGCTAGGATTTGAACTTTAAAATGACAGTGTTGTATCTTAGACTCTTCACAAATGTTTTAGACCTATGTCTTAGCTTTACATCAAGCTAAACCACATCTAAATCCAAGGTCCAAAACTCCAATTATGACCTAAAAACTAAATGGTGTTCCAGTTTGAATCGAACCAGTACAACCACAATTCTAAGCTTAGCCCTCTCTTTATTTCCTCAATTTTAATAGTTAAACACATCAATCAATCATATGAATCATGAGATATGTCTATTTTGTAAATCTGCATTTAAAAACAAGCATTTATTATAAATTAAAGATATCTTATATTATCAGACTTGTTATTATAAAACATGTTTAAGTTAGGAAATTTATTGATACTTTAAGTGTAATATAATGATATAAAACCTTAATAAAAATTCACTTTTAAGTACTTATCAAATTTTCTTTTAAATTTTCCTTTAATTCAACTTGACTTTTTCATGATAAAGAACATGTTTCTCATAATACTTGATCAAGCTAAACAATTCAATCCATTTAATCTAATCAAAATTCACCATACCATAATTCTAACTTCAATAAAAACTCAATTCAAACTTAAAGTATAGCTTCTTACCTCTTATTAAAAAGAATTTAAGAAGGATGATACAAGAAAACACTTGGTGCCTTCACTTTCTTTCTTCTCTATCTAGTTCTCCAACTCTTTCATTTTAAGCTTTAAAATTCAATAAATCACCAAACCCTTACTTGAATATAACATTTAATTTCTTAAATTAAACAAGGAAAAAAATATAAATAAGATTTTGTTTTTTAAAAAAACCTATTCATTAGGGTGGGGTGAAGGGAGTGGAAGGTTCAAAAATTGTGTTTTTTCACATACATGACTTTGAAGAATAAGGTGAGAATGAAGGAGCAATACGTATTTTGCTGTTTGAATTTGATTTCTAGTCTTCTTCTTCGCTTTGGAATAGGTTACTTAAATTTCATACAAAACAAATGAACTAAGCTAAAACAATGAGTTGTTACTCGATTTTCATTTTTTCTTCATATATCAATAGTTTGAAACTTATCTTTATAATTAATTAAAAATAACAATAAATATTTGTTAGTAAAATTCTATCATGACCCCTACTTACTTGATTTAAAAGCTTTAAATCAAGTAAATGGTGCAAGATAGAATTTTACTCGAAAAGTTTTAGAAATGGGTGTTTCTCACACGGATATATACCCAAGGAATATGGGCTCGAGCGTGGTAGCCCGAGCCCACAAACTAGGAACATAGGCTCAGGCAAGTAGCCTGAGCATATTGACACGACCAAAAGATTGATATCTTCTCCCAAGTGTAGGAGTGTCGAAGTAATAAATAACCCGGCAAGACTAGGATCGAACCACAGGGAGGTTAATTATATAAATTATAAATGATGATGATGATGATGATGATGATGATGATGATGAGTTAAAGAGGACTTTGAGATGTAAGATAAATGTAAAGATTAAACAATGATAAAAACAGTTATCAAGGCTAGAGGATCCACTAATGATATTTTAAATAAGTATAATATAAACTTTTTTTATTACTCAACTGGAAACCACACACAAAGAAGGTTCCAATCAGATGATTTGCCATTAATAGCTCATTATAAATTATTAACATGATTATATTAATTATCTTATTTAAGTAACACCAAACTTTTAATATTGTCAGGAATTCATGATGCTAACTTATGTTAACAACAAATCAAATCCTTTCATAGCACAGATGTAAGTTATACCATACGATTGGATATGAAAGTACCAAGCATTTGTTGTACCAAGTGTTATACAACACAAATTTAGATTAACCATTTAATAAGCAAGGTATTAAAAATTAATAAGATAAAAATGATAAGACATGTTGATAGCAAGTTGTTTAGGATATAATTGAAGTCCATATTGAGTTTATATTATACTAATCCTAACACCATTAGTGAAACCTTTTCACGTTGAAAATAATAAACTTAGTTAAACATAATGAAGAAGAGAAATATAAATAAACAAGAGAACATGATTATATAAGTATAGTAAAGGAAATGAAAGGAATAAACAAGAGAATAATGAAAGCAAAACTTAAGCATTACAAAAATATAAAGAAAGAAAGCAAGAACATGATCTTGATCTGAAAACCAAGATGCCTAAATGCATGGCAAATGCCTCTTTTTATAGGCCAAATTTCAGAACTATTGATTTGATGATTAATTATTGAGTGGGTGGCCACATCTTGACTTGGTGACAATCCTTATCTTCTTGTCTGAAGAAAACGCCATTGCTAACATCCGAATTTGAATAGATAGTCTTCATGAAAGTTCTGGGAAATTGTTTCAGCTTACCAATAAAATAAGAATCGACTTATTTGGACTTTTAAAACTCAAGATATGGGTTGAACACTGAACAATGTCTGGGCTACAGGACAGATTCTAACTTCTCTGTTGTTGCTATCATTTGAACTCGAAAATGACACTTTTAAATCTTAGACTCCTCATGAAAGTTTTAGGTTTATGACTTAGCTTTACATACATATAAACCAGACCTAAATCCAAATTCTACAACTCCAGTTATGATCCAATAATTGAATGGTGTTCCAGTTTGGACTCAACCAGTATCTCTTTTCTAAGTTTAGCCCTCTCTTTGTCTTCTCAATTTCAGTAGTTAAACTCATCAATCAATCCTTTGATTTATATGATAGGCCTGCATTTAAGATGAACATTTACCATAAATTAGAGGTATCTTATGTTATTAGATATGTTATTATAAAACATACTCTAGTTAAAGAGTTGTTGATACTTCAAAAGCAAAATGATGATATAAAACCTTGATAAAAATATACTTTTAAGTACTAATCACATATGTTTCCTTCATGGGCATTATGCAAAGCACTAAGCATCCACCCAATACACCTAATGGGTGTATACCCATGCAGGGCGAACGCCTAGCTGGTGATGGGCATGTTGTCTAGCACCAAGGGTGTTTAGCGTGCACCCTAGCACCATCGTGAGCTCAGGTTGTCATGCCTTAACCCAGCGTGTTTGGGTCCAAGAAGCACGTCTGAACCCACTTTCACCTCCAATGGGCTCATGCACCTTGACCAAGCATACCACTCGCTAAATAATTTTTTTTGGACCCCGCATGGATCCCTCATTATTTCTATACTAATCCAATATGTATTATGTGAGTAAAATACAACTCAAAATATCATAAGGGTGAAATTACACTTCAACCTCTACTTTCCACAAAAGGATAAGATTCTTGAGCTATAAATACACTGTGAATCCTTTAAATCAAAGTTTCACAGTCATTTTATTATCTACTTTATATATATATAAAGCATCTCTTTCTAGAATATTATTGTATTTTCTCTTTCTATAAAGTTATTGACTTTACCATCGGAGAGTCCCTACGTCTATCAAATGAGATCTTTTGCAAATACCAGCTACCGGTCACCTGGCTTACTAGACATCACCTACTACTAGTTACCAACCCTCTGGTTTTTTCATATTAAGTCACCAAATATCTTGACTATGGAGAATGAATTAGATTGCTTGAACTAAGAGATCAACTAATTATCCAATATATCAGCCTTATTCCTAAACATTTTGGATTTATAACTCATCAATTGGCATCATCTGTGGGAAATGATAAAAAAATAACATCAATTTCTTCCTAAAGCTTGCCTTTGACATTTCCAGATCATTTCATGGCACATAACCAAGACACACTTGGGTTAGGACCTGAGATAAATCTACCCGTTACAATGAACACTTCTACCTAACCAGACCTTCAACAACTCACTAGTCAAATGCAACTCCTCACTCAGACTATATTGGCAACTTAAGGTTAAATCAAACCTTGCGACCTCGACCACATACAACACCTCAGTGCCATGATCACCAGTTGGACTAGACGTCCGTAGATGAGTACACTACTCAAGGAAGACTAAGCATAATGACAATACTAAAAGTTTTTTAAGAGGTCGCCCGTGCCATTGCAATACTTATGTATAAAACTAGTACTTTAAACGTCCTCCCCTTAGCTACCCTGGGATAGACATTAGTTATCGTAACCATTATTCCATGTCAAACTCCTTTCGTTTCTAAGAGCCTAATAGAAAGGACTACGAGAAGATCTATATACGAGCATACCCAAGAGAACTATAACCTCCATTAATGGAGGGGTGCTCCCTTGTTCAAACGAGTATTGAACAATCGACTTCTTAAGGACTATATTTGCATAAAAATGAGTTTGGACAATTATGATGACCTAGCCGACCCAAGAGAGCATGTATAAAATATACACGGTAGCTTAGAGTTGGTCATCCAGGACAATGACTCAATGTGCAAAATCCTCCTCGCAAAAAGGCAAGTCTATAAGGAGATGTTCAAGGTAAAAGAATTGCTTAAGCTAATAGTTTTAGAGGTCTTGATTAGAGGGGTAAGGGAACATGCCCTCTGGAGAAAAAATTATGCTTTACCAAACAAAAGTTTGCTCAAGGTGAAACAAGTTGTCGCACGTGTGAGGCGTCGCGGCGAAAAAATCCACTCTCAAATCCTAGATGTTGGTATCCGAGAAAAAATCAGGAAAAATAAGGAGACAAGGAATTCTTGTGTTTTATTCGTGGAAAGCAGGAATGGAAGTTGCCACCTAGTATTTTGATCACTAGAAACCATAACTGGTCTTAGAGATTGGGTACGGGGATTGGTTGCGTAAAGGGAAGGTATTAGCACCCCAAATACGCCCTACCTAAGGTATGCTGCATTGTTTTATTGTCTGATAAAATCTATGGGCTTGTCGTGTTTTCTAGATGTTGGTTTGTCTATGGTTTAAGAAAAGTCTTTCTCGGTAAAAAGCTCTTTATCTTATCGGGTAAAACCTAACCGTTCTAATGTCAACAAAAGAATTTAATATCCAGAATACTTCTTACATATAAGGTCGTAACCCTAGATACTAAAAGAAAACAAAATAAATTTTTAAAATTTTTTGAAGTATTGGCCTACTTCTCGTGACTTTAATAAACTGGTTATTAAAGCCAAAATACATGCTAATACATATTTTTTAATTTTTGTTGTATGAAAATATGATATGATTTTTTTTTTGAGATCTTTGGCTGTATGCTTGAAAACAAATACATTTTTTTTAATTTTTCAATTTTTTGACAAACACTGGGTATTTTAATACTAAATTTGTATCTTTACAATATAAAAATAAAATCAATACTAAACAAAGTTCAGTAGAAAAATACGCGGGAAAATCACTGATTTTTTTAAAAATATTTTTTGAAGAAAATTTCCTCCTTTTGTTTTCAGGTTGGGCCCAGCTCGGCCCATGTGGCTGGGATGGACCCGGCTAAGCAACCTAAAACACACGTGAATTTCTTCACGCGTGCATGAACAGTGCGAAGGTAATTAAATTACCTTCCCACAGTAACATGCATCATTTTGCAGAGGCTGAGAATGGAAGAGAACATACCTGGTTCTGGAGAAAGAAGGTTGATGGTTGTGCTGACCTACTCTGCTGGTTTCATGATTCTAGAGAAGAAAAAGTTGATTGTGACGCTTGCCTCCTCTGCTGGTTTCCTAGTTCTATAGAAAGGAGGCTGATGGTTGTGCTGACCTACTTTGCTAGTTTCGTGATTCTGGAGAAGGAAAAGTCGATGGTGATACAGGCCTCCTCTACTGGTTTCCTGCTTCTGGAGAAGGTGAAGCCGATGGTTGTGCTGACTTCCTCTGCTGTTTTCTTCGTTCTAGAAAAGAGGGAGCCGATGGTGACTTACCTCCCCTGTTGGTTTCGCGTTCTCTTTGTTTTCTCTCCTGTCCTGCTCACTCCCTCTACCTCCCTATGTTTTTCTCCTCTGTTCCCCTTTTCTTTCTCTTTTTCTCTCTCTGTGTTCCTCCCCTTTGTTTTTTTTTCCTTCTGCTTTTATAAGGCCAGAGAAAGCCCCATGCTAGTAATGGCCGACTTGATAATAGCCGTGAGACATGCCCTGTAATTGAGACGATTTCAATGCCTTTAATGATGAAACATCTCCAACATTTTTATTGCTGAAACAATTGCTGAGGAAGAAGGCAATGAACAGTAGTCCATGAAACGACTCTATTTTCCAATTCAAATGGCTATTTTGATTTGGTCCTTATGGTTTCGCAATTTTATAATCAAGCCACTGGATAAATTATAATTGGACCCCTGGATTTTAGCACCATTAACAACACAATCCTTGTTCTTTCTAAGCTAATTAATTCAGTCCTCAATTGCTCTAAACTTTAGTATCCTCTTTTTACTGATATTATTTTTTGTTTTCTTCCGAATATATATTCTTTTTTTTTTGTAAGGGGACCCAAAAATAGATAACAACACAAGTCATGAAAAATCACATACGGGGTGAAAAGGCTGGTTTTCTACAACATGACTCCCCTCTTTATTATTTGGATAAGCAAAAACCTTCCAAGTGAAATCATTCTCCTAGTAGAAATGAAAACTCGAGGAAGAATCATAAGGGATCAACCCATGGTCAATTGGTGTATCTTAAGGATCACTCATTTGAAGTTATAAGGGAAATCAAATAAAACACCTTGGCGCCACCTCCAAAACGTGTTGCTCTTAAGAACCTCCCTTATACCTATCACTTAGATCACCTGAGGATAAATAATTCTCAATATAAATGTAAGTTTATTTTTTAAATAAAAATAATATATATCTAACATACATTCCCTATCTACAGATCTCTAGTGGGGGCTTTTGGATACTTTTTGAGGAAGGGATTAACTTGATCTCCTTAGAGGCCTCTCACCAATTCGCTAGGGGTAGATCTGGAATTCCTATTCTCTAGGTGATGCTTAAGGGCCTCTCACCAATTCACCAAGGGTTGATTCATAATCCCTTATTCTCTATGTGATGCTTATGGGCCTCTCACCAATTTGTTAGGGGTTAATCCGAAATCCCTCATTCTCCAGTTAATGCCTAGGGGCCTCTCACCAATTTGTCAGACGTTGATATGGGATCCATATTCCCTAGGTGATGCTTAGGGGTCTCTCATCAATTTGTTAGGGGTTGATCTTGGATCTCCCATCTTTCCAATACAGTCTCAAACTAGAACCACTCTTTGATGGGGGCTCACATGTCTCATGCCATCCTAGAGAGGTCATGTATCTTTCACACACCATTGACCATTCTTCAGTGAGGGGCTCCCAAGCCTTCACACCATCATTAGAGAGGCTACAGACTTCCCACTATTTGGTAAGATCTTTCTTTAATTAAGGGCTTTCATGCCTTATGCCATTCAGGGAGGTCACATACCTCTTACACTCCAGTACAACCACTTTTTAAGGGATGAACTTGGTTTTCCTGGTGGAATAAAACCACCCTCTATGGATTTGTCCCCTCCTCCCTTTAAATTTTTTTTTCTAAGTATGGGTATCACTAAGGGCCACCCTCCATGGTTTCCACCAACCACTTAACATTTTTTTCTAAGTATGATTTCCTCTATGGTTCCCTTTTGCTTACTTAGAGATTTTTTCAAATATTATGCACACGTTTCCATATGGGCTCTCCAGTTTATTACCCAGGGTTGCAACCCCTCTTCTCATATAAAGTAAATTTGATGGACTCGTCATGGTAGCCATGTATTTTTACAAATCTTTATGAATTAATACCACAAAGACTTAGAGGGCTACTGATGGATCCAAATAAAAATAGACCAAAACAATCCCTCAAAATAGCCCCAAAAAAATCCTTTAAAAGATGAAAAATATGAAAAAAAACAACAACTATGAAACATGGGCTTGGGCATGGTACCCGAACCTGGCTCCCAAGAAGTATGGGTTCGTGTACGGACCCCGAGCCCACGCATAAGGAACATAGGTTTGAGCAAGTAGCCCGAGCCCATGCTCCTTGCAGGGTATATGGATGCCCAATGTATAGGCAGTATGCAGTGCATTAAGCATCCACCTGGTGCACCCTAGTGGGTGTCTGCCTATGTTGAGAGTGCTGCTCAGCACCAATGGTGCTGGACATGCACCCTAACGCCATCATAGGCTCGAGCTGTCACGCTCGAGCCCAACATGTTTGGGTCTTGACAGTTGATTAGTACTTAAAAGTGCATTGTCATTAAAGCTTTATATCATCATATTGCATTTAAAGTATCATTAAATTCTCTAACTTAAGCATGTTTTATAATAACAAGTCTGATAATATAAAATAGCTTTAATTTATAGTGAATGCTCATTTTAAATGCAGACATATCTCACAATTCAAATGATTAATTGATGTGATTAACTATTGAAAGTGAAAAGACAAAGAAAGGGTTAAGCTTAGAAAATATATGCTGGTTCAATTCAAACTAGAATACCATTTAGTCATTGGGTCATATTTGGAGCTGTAGATCTTAGATTTCAGTCTGGTTTATATGGCTAAACAGCTAAGACATAGGCCTAAAATATTCATGAAGAGTCCAAGACTCAATTTTGCCGTTTTTTGAAGTTTAAATCTTAACAACAAGAGAGAAGTCTGAATTTGTCCTGCAGCCCAAACATTATTCGATGTGCAGTCCATATCTCGAATTCTAAAAGTTCAAATGAGCTCATTCTTCTTTTGGTGGAAAGCTGGTGAAATGATTTAATTGTCAGGATCTACTTACACGAGGCCCGATCAGTAGATTTTTGTAGTGCTAGCTTTTTTTATATATATAAATTATAATTTATAGATGTTAAATTTATATGTATCATAAATTTGGTATTGTATTTTGGACTTATAATCATGTTTATAGTAGTATGAATATCATTACCTTGTATTTCTTTTGTTAATATTATGAAGCAATATTGAAATCTATATTAATTAAGATAAAACTCTAAATATGATCATCTTCTA
>Ga0325410_1001440_pt1 | contig 26351 bp, 15 predicted proteins | sample PopdelMetagenome_16_FD_206182 | JGI IMG/M metagenome (GOLD analysis project Ga0325410, IMG submission 206182) | Populus deltoides microbial communities from Bellville, Georgia, United States - Xylem-PdIQD-R3 | ecosystem: Host-associated > Plants > Phyllosphere > Stem > Wood/Secondary xylem...
TCAACTGTTGCCCCTTCCCAAAGATTCAGTTACAAAGAAAGGCAGAGTCATCGATCAAGTCAAAGGAGCGCTCCACTACATGTGGGATCAAAATTCCAACAAAAAACATGATAATTGATCAAGCATGGGGAAGTAAGAAATTTTGATACGCAGAAGAAATGCCTGGATGGAGATGATCAACAGAACACGGTACTACAGTCGTTCACGATGATAGCCACACAGAAACCATCAAAAGAGGAAGCATCAATATCAATCCGTAATTCACCAAGGAGTCAGGATGTTCAATTCTTTCCACCTTGTCAAAAAATGTGTTCATTGTCCGTGTAAAGGGGCAATTTTGATCCTGCAGCATGTGTTCCTTAGACTTTTAATTGTACATGGGAAATCTATAAATGGTAAGTAATAGAAATTGCCTCTATAACAAACTATATAGTTCAAGAAAACCTGGAAGCAATAGTAATTACCTTTGTCTTCATATGACTAGTTGGGTCCTGAACATTTGAATCTATCAAAGTTCTTCTATCATCATGTTGAACTGATTTTTCAACAGCCATATTGATTCCAGCCCTTTTGGACATTTTCCTAGGGACAGCTCTATAGGCAGAATCTGTATGTATTGTTTCCATTACTGAGCCAAAAAAGTTCGTTACAGGTACCTATAAGAGAGACAAGAGAGAGAATGAAACAGTCAGCTAGAACTTACCCCAGCCTGCACATAACATTCAGGTAAAAGCATTAAAGGGCACTTCTGACTTAAAAAGAAATTTTATTCAGAAAGAAAAAATGGTAATGGCTTCGATCTCACAAAAAAGATTGCTATACAACAGAATACAAGGTGAATTTACAAGGCTAAGCCATAAATGTAATTATCATTCTTCTAGATGACCATAGGAATACATAAAGAGTTCATGAGAAACATGGAAAGTAGAATTCCAAGGTCTTTGGTTTGGGTAAGGAGAAGATGCAGGCTGTGTATCTGCTTATGGAGAAGACAACCAGATTCAGCTTACAGCCCTAGAATTTTTATTACAAATGGACAAAAAAATTTCTTAAGAATTGGAATTGAAAATAAAATGCACATTTGAATCCTTGGGAAACACCATATACTAAATGGAAAAATATAGAACATCCAAAAGTGCAACACAAATATGCAATAGTAGAAAACCATAGGCTAAACAGCTATATTCATGGAAAGCCAGTTACTACCACCCATTGAAGGGTGATGGCGAAAAGCGATTACTAGCATTGGTACAAGCAAGTGATAACAAAACATCTGAAAGACAAAATAAGAAAAAATTGACATCTAGAACTTCAGTACCTCATCCAAATGTCGTCGGTATAAATCTGTTCGGTAATATGCTGTTGACATCAATGTATTTGGATCATATGAAGTAAAAAGACTGCAAAAGGAGCAAAAAAGTCACAGTTCATGGCCAAATTAGATATTGATTGGGATGTTACAGATTTATACAAGCACTCTATGCAACCATATGCACTAATGAAATAAAACAGTTCAAAACTAGTTCCCCCCTATTACAAAAGATCAAGAGAAATTTTGGCCGCTTTAGGCTCTTTTCCCTTTACAATTGAATTAAATCATCCATTTTATGATTACATCTAATAAGATGGACCAGTTCAGTTATGCTTTGACCAGTTATGACTTATGAATTAAGAATTGCCAAAACTGATGGTGAATAAAACATGCATAGACAAGCCCATGAGATCCAGCTGGTACTAGTTATGACGAGGGGGCGGCGGCTAGGTATTCTGAATTGATATGAATATAAAGGTTGCGATGACACCATAAAGCATAAAGGAAACATGCTACAAGCTGCTCATTTTAATGGTGCGAAGTCCTATTACAAGTGTACCTGCTCAATGAGGCGTTGTCATACATATTTAGCCTCTCAAAAAAGGCAAGTGTATAGAATGTAAAACGATCCACAACAGAAACACCAACCTGTGATACATCACAACAAGACATTATAGCGTTTTGTACACTAAAATCTGAAAAAGAAGTGAACTTTAATAACATGGCACCAAATATATACAACTGAAGGGAGTGAAAAACAGTCAAGGCCATCAACTGCCACTTACATCAGAGTCCAAGTGATGTGAGTACGAGTTCTCTCCTTTCATGCTACTGCCAATGGCCAAAACACCAGGTGAATGGAGCTGAAAAGGGGAGAAAATGTCCTTGCATCAGTATCATTATCAATTAGCTTATATATTTGCCTCCATCCATTAGCGAAAGACATGGATTATAACAACAAGGTTATGGATCCACTGATAAAATATTTCCTGGAACAAACAAATATTGTACTTGAGAGACAATCCATGATTGTGTAATTTGCTCCCTTTTTGCTCTTCAATTGACAAATTTACCAATGTATTGAAATTGGAAATTTAATTGCACAAACAAAACATGATTTCTCGTCAAACTATGACATTCACGGAAGGAACATATTCTTCTTTTAACTGTTGAAAGATTTTGGATATTTCTATAAATTCAACTGCATGAAATTAATTGGTGCTCAAATCAATATACAATTCAGGCATGTAATAACTTGTCCCCCTTTGTCCTCAATCTGCATAACCATTCAATACATCAAAGATAGGGACTGCAGTTAATTTCCATATCATTCATCACTTGACCCAACTTAATTGATAAACACGACAACAAAGCTATGAAAATTATGTTAAAGAATCTCATTCTCATTGGCAGCAACTAATCTACATATATTGACATCAAAATTTTGGATTTAGATGTTCATAATTCATTGTTAACAAAATTTGCTAAATGACATTACATCAAGTTACTATGAATAGCAACAAAATAAAGGTAAGCCTTAACACAATATTCATAAGATTCCCATCAAAAGCAGATAAAATACCTGATTGAATAGAGTGGCAGCTTGGCAAGTGTCCACCATTATCAGCAATTCCTTGAATCTAGGTTTGTCACATTAAGCACAATTATCAGCCCGTGGTTCTTTAGGGATCACAACAGTAACAGTAAAGGAAGTAGCAAATAATGATCTAATTTTAAAAATATTGTATATTATTAGATAATTTATCTTTTCAGAGAAAGTTCATTTAAAAGTGTGAAATTTTCATCCTGAACTGTCCAATTATCAAAAAGGTTGACATAAGTGTCAGAACCAGATGTTATTCAAGCACCCACAAAGTATTTCATTATGATTTGATGACTAAGATTTCAAGCATTCGTCAAAGGTCAAAGTTAGAATGAGCAAAGCAAGTAGTCTCACCTACGTTTCTCCTTCATTTGCTTTACAGCATCAGCTAAATCATGACTCTGGAGCTCTTCGGAGTCCTGGAATTTTAAGAATTCATCTCCTCCATGCCCTGTCATGTACAGAAGAATGTGGCTTCCTTCATCACTTAAGAGTCGCTTTGATCTTGGAACAGCAGTTTCATGGCGACCAGTCAGAACACGTAAAAAATTTTCAACTGTTACTTCATAACCTCGATAGTCCACCTGAGTGTTAGTGGCTCAATATAATCAGGGTCTGCTCAGGAAAGCACATTCTCCAAAATCCCTTCAACTATCTTTCTATTTAAAAAAATGTTCTTTTACAATATATAATACAATGGGAATATAAAGAATATCATCAGAACAAAGATATCTTTGCATGCTGAGATGACCAAATGGTTACGAATTCGAATCTCATCACCCCCATTTTATTTGATAAAATTAAGCACAAGGCAGTGATGCATCTGGTCAAGTTTCAAGTCCAAAAAGCTTTCATTTGAAGGGACATGTTAGAGAATAATATAAATCATATTTTGAGGCCTCACAACATGTGTTTATATATGAACAACTATTATCCTCTCATCAGATCAAACAAACTCAAAACTTAAGTTTTTGGATTGAGATGGTTCTTTTATTACTCACAACAGAATAAATAGATGAACAACTCATTTGGTGTGTCAATCAGATCTTTAGATCTAAAAATTAATGGCAAGTTGAAAGCCATAAATAGCTGAAGTTGAGCACTCCATGGATTTTATAGTTATTGAATGCTACAATTACAAACCTTGACCTTACAAGATGTACCAATTTTCAAGTACATGAACTGATCAAATTTCTGAACATTTAACAAGTACAACTTCACACTAATTTGAAGGATGAGATTATAACAAAAGATTGCTGATTGAAAAGGACCATAATAGACCTACGAAAGTTGCAAATCATTTTATCTTCTAAAATATAGTAGAGGGAGTGGAAAGCTCATGAAGTGAAAGTAGACTCTAAAATACATTCATCAGAGTTGCAACCAATAATGTGCAACCTATGAATAATAATGGTCAAGTGCAGCTGCTTTTCCTTAAAATTCTAAAGAAATAGCCCCTTCTTAAATGAGTTCCATTATTCACAAGTTGTCTTCGCAACTTTTTGACCCAAAAACATTGATAAGGAGTAAATATGATTTTCAAAAGGGTAGGAGAGCTAAACAGAAACCAGAAACTGACCTCCACATTGTCTCCATATAAGTTAAGTCTATGGTTTTCATTGTTGAAGACTTGTGCAGGGTACTTGTTCCTAGCATTACAAGCCATATCATCTGCCAACATCAGTATTATCCTCTCATCAGGTATACCTAATCGCTTAACTGTCCTGGAAACACACAAGAACTAAGACAGTACAGAAAAGGCTAAACAACAAGAAAAAGAAATGACGAGGTGATCAAAGCAACAAATTCAACATACTGGAATGCTCACCTATACAATGACAAAGTGTTAGCCATGTGCCGATAATTAAACCTGAAAGAAGGAAGGATAAAAAATAATCAATTCCACCAATACCTCCAAACTACAAAAAATCAAAAACCATAGAAAGGAACAGCCTTTCACTGGAAAAGAAAAAATTAACTAACTCTTACTTTATATATAAATGACTCAGTTCTCTATCATTTTCTTTATCAGTATATACCTAATTAGATCACAAGCTCAAAACCAATCATTGACACCATATAAAACACATAAAAATGCAATCTTTTTACATCAAAAAACACAATTCTAACATGGGTATCATAACATAACTACAAAGTACGTAATTCCTAGTACTTAGAGCATATAAAATTCTAACATAGGTGTATCACATAGCACGTAAACATGTTACCTATACTAAAAACAACCTAAATTCTAGCATGGGTATGATTAAACTATTCCAACAACAGCATAAATAAATCAAAAGGATTAAAACTTTGAAAAGAAATGAAGCTGAAACTTAATTACCAGAAACGAGAGGTGCAAACCAAGACAGCCCAGTTGTTAGTATGCATAGTGGTGTCAGCTGAAGAAGAATGAGAACTGTATGCAATTGCATTGTGAAGAAACAAAAACAGAAATATAGACATTTTAAAACTGAACAAGCTGTAAATCTTGAACCCCATCATCATACACAAACAAAAATTCAATCTTGGCAACTTCTCAAAGATTTGTTTTTTCTTGATTCTAAACTACAGGTTACTCCCCCCTCTCTCTCTCACAAGGGACCGTGAAATGCCTTGTGCAGATCAAACAACCAATGGTTTGAATAAGATACCCAGAACGACTTGTCGTTAAAATTGCAGAGAATGATGGGCTCGCTTGATCTCGTAGATTCAAAGAATAGCTCAGCCCATAGTACTGAAGTAGTTTCAAGCTTAGCCCAACAACTCCTAACTCCTATTTTTATTTTTCCATTTCTGTTACTTCAATTCTTTCTCCCTATCTTTCAGTGTTTAGAAATGCGGTGGTTTTTACTTCTACATGCGTTTTAAAAAAGTATTTTATTTAAAAAATATTAAATTAATATTTTATATAATATGCTATGCTAAAAATTAAAAAAAATTATTTTAATATATTATCAAATGAAAAATATTTTTTTAAAATATTAACTTGTAAAATTACACATACAATACTATAATTTATTACATGATTATAAAAACTCCTTTGAAAATTGAGTTAAATACAGGTTTGGTGAATTCAATTATGAATTAGAATTAGCTAGAAAATCTAATTTTAAAAAAATCATTAAAAAGATTTAATTTAATTTTTTTTAAAAAATTAAATAATATTATTTTAATAAAAATATTAAGTATTTACATTGATCAAAATTTTACTCGGATTAGTAGGTAACCTAATTGATTTAACCAAACAAACAAGTTTTATAACTAGGATTTATTGGTGGGAAGTCTCTTGCATTTACAAGGGTTAATGAAAAGGTTACAAATTTAAAAGTTATTGTTGAATAATTTTTTTTTAAAAAAAATATTATAAAAAAAGTCAGAGTAACCCTTTTTATCTGCAATGATGATTAAAATTATATTAATTAAAGTAGAAGGGAAAAAAAAAAGAAAGAAAATGTATATTTATTTTGAAAAATAAAAATTGTTCTTGAAACCAAAAAAAAGCATATAATTATAAAGACTAGTTGTTTTTGTTTATTTTTTAAAAATAATTATTTTTAATTGTGTTAAAAATAACATAAAAAATTTAATTTAATTTCTTTTAAAATATATATATTAAAATAATATTTTTTATTTTTAAAAAATTATTTTTGAGCATAAAAACATATAAAAAATAATTTTAAATAAATTTTTGTTAAAAAAATATTTTAAAAATGCATTTCGGAAAGTAATTCTAAACAACTTGCAGCGGTGACTTCTGCCATCACACTTCTCAATTCCCACTCTCTCTCTGTCTCTCTGCTTCTTCTGCCTCACCGCATGCATCACTGCTACAGGTTCTTCTTTCTCTCTACCATTCGCATGCGCTTGTGTGTTCTCTGTCTCTCTGTCACTTTGTTTTTTTATTTTTTCTTCTGGTTAATGATAAAGATTCATTTTTTCACTTCATTTTCTCAGCCACCAAACATTTTTTTTTTAAATAAACCTTTTTTTGACAAGATGAGCTTGATGGCTTCGATGGGGTCTTTATTTATTGATTCCTACTTTTTTTTTTAATATATTAGCTTATTGGGTTATGTGATTTCTGTTTTGAGCAGGTTTTTGCAGTTTTATTTTTTCGCATAAAGCTTTTTCCTTTTCAGGTAATTCTGATGTAGGTTGATTTTTCTATGAAGTTTTTCCCTTATTAGTCTGTATCAATGAGATATTTATTGGTCATGAATCCTCTTTGAAACCCATTTTGTGGGTTTCTTGATTTTTATAAGTTTTGTGTTTGGATCATTTACTCATTTTGCTTTACTTAGTCAGTGATTTCAACAGCTAGAATTGAAGTTCGGCCAAAAGGGTAAAGACCTTCAAAGGTTTTTTTTGTGTGTTTATAAGCTATTCATTAGCATTAATTCATAAATGAGGTTCTTGTTAGCTTTCTCCTTGATTGAGTGATGGAATAAGCTTATTGGATGATGTAGTTTTTACATGCCCTTTTAGCAGGATATTCTTCTTCTTGTGATCATATGAAGAAGAAAAAGAAGATGAGGAGTGGTATTGATGGTGTAAATGCTGCATTGAGCTCTGATGACATCCTATGCGAGATCCTCCTTCGGGTGCCACCAGAAACTGTTTTTAGTTTAATCATAGTATCGAAGAGGTGGCTTCATGTTATCTGCAGCTCTGTTTTTTGTCAACATTATCTGAGACGATGGCCACTGGCTTTTCGCATGTTGGGCTTCTTTGTGTGCAATAATTTGTACCTTGGGAGAGGTCAAAATGGCGTGCGCCGACCACGAACAGAACCTGCTATGCCATTATTGTCAACTTGTAAAGAGGGTGATGACTTGAAGTTCTCTAAGACCCTCAAGCAGTTTGGCTACTTCATTGACTCTTCCAATGGCCTTCTTCTTTGCGGTCGCCACCCAAAGAGATATTTTGTTTGGAATCCCATTACCAAACAACACTACAAAATTCCTAAGCCTCGGGTATACTTTGAAGACTTGTGCATGGCATTCCTTGCCGAGGACCATCCTAGTGTCGATATGTGCTACAAGGTCATTCGTGCAAAATGTGATTTCAGTCTTGATGAAGAAATGAAAACTGTCCCCATTGAGACTTTCAATTCCAAGACTAGTACATGGAATTTTTCCACGTTGACCTGTGTTCCATCTTTGTCACTATGTCCTTGGTCAGTAGCCACTGTGGTGAAAGGTGTTGTTCACTGGTATGCAGCACAGAGAAACTTAGCAATCTATGATCCTCATAATGGTGAGAGGCGCTTATCTTCGATTAAACTACCAGGCTCAATTGATTTTGAGGAGCGTGTTCTGGGGGAGTCCTTGGACGGGCGGTTGCAGTATGGTTGGAGCTGTAAGTCAGGGTTAGAGATATGGGTTCTTGAAAAGGAAGAAGCTGGCCATGCAACGACTCCCTCAGATGATGGATATCCAAACAAAGGCTGGAACTTGAGATATAGATTGAACTTCAAAACAATGTGGAAGAAGAATCCCACATTCATGACAAAATCTTGCTTGCGAGACAAAGAAACTCAGATATTGTCATTTCTTCACCGAAACTCCAAATCAGTCTGCATCAGATCTGGTCCAGACATATTTCTCTTGCACCTTGGGAACCAGAAGGTTGAAGCTGTTCTTTATAATGGTCGTGGCTCTTCCATTTCATGGGATTTCAGCAGAGTGGCACCATACTTTCGGCCAGATTGGCCTCATTCTTCCTTGTGCCTCCCTGGAAAGAGCATGACATGATCAGGTACTTCTTTGACAAAGTAGCTTGTAAATATGGTATATGTAATACCTAGAGGCAGTTTTGTCTATCTAGCAGCTGCATGTATTTAACCAATGATTGCATAGGTAGTGCAGACTTGAGGGTTTTCTTTTGTTATCGTCCTTCTATGTGTGCCTGTGACTGTTTCTGTGGATGTTATGTGCATCTATCTTACCACACTGGTAGCTGTGGTTCCATTTCCTTTTCAATGCTTAGCAATTTGCTATACTGTTGTTTGATGTAGTGTTTCCCCAAGCATTGCTTGAGAGGATGTGCTCGTATTTCCCGTATCATGTGCAGGGTTTCTTCTGAACTTTGGACTGGTCCTTCCCTATTTTGTTTTGGTTTCGCAGTAGTTGAAGACGCAACCATGTTCCTTCTCATGCTTAGTGTTTACAGAATGATGCAAACTCAGCAACTCTCCAGGCTTAAAATAGTGATTAGAGAATGATGCAGTATGTGTTTGGCATTGCGGAAGTTACAAAGAAGGTTAAAAAAAAACTTAGTTGCCATTTTTAAAAAATAGTTTTAAAAAATAGGTTTAAAAAACTTAGTTGCCATTTTTAAAAAATAGGTTTAAAAAATAATTAAAATAAATTTAATTTTTTTAAATATTTTTAAAACGTATAATAGTTTTCCAGCACATGCTTGTGCCCGGCTCCTACTCTGCCTGATGGATCTCATATGATTTCTATTTCTTTGATCAACGAAAAGCTTATCATTTTTTTATAAAAGTTTTTCCATTAATAAGGGGAAGAGGAAGACCAATGAAAAATAACCATACAGTTGATCCTCAGACTGTGGCTTGATTCCATGACAGGAGGCTCACACAAGCAGAACCTCTTTGCCCCTTCTTTTTAATATGTTAGAAAATTGGATAAAAATATATTTACACTATTTTTTTATTTATACCATCTCTCTCATAATTGTTTTTTTGTTTGTCATCGTTCAATCCCATTTTTCATCATTTTTGGTTCAAATTAATTAAAATTAATAATCCGGATCTGAATATAAAAATAAAATAAAAATTATGAGATGTTTAAATGGATATTAGTGGAGAAAAAAACCGAGTTTTGGCTTTGTGACTGAAAAAAAAAATTCAATTTTATCCATAAATTAAACACTGTTCAGTATTGTGTTCTATATAGGAATTGCTTAAAATTTGAATTTTTTATTTAAAATTAATTTTTTAAATATTTTAGAATGTTTTGATTTATCGATATAAAAATTAATTTTTTTAAAAATAAAAAATATTATTTTAAAAATAACTACTGCTACAAAAACAATCAGACACAGCGCACCAAAAGCTGCGTAAACGCACTTGCCTGCAAATTTTTAAGGCAAACGAGGATCAGCACGCCTTGGAATTAATAACTTGAACAGAATAGCTGCGCGATCCTCCATCAGCAGCAGCAAAGGTGACGCTAACCCTGAACCACAGTTGAGGATTAGCATTATCTACCACCAATGTAGGATCCATTAAAGGAGAGAATCAGAGAGTTTTTGTAACTTCAATGATTACCAACAAAGAATGATAAGGATTAAGTGCTGTATATTCATATGAACACTAATCCTTATGCCGCACCATCAAAATTTTACCAGGACTGGATTGATTACAGAATTATAGAGAAAAAAGAGTAAATTGTCACTCAGTCCCGGTGTTTTTACCAGAATAATTAGGTAGTCCTTTTGCTGGAAAATCCTAATGTCGCATCCCTATCGCAAATTCTTCAAATCCCAATCCTCTTTCACAAGCATTATTTTTTCTCCCTTCAAAAATGTCAGCTAGTTGTACAACAAAATGAAGAAATGTCACTACATTGATATGGGAGCAATGGCATCCCTTTTTGTAGCAATGGACTACCTATAGAAAAGAATTTCAAAGGAATTGTCGTAATGTCTAGTGTAAGGCAAAATCTCTGAAAATGAATAACCTCCAAGGAGACCATCTACAGTTGAGGAGCTTGAGGGTTGAATTTACATCTTTCAGTAATGAGAGACCAACGAATAGAAATCAATCCATTTCTGCAGTGTGAGGATGTTTATTCGATGCGCGGCAGCAAGAAACTAAAGCCTGAGTTCTCGCGAATCAGAGGTGGTGGTTCAATGTCAGCAATGTCAATTTGTTCCATGGACTTTGATAAGTCATCAACTGAAAATGGAATGCTGCAAACATGAAAAATTTTGTAATAGGTCAGCGACAGCCTCAAGGTTAGGTTACATGCAAAGCTGGTTGAGGAGATGCCTCTTCTTTTGCCAAAGAAACATTCATAAGCTTCTGTCCATTAGTAAGATTTTTAGCTGATTTCAATGCAAGTGGAGAGCACTGGTTTCTTGATGAAAGTTTCCAGCTAATTAGAATTCTAGTTGGGTATAAGAAAATGTGCATCACAAGTTGAAATTAATAAAAGAAAAAAAGGTTCAATGATGCAGAAGGTAAAGGAGAAGCTAATATTGTTTGCTGACCTTGAATCATCATCCAGCAGGAAAGAACTACTAACTGCATTATTCGAATCTTCCGTCATCAGCACCCTCATATTCGATATAACCTGCAGCACAAAAGCATACACATGGGAAAACTCAACTGGATCAGTTTTTCCTCAAACGACGGAAATGGTTACTAATGTTCCCATGTGACAAAGATGACTATAACCTAGTGTAGTAATGGCATCGATAAGAACTTACATCGGTGGACACACTGTGTGTGCCGTACTTGTCATCCCAGTACATGGTACTGATACGGTATAGCTGCTGGATACTTAGAACCTGCATATAGAGTTTAATTTGGTTATGGCATATAGTGAAGATGACAACATAAGAAAAGAGTATATCTAGGCACTCTTAGATAAGAATTCATCACTCACCGGGCACAGGTCATGGCTTATCTCATCCAAAGTTTTCTTCGGCTTCTGATGAATAACCTACATCAGAAAAGGATCAAATGGAACATGTCATTTGCTTTTCTTATTCATTATCTTGACGTGTAATTGTGATCTAGTGGAAGAACTGGTAAATTAATAAAGAACAAAAAGATACCAGAAACCCGATAGCCTGTCTAATATGCTTGAGCTCATCCCAGGATGAACCTGCATACTGCGTTTATATATTTTCGTTTTTGTTAGTGTTTCTTATAGGTTATGATCACAGAATGTGAGCAAATGAATCCCAGGTACCTCATCTGTTGCGTTGTAACACCAGTGCTCCAATTCGGCCAACCCAGTTTTAACATATTCACCATTGCTGAATGAACAGCATTCTCTTCTTAATAGAAGGCTGCCAAAAAAAGGTTCATAAATAACCAAAATTATGGCCACAGTAGAAGACAAACGAAAATGGGAGAATAGACTGAATACCTGTTGAATAGTTGAACATTGATGAAGGAAAATATCTGCGTGAACACCTTACGAACTAAAAATGGGGGTACCTAGAAAAAGAATCATAGGAAAATTAATTTACATTTCACATGATGTTAAAAAGTTCTGAAAATCTATTAAAAACAAATGACAGCCGATCCCTACTAGATTCCAATGTTCCCTCAGAGGTCATCTTCCTGTCATCTCTACCCTTCACAAATAGGTCGAGATGACTATAAAACAGCTGATCCATACTACATAAGCGATGCAGAAAGTAGGGACACTCTGATAACAAAGCACAGAAAAAGGGAGGTCTCTTACATGATTAGATTTCAAAGTGCTTAAGAAGTTTCCAAGGCTCTTCACAATCCCTTGCCAGTGAGCAATCAGGGCTTGCTGGGCTGCAGTGTTGGCTACTGAGCGTGCCCCCTTCACTAAGCTTGCTCTGGATGTTCTTGGTGCCTATGTAAATTGTGTTCAAACAAATGCTATCTAAGAAATTTACAAAAAATAATTTAAACATGTTCGTGGAAGCATAATTGCATAGAAAATATACCTGGATGCATAATCCAAGCAAAGGAGAAATTTCTTTCTTCAGATTATCCCGAATCATTCCATAAATTTTTTCTACATATGCTGTAAGCTGCTGCTTGAAAAGCAAAGCGGGGTACTTGGCTTCAACTTGCCGCAAAGTGTCCACTCCACCATTATTGATCAAGGATAGATTGACTCCTTGTGGAGCTCCACGGAAACTCTAAAGGAACATAACATAGACACCTGAATTTAGTAAAGAAAATAAATTTTCCAGTTGGCTTTTGGTGATTTCAATCAGAATTGTGCATACCTGTGTCATTCTTCCAAATATAGTAGCTGATGATGATCGTCGACGCTGTGGAGCCATTCCTGCTGCACCACTTGCTTTCAATGTACGTTGAAGCAGTAAGAGAAGTGTTGAGGCATTGGATAACCAATAGGCCAAGCTATCATTGTTATCCTGGGTCTGATGTTCAAATTAAAATAACTTGTGAAAAGGGATGACTTATGGTGGAAAAGAATGGTAATAAATAAAAACTTTAATGCCTAAGATTTGGCATTTCAAACCTCAATAGCATGGCCTATGGTCTGGATGATCCGATCAAACACACTTGTTCGCTCAACTTCAAATGATCTCCACTGCAAAAGGCACTTGTATATGATACAAGCAGCTATAGGTCTATGCCCTGCAAAGCCTAGGTGTTGTGCGACGCAACGAATGAGCAACTCCTGGTTCTCCTGTTGTTTCTCATTTAATGACTTTTGTGGTTTATCATCTACTTCAGAGTGCTCCCTGTGGTTCATTGAAGGGCTCTGCAGATCCTAATCCATTTGATCAGGTTCATTGAAAAGAGTCAAGAAAGAACATTACAGGAACTCAAAAAACTGAAGATGGATTATTATGTGATCAATGCTTACCAAACTTGTTCTTGCAGCATCAACTGGAATATGACTTTCAACCCTCTGCAAAATATCAGAAAATGAAAAAAGCTCTAACTCGTTCTGTAACAGAAAATTCAAAGTCTAATACGAAACTATAAGCAAGTACCTGCATTACTGATCTGGAGCGTCCTGAGAGGAACTTGTTGGGTGCCATGGACAGAGCCTGTTGCCGTAGGACTTTATTCTCTGACTCTAAATTAGTAAGTTTCTCTTCTAGCCTGATAATAAGAAGTACAGATTAATATTTTCCATGGGACAGATAATAATTAGAACCTCGAAAGTCTGTTGTGCAGGAGAATTATAGTTTTCGGCATGCAAGTGGTTTCTACAATATTAAAATAAAGCAGTCAAGAGAAACTATTCTTGACGTCCTACCTTTGCAAGGATTCCTGAAGTTGTTGAACCTTTTTCTCTGTCTCTTCCAATTTCACCCGTCTTTCTTCGCTAATCTCTTGTACTTCACTGTATTTATTTTGAGTATCATCAGCTCTTTGTTTCTCAGAATCTAACGTGACCTGCAGCGCATGAGACCAGTGACAAGATTGACTAAATGAAATAACAAAATTTGCAGCTAGTGTACGTACAATAAACTAAAACCTGTGCGAACTCAAAAGTTTTTTTTTTACTAGATGAATGATAGACATGCATACATTGATTCTAATGAATCCATATTGTGGAAAGGGATTTCGCTAACTGATGCATTATTTTCCGAACATGTTTCTTCATTTGGAAATGAAATGACTACTTGATATCGCGGGTTTGATTCTACAAAAAAAAATGGTATTTATTTGATTACAAGATCAAAACTTCTTACCTTTAGGTTTTCTACTTCTTCTGTTAGAGAATCAATTTTCTTAGTATCTTCAATTATTACTTGAGTTTCTTTAATTACAGGAGGTGCCTCATTAATAGCATTCTTTGCAGCCTCCCTCTCCTTGACTATCAAAGCATTGGCTTCTTCTATTTTAATTTTCATTTCTTCCAATGAATTCTGGAATTTCAGTGCCTCTTGCGCTCTTGCTTCTTCCAAATCGGTCTGCATCAATGATTTCAAGCCTTGGCATGAGCAGATAATCATCAAAATCCAAAGCTAAAAGCAACAATTTCTTCTAGTCATAAATAATCAAGTAATAATTGAAGGATGTTGAAGTCAAATAATTTTTCATTTAGACTCAAAATTGTACTATCCTGCAGCCACAGCTAAAAGCAACAATTTCTTCTCGTCGTAAATGATCAGATAATAATTGAAGGATGTTGAAGTCAAATAATTTTCCATTTAGACTCAAAATTGTACTATCCTGCTGGATGTTGTGTTAGCATAATGCTTTTCGCAATATGTTGTAAATTTACACATAACCAAGAACATTCTCTTAGGAAAATATCATTCTGCAGAACATGTTACCCTTAAACGTTTTTCGAGCTGTAAACGCCATGTGAGTTCCTCTACATGTTTTTCAAGCTTGTCTTTGGCTTCTCTTAGTGCGCCTGTGTCTCTTGCAGCCTGCGAGAAATTGGAGATGTATGTCAATAATCCTATTTAAAAACCACAGGCAAAAAGTGATACAGGTCTCAAGCATTTAGGAGGAAAGAAATGCTGTGCAAGACATACTATCCGTATCCAATATATGCTGTGATTGTAGTTGTTGGCTGTGTAATGACTATGAAAGACTGTAAGGTGTCAAGGGTGGCCTATTGTTCATGTTAATTCTTATCGAAATATCCTCTGTTTCTATTTTTGAACGAAGCCAATATGGCTCGGAGTAGGCGTTCAATAATTCAATTTGTAGTTCATGCACAAACACCGTGTTTCTGGCTTACAACAAACACTTGACTGAAACTTTTGACTGTTCATTAGCACTACCATCTCTAAATATTGAAGACCTCGGTGTAATTTCATTTAATTGCTAGTCATTTGTTAACCAATATGCTGGATTATCTAATGAAGTACAGTTGATATAAGCGTTTGCGAAATTATATTCGTTAAATTAAGTTACTCCCTTAGATCAATAGGTTGCAAACATAAAGTTGAAAATTACACTTGGAAATGAAAAACCTTTTAAAGCCATACAGATAAAAGATTGAACAATACAGACCATTTTGAGCAACCTTAGCTCTCTTCTAGCAACTCTACGCCTCCATCCTGTTTGTGTGACAACTGCACTTCTCTTTAGCCTCTTATAGTAGGAAACAGCTTTATGACAGCGCCTCCGGGCCTGCATTGCTCATCCAAGTAAAGAGTGATATATTTGACTGCTTGAACACCAGAACGTAGAGAATTAATGAATAAGTTATGTATTGTTAAGGGGGATAACCTGAATAATGGTTGCAGCTTTAGTTCGTTTCCTAAATCTGAATTCCTTGCGAGCAATCATAGCTCTTAAACCGGTTTGCACGACAAGTGCAGATACATGAAGTTTCTTGTAGGCTGTTCTGGCTGCATATTTACGTGTATGCTTCTGAATTTTTATAGCAGCTGCCTCCCTCCTCATTCTGTCAAAAATTTTGCAAGCCAGTCTTCCTACAAAATCATACAAATTCATGTAAAATAAGTCAAGGCAAAAAATGTTTGCAGTAGAACAGGAAACAAAAAGTACACATGGAATTAAGAAAAAAGTTGATTGAAATATCTAAGACAAAAAAATGTATTTCTAAACCAGGTTAAGCTATTAGATTTTCTAATGAATCACCTCTCCATAGTGATTGCACCAATACAGTAGCCTTCCGCAATGCAATAAACCTTTTACGAGCATAGTGCGTCTGTACACACCCCTGGATGGTTTTTGCTGCATTGTTGAGTACCTCAGCTCTTCTTGCATCCAATTCAGCCATCTGACCAGCTCTCAAGAATACCTTTGTTTTACCTATCTGCAAGCAAAACCAGGGCAAATTGAATAACAATTCTGACCAAGCGCCTCAATTATTTTGAAACATGCATGTGACTGGATGAATGATTTCCTTTAATTTGTAACATAGACATCAACTGTGAATCATGTGTTAACACGTCATTCGTGTTGCTTTCACATCAGAAAAACACTCTCATAATGATCTCCTACATTATCTGCTATTACCAGCAAAAGCAAAGAAACTTCAGGATTACCTGGAACCCTTGAAGTCCCTTCTTTTCCAAAATCTTTTTGCAAGCAACCTTTTCGTCATAGCTGCTCACAATAAATTTTATATATAATAAATCCACATATTTTTCAAGTGTAATCAGAAAATTCAATAAATTATTTAGAAGTGGCCACAACTTTGAAGTGAAAGAAGTCTCAAATATCATCTACTTAAGCAGCATTTTATCCTAGAACAGATCACTTACCTTCCAGCCAAAGCCTCGGGGAAAAGAAGTCCAAATCGATTTACGAATTCAAAGAAAGGGCGACGAGTAGGGTATCCAGCCATACTAATTCGGATTGCTTCTAAAACACCCTACATGAACAGCCATTAGTAATAAATTAACAAATAAAACAAGCAAGAATTTGTGTGAAAACCACCTCGAAACTAAATAAATGTCAGATTGAAAAGGGAATTGATAATTTGTATCCATTTTTTGCCAAAGACTTAGAGAAACAGAAACATAAACATTTTGAGAAAACAAGCTATACTATGAATCAATGTTAGCTTGTACTTACACCACAACGCAATTGCTGCATGATATTGATATTCTCAAATATGGCAGGTTTTAGCTGATTGTTTGGCTTAACACATCTTATGTAGTGAGGTTCAGTAGAATTTAATGTTTCCATTAGTTGTTGAAGTTGTAGCTGCATCATTTTGAATACAGAATGTCAGTTCTCAATTCCTGAACTACATGAAAGCATACAATATTTCTGACAAAAGACAGGGGGTACATATAGACTATCAGATCAACTGGTGTTTATGTAAGAAAAAAGCAACTGCCTTTGTCATCTAGATAACATAGGAAAATTACCTTAAAACGAGAACCAATCGAAGAGAACTTTGAAGATTTGCTTGTCTCTACTGGAAGTGGAGGGAAAAGACCTGCTACAAAAGGACATTTGGAAACACCCAACAAATCTTGATGTTCGGGAACTACATAGTCTTTGTTCTTGTCCAAAAAGTGGTCGGATTGATACTGGACCTGAAAATGCGAGAAAATAATCTTAAAGTACCCACATTTCAAATCATGCAAGTATATACTACTAATGTTTTATCGATAGAGCTTACCTCTCCAGCATAATGAGCAATGGTGAAATCCGTGCGAGACAATTTTGGCTTGATAAAGCGCTTGTGAACTTTATATGTTTGATAAAGCCTGTTTGAAAATGTTTCATGTGTCGACTTGGGAAACATGCTGAAAAGAAGACATCGTTAAAAAGAATTGAGAAACCAATTTGATCTTCGACAAGAAGATTAAAGAAAGAAACAACATGCAGCTGACAAGAGATACGTGGAAATTTCTAAATTATTTTAAGTGGGAATTACAGGCAGAACTCTTCGCATTTTGATGCAAATTATCCTGGAAAGCATGGATTAAAGTAACATACCAAGCTTCATCAAGGAGAGCTACTATCCCACCAGGTTTCTGCAGGATCCCAAGAAAAAAATAGACAGGTAAATGATAGGAGCAATGATGTGCAAAATGTGACAAAAACAATTTTAAAAATAGTTTGAAGAGTGCTCAAAACTTGCACGTGCATGCCCCATCACAGCCCTTTGTCAACGATCTAGGTATAGAAGAAAAGAGAAAATGTGAATCATGGGGGAAAAACCTTTTCAATAAGATCCAAGACATCTTGATTATCGACAAACTCAATGTAGCTCCAATCAATCTGCTCTTTTGTGTATTCCTCTTGTTCCATTTTGAAGACGTGCTAAGAATCATTACCAAACCTTCTTTAATTAGATAGTTGAAAATGACTCTAGCTAAATGGTCAACATGGTCTGCAGGATTACCTGGTTGAAATGCTGCTGCAACTTCTCGTTTGTGTAATTAATACAGAACTGCTCAAAGCTGCAAACAAAGGATTGTAAAATTGTTACAAGAACTGCCCGAGTAGTTCCTGTAATCTATGTAAGTATAACACCATCCATTCAATTATATGCATCTAGCTTTCATCGGTTCTTGCCTATTTGTCTTGAAGCTTTCAAAACCGTAGATGTCGAGGACTCCAATCAGAGATTTTGAGTTAGGATCTTGTCCAATGGAGTTATTAATCTTATCCACTATCCTGCACATGACCCAACAAAGTTAACATCGTAAGACTCCTTAAGTTACAAAGGACATCAATTGAAGACATTAATGTCTTACCAATCAAATAAACGAGAATAAATCGTCTTAGCTAAACCATCCCTGCTAATCACTGCACTTTGAGGATCAAGACTTCGCTTGATAACCTCCTCGGGAGTGATCATGACACGCTTGCATAATGCATCTTCCAAGGCAACAGGATCACACCTGAAATAAACAAAAAATGTGGCAATAACATCTGACATGAAAGCAAACACATCAGATACCATCCATGCTTATGTATGAAAATTAGATGTTGTACATTAGCAGCTCCGCAGTTGTTTTGAGATGGAATTTAGCTTGATCATCTTTAGGTACCGATGAATCAACTTCCTTTCCCTTAGCAAAATCAATATTTCCAATATGAAGGACTGCAGCAACAACTCTGAAAATTGCTTCCTGGGAGAGAGGGAAAGGGAGTAAGATGCCGGACCGACTGGCAGCAGTCAAAAGCATATTACTTCAAAAGCTATACCTGCTCCCTTGCACTTATTCCAACAATATCCATAGCTCTTCTTGTGGCAAGGTAGTCATGCGCATCGCTTACACCAACTAGTTCAAAGCAAGTTGACTGGTTAAGATAGTGGAATGATTTTGGGCTCCCCAACTTATACCTCTCTATTTCCTGTTAACAATAAGTTAGAACTTGTATCAAACTGGCTTGATAAACACGCGCCATTAGCTATAAAATCACAGTTGGAGCTCTCATTTCACCAGAAAGTTACCTCCTGTGGTGCGGCACAAAGAAGGTAAAAACAATGGTAGTTGCGCTCAGGATTGGAAACTTGGCAAACACGAGATCTCTCTAGAAGGTAAGTTCTGATGGCAGCTCCAGAAATTCTTCCGTGCTTGTCAAACTGGATCTCAACAAATTTACCAAAACGGCTGCACCAGTATTAATTTTAGGAACACATCAATGCAAAAACACCAATGAATATAGTTTTGAAACTTCTTGATGACATTGTCAATAAAATTATTGGAGGCATGGTTCATGTCGGGAAAAAATTAGCCCTTCATTGTTGTGGAAGATTTGAAGCTAAAGCATGCATGTAGCAATTTTAGCTGATACTCATTTCATGTCAAAGTGAATTATCTCACCTGGAATTGTTATTTCTAACAGTTTTAGCATTCCCGAATGCTTCAAGGACTGGATTTGACTGCAATCAGATCAGATAACAGAAAAGTCTAATCAGATGCCTGTGTGAAATGAAAGGAATACCCCAGTAGAAGATAAAATGAAACAGTGAAACTCTAAAGGTTAGAACGAAAGATGAATGTTCAAACATACTTCAAGAACTTGTTGTTCAACTGTTCGTCCTTCAGTGGCAGCTCGACCGCCTAAAAATGCAAGGTACCTCATAAGCATTTTCGTGGTCTCGGTTTTACCCGCACCACTTTCACCACTGACCAAAATGGAATTGCTCTTCCCTTCAATGACCATTGCCCTGAATTTAACAAAGAATTTCATTGATTATGCTTCCATTTATAAAGAAAATGACATGGAATGACAAATGGGAATAGGAATTACCTGTATGAAACATCAGCAACCGCAAAAACATGAGGACTTAACTCTCCAAATGGTGCTCCCTTGTATTGTTGCATCATGTGACCATCATAGAGATGGGGCAGTCTTTGAAATGGATTGATGGCAATAAGAATATTTCCAGTATACGTCTGAGATCGAAAGGCAAAGGTTTATATTGTTACACAGATCACTGAATCAGAAATCAATTTTTTAAAAAAAATTTAGAGCAATGTTGAATGTATTATTGGCATAAAGGGGAAGGAAGATTTACATAGATTTCATTCAGCTCATATCTTGTTTTCAGATTCTCCAGAACTCCAGGCTCGTGCAAGTAAGAAAGCTTTGTCATGTCATCAACTCCACCAGCAGGAGCTTCCATATCTTTCGGATATATTTTCGATAATTTTGCTGTGACCTTTTGTTAGCAAAACAGGAAAGATAATGTCAGGAAGCTAGAAAAACTCAAATATTAAAATGAGATATGAAGATTTTTAGGACTAAATCATAAATATCACTGCAAGATTAGTTTTAATCACTTGTTTTTGCGATGGAGACATGCATGGCCAGTTTAGTAGGACAAAAGATGCTAAGAACAAGAATTTTTCTGAATTTCAGAACATGTAGAACTAGTCCCTCGAATGCAAACCCTAACATGATTACAGAGGAACAAAGCATCAAAATGCAAGTAAATTTTATTACTTCAGAACCATCAACTACATGAACTGATATGCTACAAAAAGAAAGTGAATAAAAAAGAAACAACTTAAGGCATTTGATGCACCTTCTTCCCATTTGAAGCTTCGATCTCGGCATCCTGTCCAGTAATCTTTGATACCTTCCCATCAAGCCAAGCCAAATCATGGTCTTCAACCCAAACATGAGAACCTACAATTATATTCTCCTTACTTCCCTGAGTATTCAAAGCATAAACATATAAGGTGCAAGATGTGAATATTTAGCTAGAATGTAATGTTACTTTCATAATATTTACGTAGTTGGTGTTACACCCTTAACTACATGCAAAGAAATCAAACAAGCAAAAACTAAATTTAAACTTTTATTATAAAAAATATTTGATATTACTCTCTAACATGCTTTCTCCTAGCATTCTTGTTCTGTTCTTCATGAAAGAGTTCCACTCTAGTTCCTATTATCCAAGCTTAAACCATTTGTGATCTCCACATTAACAATTAAAGATAAATGAATTGTCCAGCCCCATGAAAGCTGCTTCAATGCAGCCACATTGTTGCTAGATCAAGTCGACAATACTATGAGATCGAATCATTTACTCTTCCTTCATAAAAAGGATTCATACAAAGACTTATCACACGTAAAACAACAAATACAATAATAAAAAGAAATCGATCCACTTACCATTTTGAAGAAATCTAAATTCAAGTTTGGACTAAGCAAGCTCCATCTTCATAAAATGTAAAGATCCAACCATTCAACTTTCTTGGCTCTAAATTCTACCTTCACCTCGTTGATCGTACCAATCTATATATATATAGATCAATGCAATGACCATGTTGGCACCTCCATTGAAGACCCTTTTAGGCACAAACATGGATTGGACTCACAATTTCACAAAAACTAGATCAAGTTCGATTCTTTTTCTTCTTTTTTACACCCCAATTCCAAATATGGGGAAAGATTAAAAAAACAACGGACTTTTAAAGGAAATACATCAAGTTTGGACTAAAAAGAAACTGAAAATTTTGGTTTAAATCTTTGTTTAGAAGAGGAAGGAAGGAAGAAAGAATGGAGAGTGAAGAGAGTTTCTGTTTTTAGTGGACGAAAGATAGTGAATGAGTATGAGATGATGAGACAGTCTTCAAGAGGACCTTTGAGTTCGGTTTAGTTCCCTTTGGTTTCGCGCCAATTCGTGGCTCCTAACCAAGTCTTCTCTAAAATGCCTCCATCCATTCATCCTATTGTATCATGCTTCATCTCTTCTTCATGGCCGTTGGATTTTAATCCACCCATCATCTAAAACATTATCATTTGATAACACATTAAAAGAGAAAATATATTTTATATATTATTATTAATATAGTTGATAACATTTTATATACCGAATTTAGGACCTAAACTTGGTTAACAAAAAAAATTCCTGGAATATTATATATTTATCATTATAATTGATTTAATATATAAATTATTCTTATAATACTATTTCTCCATTTTTTTTTTCTTTCCTAATCCTTTTATATATATATATATATATATATATATATATATATATATTCAATCCATGATAAAACCTAGCAATAAACAAGTCTTCTTGGCTTTCGTATCTTAAACCTAATGTTCTTCTAAATTAAGTAGCAAGTCTTTGATTGAGCAATTAGTTAGGAAGGAAAAGGAGACTGAAGCTCTCGAAGAAACTCTCTTACAAATCAAAGCAAGAAGTACAAAGAGAAACTCAAAAGGCTCATTGCCCTCTCCTTCTCCGACCAACAGCCTATTCATCTTTCAAAACACCACAACAACTCCTCACCATTGCCGTCTCTTTAGAGTAGCCACCAGCCAACTACTATACTGAACAACCACAACACCACCAATCTACTATCGCCTCCCAATCATCATCCACAAATCAGCAACATTGTTGCCAACAACCCTTCTCCAATAGCCAGCCTCTCCGACACAAGCATGCACCACCACGATCAACCTCCTCCATAACCATTACCGAAGCAACACCACCTGAAAACCATCAACCGCTATAGCTTTCTCTCACCTGAACAACCTAGTAGTGTTAGCAACAAAGAACACAGCCACCAACCGCCATCTTTACTTTAATATTTATTGTCAGACCTGAGAACTAATAAATATTATTTACTTTTCAAAACCATGCACCTCTTTTTCTCTTCTACAAGTGTATTTTCCTTTCTAAATTCTCGTTTGGCCGTAGTTTGCTTGCAAAATAAATAGTTTTTTGTGCAATTCTTAGAAATATAAGTGTTTTGGAAAGAATTTAGTTTTTTAAAAATCAAATATAATACCTTAGAACACTATTGCATTTAATAGTTTTATCAATGAAATATTATATCGGTATTTACTCTACTATTTCATCAATGTGTATTTTAAATATTGATTTATGGATGTAAAACGTCTGTCGAAAAACCACTCGTCAGTAATGTATTTTCTATTAAAATGTTTGTTAGTAATGGTGTTTCTAGAAATTTACATGTCGTCGTATTGTTTAATTTTTTTTATTTATTTTAACTAGGAATTTTTTATCATAAATACCAACGGGGTTAGTAATAAAAAAATTTGATGTATAAAGATCAATGCAAAATACCAATAGAAAAAACTTATTGATGATTAAAAAATATAAAAGTTGATCATGAGAGCCTGCTTCTTTTATAATCACTTAAAATATATATTTTATATTTAATGAGAAAACATATTCTCAAAAGAAACATTATTCCTTTTTTTTCCTTAAGTAATCTGAATATCTAATCTCGTGTTTACATTATTAAATTTTAGCCAAACTTTCATTTAAGCTGCACTCCTAAACAAAAAAACAAGGGCAAAGTTTGCCCTGATTGCAATTAACGCAACGATTTTTTTTTTTTTTTGGATATTGCATTTTAAATCAGAATTGGGTAAATTTTAAAAAAAATTTGTTTAAATTTTGTTTTCATTATTTTAATAAATTTATATATATATATAAAAATATTATGTTAATATATTTTTAAACAAAAATATTTTAAAAAACCAGTCACTTCTATACTTTCGTATACCATTATTAAGAGTCTGTTTGGAAGTGTTTTTTAAAAGCGTTTTTAAAAAGATTTGAATTTTTTTTTTGTTTTGAAATAATATATTTTTAATGTTTTCAAATTATTTTGATACATTGATTTCAAAATGATTTTTAAAAAATAAAAAAATATTATTAATATATTTTTTTAAATAAAAAATATTTTAAAAAACAATTATAATCACACTTCCAAATACGATGCCGGCAGTTCCACGGTCGCAATCTTTAAAATTGAATACAGTAGCTTATGTTCTGATAGCATTTACTGTTCTTGTGTGGAAATCTCCGGTCAAAGTGTCAATTTCAATCTCAGCAAATGCAGCCCCGTAGGGTGAAGTAATTAGGTGGGTGTCCCTGACCAGTCAAAGCCAATGCCGGCTCTGATGTGAAATCCATGAGCTGAAAAAGGTCTATTCGCTCCCGTCAGCCGTGGATAACTGATAGTTTGAGAATGTGTATGGGATTATTTTTAAAGTATTTTTTATTTAAAAATAATTAAAATAATATTTAATTTATTTTTAAAAAATATTTTTGATATTATTATATTATTAATTTAAAAATATAAAAAAAATTAAATTTTAAAAAAAATTTAAATTTTTTTAAATATATTTTTAAAATGCAAATCTATCATGTAAAAAAAAAAAAAAAACTTCCTCATCTTATATGGTCACAATAATCATGCAGCCATTAATTCCATGAAGGTACTAGTAGATCAAAGTAATCACAATCTTTCTAAAATACTACAAATTAATAATTATGCATATACCATGTGCTGATTGATTTCAAAACTTCAAAGATTGTGGCGGCCCAACAAAATTTGTTGTGCTAGTGAGTGTTTGTTGTGCTAGTGAGTGTTTCGGAATTGTGTTTTGAAAATATTTTTAAAAAAATTTAAAATTTAAAATTTTTTTGTTTTAAATTAATAATTTTTTTGATATTTTTAAATCATTTTAATGTGCTGATATCAAAAACAATTTAAAAAAATAAAAAATATATATTATTTTGATGTATTTTGAAATGAGCACTTCTGTTTAGAAATGTGATTGTGGTTGCTTTTCAAATTGATTTTCGTACTGAAATGTATCAAAATAATATTTTTTTTATTTTTACAAAATTATTTAAGATCAGCATATCAAAATGATCCAAAGTATAAAAAAATTAATTTTTAGCAAAAAAAATTAAATTTTTGAAGAACACGGTTTGCACCGCGTTTTCAAATAATATTTAAAAAATAACTGCTACCATATTTTCAAACACAATGTATTTAAACGATTAATGAATTTTGTTTTTGCACTTATGAAACTAGCATGATTAAATAAGATATGCTATTTATTTTACTGTGCTTTTTTTCTAATTAAGTTTATTAATTGTGATAATTTAAAGAGAAAAAAAAACCTCAAAGATTTTTAAATTAGGAATAATATTATGCAAACTTTTTCTAATAAAAATACTTTTTAAGTCATATGGGTTGAAAATGAGACGGATTAGACCTTTATTCACGTGAGATTTGACCCGTAGATGTTTTTTCTTTTTTTATCTCCTGCGACGATAAAATTAAGAACACAAAATACTAAATTAATCATCACTTCAAAAATAAAAGATCACGTTAATCTTTTTTTATAATAGGAAATTTTTTTAAATTCAAAAATTTTTAAATAAAATTAAACTTTTACAAGTAAGGGAAAAAAAACTTGCTAATATATATTCAATTTAGCAGTTAACTCGAGTTGAGTTTTAAAATAAATAAGTAAAAATTGACTTGAGCAATCCAATAAATCAATATATAACCTTATTAAAATTTATTTTTATTTTGAAAATAAAATAAAAAAATATTGATTAAATTTTTTTTATAAATAATATTAAAATGAAATCATTTTGAATTAACAAGTTAGTCATCCAACTTGTGATATAAACTTTAACCAAAGATATATATCAAAGAGATTTAATAGTTTTTTTCACTATCACTAATCTTGAGTTGGTTTACGAGATGCACCATGATATATGTTTAGAGGATGTTTGGGAGTATAACAGTTATTGTTTTTCAAAGTATTTTTAGCTTAGAAATACATCAAAATAATGTTTTTAATTTTTTTTAACATCAACACATTAAAAACAATTTGAAAAAACAAAAAAATAAAATTTGAAGCAAAAAAATAAAATTAATTTAATTTTTTTAAAATACTTTTAAAATATAAGGACAACCATGACCTTACTAAGAGTGTGTTTGTATACACGACAGCGGCTGTGTTTTAAAGAAATCACAAATTAATTGTGTTTGGTTAAAGTTTAAACCGAC
>Ga0325410_1001441_pt1 | contig 26345 bp, 20 predicted proteins | sample PopdelMetagenome_16_FD_206182 | JGI IMG/M metagenome (GOLD analysis project Ga0325410, IMG submission 206182) | Populus deltoides microbial communities from Bellville, Georgia, United States - Xylem-PdIQD-R3 | ecosystem: Host-associated > Plants > Phyllosphere > Stem > Wood/Secondary xylem...
ACTGGGGGTGATGCGTCTTCCCCTTGCACAACCAGTCCCTTACTCAGACTCTCGCAGACCATAGGTTCCTAGTGACCATAATACTAGGTGGCGACTCCAAAGAACCAAGCAAAACCACAAATAATAATAAATAATCGCCAGCGAACGCCGTGCTGATTTTTTGACGTGCGACACCGGGTTAGACTAATCAATTTAAGGAATGTTAGTGCCAATGAAACCGTATTGATACCATTAGCTATCCAAACCAGGATAGGTAATCAATGTCATCTGAAATGTTGGTATCAATGGAATCCCATTGATACCATTAGTTATCCTAACCTGGATAGCTAATCAATGACATCTCAACCTACCATTCGTACTGATCCTCTTTTATTTTTCTTATTAACATCATATACATAAACTATCGAGTTCAATCATTAACATGCCAAACAATTTAAAATAGCAGAAAATAGAAAGCATAGGTATTGGGCACTTACCTATTGTAAAAGTTTGACAACATAGGTTGTTGTCTAAATCCTATAGCTCCCCCTGCAACAACAAGTATACCATGTCATTACTTGAGAGCATTTATTTCTTCTAATTCCAAAATCCATACAAATTTCTCTTTAATTATCTCATTCATTATTACCCCTTTTTCTTAAATTTATATCTCATATTTCTATTAAATCCTTTTCCCTAGTTTCTTAAATAAGAATGCAAATCAACATCACAATCGGCGTAATTCCTCATTAGAACACTATTTTGTATTTCATCCATAACTAACATTATATAGTTCAGTTTAAGGGTGGCTTAATCCCTTGAAAAGCTAAGACACAGGGTTATAAGTTCACTGAGAGAGAAGAACTTAGTTTTGCTCCTAAAGCCTCTGTTATTGAGAAAATGGCTAGCTGCCTAGTAGGGTCTATCTCGACCCGCTCTCAATTATTAGCCCATAGCTGGAGTTATAAAACTCCAAATTAAGTAAGGTCAACTTTCTTGGATGGATGTCATTCAAGGCTACAAGTTTTATGAAGAGGCCTGGTTCAAATTCCCCTATTTTCATGCTCATATTCCTTTTGAAAGACCAAGAGATGAAACTGTCCAATTTTGTCGACAATTCTGTAACATTCACACATTATAAATTTAATTTATCCTCATTCAAAATCAATTCCTGGTTGTGTAATATACACTATAATGTTTCCAAAGACACCTTCTAAGAACTAGTTTACCTAATTTATCATCATTTTACAACTTATCATAATTGTAGATTGTCGCATGTGTGCGGCATCGCAACAATCATCCACTCTCATAGGTTTTTTTTCATCTATCTGGCAAATATGGGGGGAGACAAGGGATTCTTGTCTTTTATAAGTGGAAAAGCAGGAATGGGAGTTGTCATCTAGTATCTTGGTCACTAGGAACCCTAACTGGTCTCAAAGATTGGGTACGGGGACTGGTTGCGTAAAGGGAATGTATTAGCACCCCAAATACGCCCTACCTAAGATAAGCTACTTTATTTAATTGGATGATAAAAAAACTAAGGTCCTGTCATGTTTTCTAATTGTTGATCCATCTATGGTTTAAGAAAAGTCATCCTCGATAAGGAGGTCCTTATCTTATCGGGTAAAGTCTAACCATTTTAACGTCAATAAAAAAACTATCTTTTTAATATCAAGAATACATATTACGTATAAGCTCATAATCCTTAATATTAAAAGAAAACAAAATGATTTTTTTGGAATTTTTGAAATATTTTTCTAGTTCTCATGACTTTAATAAACTGGTTATTAGAGCCAAAATACATGCTAAAACATATTTTTTGCAATTTTCTTTGTATGACAATACGATATGATTTTTTTTAAGAGACTTGGTCGTATGCATGAAAACAAAACTTTTTTTTTTGTTTTATAATTTTTGCAATGTTTTGACAAAAACCGGATTCGTATCTTTACAGTATAAAAATACAAACCGTTATTAATCAAAATGAATAGAAAAATATGTGAGAAAATCCTAAATTTTTTTTACAATATTTTTTTGAATATTTTTGGAATGGACCGAACCCGATCCAAAAAGAAATTAGGTTGAGATCGGCCCAAAATAAAACTAAGCCAGAACCGGCCCAAAAAGAAAACCTTCTTTCTACAAGGCTGGACTCAGCCCAACCGTATGGACTGGAATATTAAAGTTCAGCCCAAGAAGATAGCTGGTTACTGTGCTAAGTAACCAGTTAATTATAATTAACTAGTTGTTATGCTACGCACAGTAACCAGCTCATTATATTTCATTTGCTGCAAAACGTGAATTACTCACGTTCTGCATGCAAATAAAACAAACTAGCAAGACAGATCAGAGAAGGAGAGAAGATTACCTAAAGTGATGGAGCGTGGTCGCTGTCGTTGGCGGTGCTTTGAGGTGGCAAAAAAAACGATGGTGGTTGTTGCGGCGGTGACTGTTCTTCTTATTCCTTATGCAGAGGCTCAAGCCTTTGTTTTTCCTTATCTTCTTCTATTTTGATTGCACTTCCCCCTATCACTATCTTTGTTTTGTTCCCTTTGTCCCTGTGTCTTCTCTCTTTCTAGTTTGTTTTGCTTATGTTTCTCTTCTCTCTCTCTCTCTCATCTATTCTCCCATGTTTTCCTTTACCTCTCTCTTTTTCTTTTTGTCTTCGGTTTCTCTCTTCTATCCTTTATGTTCTCCTTCATTTCCTTCTTTTTTTCTTTTCTTTTATGTTTCTTTGTTCTGGTTGTTCCTTTTTTTTCGTTCAATCTCCTTCGTTCTCTCTCTCTTTTTCTCTCTTTTTCTTCTCTTTTTGTCCTTTGTATCTCAATCAATTCTTCCTTTAATCTCTCATCCCCCCCCCCATTTTTATTCTCATTTTTCTCCCTCTGTTCGACCCTTTTCCCCTCTTCTTTCTCTCTATTTCCTACCCGTTTTTTTTCTTTTTTTCCCCCTCTTTAACCCTCTCTCTCCCCTGGTATTTATAAGTGGAAAATAGGGGAGAGAACGTTACTACCCCTGTCTAGTCATGGCACGGGAGTAGGGTGGCCAGGCGGCCGCCTCATAGCCGTCCGAGAGGTTTGTCCCCTCTGTTTTTTCCTCTAGTGGTAGGCCATGGGTCAGAGCTTAGGCAAGTGGGGGTCTTTGTTGGTTGTTTTGGTTTTGGGAGAGAGAGAGGGAGAGGAGTAGATGCAGGGGAACATAATCCTTCTTCCCCCGCCTCTGCGCGTCTAGGGGAAAAAGAAGAACCCACAGTGACGTTCCAAACGGCACTGTTTTGGGCTTCTTCTCTTCTTCTTTTTTTAACAATAGATGAAACAACGCTATTTTGCCTAAAACACGTCGTTTCATTTAAAAGGAAATGGCGCCAAAATGTGTCAATTTCCGAATCAGTCCTCAATTTGTGATTTATTCAATTTGGTCCCTGATTCAATCAATTCCAGATCCTCTATTTACTCGCCTTTTCCAGATTGGTCTTTGGTTTTAGATTTCTTCAATCAAGTCCCTAATTGGCCATCAAACTTCAATATTTATTCAATTAAGCCACTGTTTTGACCAAATCAACTCTAAAAAATTATAACTTGACCCCAGAACTTTAATTTTTTCCAATTAAAACCCAAATTGACTTAAAAATCAATGTTTCTTGTAATCAAGCCCTCTATAAATTCAATTAAACCTTTAATAAAATTTAATTGAGTCCATAAACATCTGATTTTGGACTTTTCTTCCTCAAATTGAATTTTCTTTGTTAACAGGACTCTCATCAGTCAAAAGTATACCGTTGAATTTCAAACTTTGTATTTTTAAACCTCCTTAACCAATTTGTAACTATTTTTTCGGCGCTCCGGCATCCTCTTCTCACTGCTATCATTTTTTTATTTCTTTCGAATATATATAATTTTTTTTATTTTTTTATATTTTCTTATTTTTTTGTGTGGGGACCTAAAAATGGGTTATAACATAATTAATTCTTCAATTACATTTACTTATCAATCAACACTCTTCTCAATTCTTTCTAACACCTTCATCGTTATTCCTCAATGCATTCTCATCATTTTAATTCATATAAACACATATCCTCAAGATAAGGATTTTAAAAAAACACCATTCCTCTTATTACATCAATGATCAGCCACACACTTAGCAAATGACTACTAATTTCCTTTTAAAATTACTTGTTATTTCAACTCAATTCAATCTTAGCAGAAAAAGTCCTTTCTATAAGGTTGGATTCAGCCCAGCCGTGTGGGCTGGGCTGATAGTCTAGCCCAAAGCAACCATGGATTGGTTACTGTGTTGAGCACAGTAGCCAGTTAATTATAATTAGCCGGTTATTGTGTTCATGCACAGTAACCGGTTAATTATATTTCTTGCTGCAGAAACGTGAACAGTGCACGTTCTGCATGCAAGTAAATAAATGGGAAGATGAACAGGAGAATGAGAGTGTTACCTGAAACAGAGGGGGCTCTAGTAGTTGAGCTGACGATGGCGACCGGGAAGGGTGTCGATGGCGGTGTCATGGCCCACGGACAACGACAGGTTGTTATTGTTAGTAACAGAGAAACACTGGCTCTATTTCCTCTTTCTGCCTTTGTTTTTTTTTTTTCCCTTTTCTTCTCCTTTCTGGCTCAATGCTATTCTTTCCTTTCCCTTTGCCTTTGCCTTTCCCCTTCCTTTTTTGCTCTTCCTTTTCTGCCCCTATTCTCCCGTATTTCCCTTTGTTTCTCTATGTTCCTCTTCCTTTTTTTTTTTTTTTGCTTCTCTCCCTTCTATTGTCTCTTTTTTTCTATCTTTCTTTTTGCCTTCCTTCATTCTTTTTTTTTTTTTTTACTTTCCTTCCTTGTTGTTCTGTAATCTTCCCCCTGTATTTATAGGATGTCGGGGGAGATGGTCACCATACCCTGTCCAAATGCAGGGCATGGTGGCCAGGGCATGGGCCTCCTGTTTCTTCCATAATAGTGGTGGGGCATGGTTATGTTAGGAGAGAGAAAAGATGGGAAAAGATTTTCAAAATCTTTCTTATTCCCTGCCTCTGCACTCGCAGGGGAAGAAGAAAAACAATGTCATTCAAAACGACACTGTTTTGGGTTTCTCTCTTTTTTTTAATTATTTTTTTTGTTTTTTTGAAGAAAAGAAAATAAATTTGGGAATAACCCAAAAATGGGTTATGACATACCTTAAACTTAATTTGATGAAAAATCAATGGAAACTCAACAAATATTGTAAGAACTTGTTAAATGGATGTTGGACATCTTATCAATGAGTAATCTAGGTTCTAAGTGCTAACAAATCAAGGATTCCCAACTTTTCTTCCTTGTTTGTTGTCCCCTCACTCTATCCCCAAATTCTTCTTTCAAGAACACTTTAAATCTAAGTGATTTTGTTGCTTAAATCCTTTAGTATCACTAACTCTCTTCTTTTCCTTGTTTTTCTCTAGATTTCTCAAGAATTTTTCAAATCTCAAGTATTTTTTATTGCTTAAAAATAGAGTTTTTCCTCTCTTCCCTCTCAATCCTACCCATGGCCGGCTGCAACCAAGTCTTTTATAGGAAAAAATTATCAAATTCCCACTATGTCCCTTTAAATAATAACTTTTATAGTTATCGAGTATTATTTCCCTTATCTCGGTATATTTTTAATATTGATTTTCAACAAGCTATATCAAAATTCATTAATTTATACCTGACATGACCAAAAGATTGATGTCTTCGCTCAAGTACAGGAGTGTCAAAGTAATAAATAACCCCGCAAGACCGGGGTCAAACCACAGGGAGATGAACTATATAAAATTATAAACAATAAATGAAAAGGAGTTGAAGAGAACTTTTGAGATGTGAATTAAACAAGGATAAAACAAATATCAATGTTAAAAGATCCACTAATAGTATTTTAAATAAGTATAATATAAACTCTTTTTATTACTCAACTGGAAACCACACACAAAGAAGGTTCCAATCGGATTATAAATTGTTAACATAATTACATTAGTTATCTTATTCGAATAATGCTAATACTTGTAAATATTATCAGGTATTCATGATGATAACTTATGTTAACAACAAATCAAATTCCTTTCATAACACAGGTGTCGGTTATACCATACAATTGGGCTATGAAAGTGCCAAGTATTTGTTATACCAAAGGTTGTTCAACACAAATCTAGATTCACCATTTCACAAGCAAGGTATTATGAGTGAGTAAGATAACAAATACAAAGCATGTTAGTATCAAACATTAAAGTCCATGTTGAGTTTATACTATACTTATTATTACACCATTAGTGTAACCTTTTCACCTTGACATAATAAACTAAGCTAAACATTATGAATAAGAGAAACATAAATAAACAAGATAAGAACATAATTATATAAGTATAGTAAAGGAAATGAAAAGCATAAACAAGAGATTAAGGAAAATAAAACTTGAACATTACAAAATACAAAGATAAAGAGTGAGAGCAAGATCTTGATCTAAACACCAAGATGTCTAGATGATGGCAAATGCCTCCTTTTATAGGCTAAAATTTGGAACTATTGATTTGATGACTAATTGTTGAGTGGGTGACCAACTCTTGACTTGGTAACAATCCTTATCTTCTTATCTGCAGAAAACGTCATTGCTAACATCAGAATTTGAACAGATAGTCTTCATGAAACTTCTAGGAAATTGTCTCAACTTTCTAAAAAAATAAAAATAAGGTCATTTGGACTTCTAGAACTCGAGATATGGGCTGAACACTGAACAGTGTCTGGGCTGTAGGACAGATTCCAACTTCTTTGTTGTTGCTACAATTTGAACTTGAAAACGGTCATTTTGAATCTTGAACTCTCATGAAAATTTTATGCCTATATCTTAGCTTTATATCCATATAAACTAGACCTAAATCCAAGTTCTACAGCTCCAGTTATGATCCAATAACCGAATGGTGTTCCAGTTTGGACTAAACCAGCATCTCTTTTCTAAGCTTAGCCCTCTCTTTGTCTGCTCAATTTCAGTAGTTAAACTCATCAATCAATCCTTTAAATTATGTGATAGGCCTTCATTTAAGATGAACATTTACCATAAATTAAATGTATCTTATATTGTTATACATGTTATTATAAAACATGCTCTAGTTAAGGAGTTATTGATACTTCAAGTGTAAAATGATAATACAACTTTTAAGTACTAATCAATACCCTAGTACCTTTCTTTCCTCATAAATCGCTTCCATTAAAATTTAATTCATAATTTGAACTTTTTTTGTTTTTCAGGCATTTTCGCACTTCTATATTTAAAAATTTGTTCACTAACAATTTTTCTAAATTTTAAATGTCCATATCCATTCACTTAATATAAGTGTCAAATCCTCAATTTTTGTATTTTATTTGCTTAAATTCCGTATACACTTCCTTTAAAAATTTTATGGAACTCCTGAGTTGTACCGGGTTTATATTTTTTAATCAACATTTACAAGAAATTATTTTCATATCCTTACCTTTTATATATACATATATTCGGGCCTCATTTATTAAAATTCACACATCATTCATTTTATTTTTTTTACTTAATATAAAAAATTTCTCCAATTTTATGCCAAATTTATATCGGGGTTTACATTCTCTCATTTTAAAAAAAATTCATCCTGAAAATTTAAGATCATACCTTTATCCTTGAATAAATACGGATACTTCTCATTCATCTTTGCTTCCCTTTCCCATGTCTCTTCCTCTATCTTAGAGCTCCTCCATAACACCCTTACTAATAGAATCTTTTTTATTCCTTAACACTTTTTCACCCCAATCCCGAATCTTGATTAGCTTGGTTTCAAAGGTTAAATCTCCATTGACTTGATAGGAACCCATGGCAGCATCCATAATGGGTCCATCTTTGCTATCTACAACAATGATATATGAAACATATTGTAGATCTTATCCAATTATGTGGGAAAATTTAATCGGTAAACAATAGGTTCAATTCTTTCTATAATCTCAAAAGGACCAATGTATCTCAGAGCTAGTTTCCTTTTGATCTCAAACCGAATAATACCCTTCCACAGTGTCACTTTCAAACATATCTTATCTCCCACCTAAAACTCTAAAGGCCTTCTTTGATTGTCCGCGTAACTTTTCTACCTATCTTGAGCTTCTTTCATCCTTTTTCTAATTACCCTCACCTTATCAGTTGTCATTTGTCATTTGTACCATTTTCAGCCTTAGTAATTTCATTTCTCTCACTTCATCCCAACAGGCCAGGGTGCAACACCTCCTCTCATACAATGCTTCGTACGAGGCCATACCAATTATGACTTGGTAGCTATTATTATACGTGAATTCCACTAATAGCAAAAGATCTGCCCAATTTCTTCCAAATTCAAACACATAATTTCTTAGAAAAAAGCTTGAATAGTCCTTTTAGACTAACCATCAGTCTGAGGGTGGAATGCAACACTTGGATCTAATTTGGTTCCTAAAGCTCGTTATAGGCTTGGCCATAACCTTGATGTGAACCTTGGATCCCTATCCAAAACAATTTACACTAGCACACCATGTAACCTAACCACCTCATTTACATACAACTTGGCTAATTTATAAACCAAATACTTCATTTTCATGGGTAAAAATAAGGCAGACTTCGTCAGATAATCCACAATCATCCAAATAGTATTGTTGCACCCGACATCGCGACGACCCTAAAAAAATCATCTTTAAAGGATAAATAAAAGATTTATAGCATCTTGTTCTTTGATGAGGAAAGGTCTCGTTTAAGGAGACACCACCTAGTATTATAGTCAATAAGAACTCTAACTGGTCAGCAGAGATTCTATGGTACGGGACTGCTTACGCAAAAGGGAAGATATTATCACCCCTTAATCGTCCTACCTAAGGTAGGCTACATTACGGGTATTGTCTTATATTGTTAGGGGTTTGTTGTGCTTTATCTTTGATGGTCTACCTATAATATTCCTAATTCTAACACCAGTGAATATTCAGACACAGATGTTTCCAACTTTGGCATTGATAAATATTACGTAGCAAAACAAACGTATTGTATTTCTAACTCTAGCTCTGACGCTGATGAATAAACCAATAAAATGAATTTAAAACAAGGCATACATATTTTTTTTTATCTTTTTTAAGAAAAAAAATAATATATCGAATATCGGATTTGCATTTAACAATAAAAATTCACATATCAAATATATAGTGAAATACCCTAAAAAAATACGATGAACCTACAAATAAATTCAAAAGGGTCCAGTTTTTTTCTTGTTTTTCATTTTTTGGGTTGGGTTTGACCCACCTGTACAGGCTGGGCTGGACCCAGCCGACCTAGCCCAATCACTAGCCCAAGCCGGTGACCTGACTGGGCAAAGGAGCATGCATGCGTGCTGCACAGTGCAAAGGTAATTAAAATTACCTTCGCACTGTGTAATGTATAAACAAAATGAGAGGAGACTTACTTGTGCTTACTGAAGGCGAAGCTGGTGATGGAGGGTCAGTGGCGGAGCCAGAGTTTTTTAAACGAGGGGGCAAATTACTAACAAATACTATATTATGCAGATATGCGTTAGAAATCAATTCAAAACATATATATTAATTCATATCAAGTAAAATTAATTTAAAAATTCTTTAAAATGAAAAAAATTACAATATAATTATTCTCTTTGAGTTTTTATATTTTGAAACCGCTTCATAATAACTTCATTATCAATCTTATCGAAGATATCTTTCTCAATATATATAACCAAACTGTCATTCATCCATTTATCTCCCATCCTATTCCGCAATCTACTCTTAACAATATGCATAGCAGAAAAAACTATCTCCATTATAGCAGTTGCAACTGGTAGAAGTAATGACAATTTAATAAGTATATATACTAATGGAAATATCACATTCTTCTTTCTTTTTACCATTTTCTCTGCAAGACTAGCAATACATCCAATACTAGAGAACTCATCACCACCACATAGATCAATAATATATGTAGCAAGTTGGTTACCAAGTATCATAAGGTCCACTATAGAGAATTCATTGGGATAAAAATGAGCAAGGCGAATAAGATTTTCTTTGTTAAAAGTAGAGAAAGAGTCACCTGGGTTTAAACATGTCACACAAAGAAGTAACTTCATACTTGTCTCAGTAAAATGATCATCCAACTCAGTAAGTTGCATGTCAATGATATTGTTAAACAATTCATAACAGAAATGGTGTAAGTTTATAATCCTTTGAGATTTTCACCTTGAACGCCCACGAAGCTTGTACTCATCATCCATGTTTAAAATATTAATATCATGTTTGATGCAAAACGATGACACTTCTTCCAATAAAGATTCCCAATCATTCTCTCTAAACATTTTGAATCGTTCCTTTGATGTTTTCAATAAACTCATAGCATTTTCTATGTCTTGATCTTTTCTTTGTAATGCTTGTGAGAACTCATTAGTAACTGCTAGTATCCTTCTCAAACAATGAAGCATGAACACAGAATTAAATGATTCCATAATATCTGTTAAAACGACTGTTTTCGTTCTCTGTTCTGAGCTCATCTCATCCTCCCTTATAATCTCAAGCACATCAAGAACTGATGAAAACATTACAAGTAGACGAATAATTATAACATAATGGAAGCCCCAACGGGTATCACCATATCTTCTAAGAGAAGTTTCTTGATTCAAACCTCGTCCACTAGAAATTTCTCTATTTTCAAGTCCTTCAATAATTCTAGCATATTGTTTTTCTCTAATCACCTCCATCCTTTTACATGATGCTCCAACTATGTTTATAACACTAGAAATAAAATTAAAGACATTTTCAACTTCATTATGCTTCTTTGTAACAGCCACAAAAGTCAATTGAAGACTGTAAGCAAAACAATGTACATAATATGCACTTGGGTTGTTATTTAGAATAAGTGCTTTCAAGCCATTGAATTCACCTCGTATGTTACTAGCTCCGTCATATCCCTGACCACGCAATCTTGATATGTTTAGCCCATGTTTAGAAAACAAAACTTCAATAGCTACCTTGAGTGAACTAGCAGTTGTATTGGACACATGTTGAATGCCAAGAAAACATTCAATTATGTCCATTGTTGTTTACATATCATAGAACAACTACCATTTATTCTTTGATTGATATGTCACGTGACTTATCAATTAAAATTGAAAATAATGAGTCACCTAAATGTTTGATAATCACATTTGTAATCTCCTCTGTAGCAACTTGAGTAATGTCTTTTTGAATATCTGGAGAAGTCAATTTGTTATGTCTAGGAGCTTCACTGAAAGTAACTATTTTAATAACTTCATTATTTTTGGAAAGGAAATGTAAGAGCTCTAGATAATTTCCTTGGTTGCTTGAAGATTCCCATTCATCATGGCCACGAAATGAAAGTCCTTAGTGCAACAAAAAACAAGCACACTCTATTGAAGTATTCAATCGAGTTTGATAATCACTTTGACTGTTTACTGTCTGCTCGGATAACAAAGTCGTGATACTTTGTTTTTCATTCATCAAATTCTTATATTTTATTCGCGTTGCATTGTGACTACTATTAGACTTTTTAATATGAAGATCAGATCTTTCCTTTTTTCCAATTTGAAAACCCATAACCCACAAATGAATCAACACCCCCTTTTGACTTAAACAGGTAACAATACAAGAAAAATGAAACATCTTTGGCTATGATGTACTCTAACAATGTAGGTATGCACCAAACCAAGCCGGATTAAAGCGTCGTAGTATTAATATATTCCCAAATTATTTTTGAGGAAAATCACAGTGTGAAGGTTGACAATGACCTTTTCATAGATAAACTTTTCGGATTGCATCCCTATCATTTACATGGTATTCATAAATTGGTCTTCTTAAGCCAGGGTCAGCAAGAAGAGTGTCGGGGTTGATTTCAATATGACTTTTCTTTGAACTTGATTGAGTTACATGACTTGAAGCTTTTAATTACTCTTCATCCTCAAAGGGATTTACGCTTGAAATACTTGTCTAGTGACATGTTAATTTAATATGAACCTACTGGATTTTTTTATCATCATTAGTATCTACATAATAATTAACAAACTACACAATAATCCACTATTAAACAAAAGTCAATTGAGTTACACAATAATTCTAAATCTTCCATATGAAATTCATAGCAAATACACATCAATTCATCAAAATCAAAACTCTTTCAATTCATATCTATATACATGTTGTACGTGCCCGTGCGGCGTCGATGGCGAGTTTCGTTCTTTTGTTTTTTCATTTGGGAGTCGCCACCTAATATTTGATTAAGGGTTACTAGAAAACTCGGACGTACTGATCTTTGTCAGAGATTCACGGGTAAGGGACTAGTTGTAGCTAGGAAAGGTTTTAGCACCCCTAGCGCACCCTACCTAAGGTAAGCTGCTTCGTGGTTTTGATATGCTATAGAAGTTTTAAAGGTTTTGTCTTTTCATTGGATTTCAAGAATATGTCTTACATATAAGCTTGTAATCCTTAACCATGAGTAAATCAAAACATTAAATTCTTCTTGTCTTTTTAAATTTTTTTATCCTTTTGGTTTTTTATCATTAAAAAAAACACATAAAAAAGTACAAACATCCACACATCACTTTTCACTATTTTTACTTGCACACACCCTCAATTACATGTTAACAAAATAACAAAAATTTAAAATAAATCAAATACAATTCAAAAAACTTCAAAATAAACCCCAAAAATCCAAAAACTGTTGGAAGGTCTTCTGGATCTGCAAGAACAGTGGTGGCACATCTTCTCCACGTGCGGCCGCCACAAGAAAAAATAGGGGAAGGGGTGGATCTTGCTTGGCTTCTTCTCCTCTTCCCTACTCTGCTGGCAGTGAGGACCACCGTTACCTGCAACAAAAGAAAACGCATAAGCAGTTGATTTTATCTTTTCCTTCTCAAATATGTCGGGTCTGTTTCTCCATTTGTCATTCTTTCCTTCTTCTTCAAGTGGTTGATGGCTCTAATGTCAGAGCGTTTGTGGGTTGTGGTCGGCAGGTTCTGTAGGTTCTGTCGTGCTTGGGTTGCTGGATCTGGAGCCAGGTTTTTTTGCATGTGACGCTGACAGACCACACATGTGGATGGCTAGATCAGCAACTTCTCTCCTCCTCCTTCATTTCTACATCGGCGGTGTCGTCCACTGCTGCCATGGTTAGGAGACCAGCACCCTTAAAGTCTTGGTTTTCTGCCCCTTCTTTGCTGTCCTTCGACCTCCCTTCTTATTTCTTCATCTTCTCTACAATGAGTTGTTGTTAGCAATGAAGAGGAAGGGAGAGTGAGGGAACTGTTGTTGTGTTCAGTCGACAGGAATGGTTGGGTCAGTGGAGAATCAGGAAGGGAGGTTGTTCTGTGGGGGAAGATCGGCTTGAGTTCTGTGAGAGGGAAGGTCTAGTAAGGCTTAGAGACGGGGGCTATGAGAGGAAAAGAGAGTATGTGGTGGCTGTCTTATGGCTGAGAGGGAGAGCAGCGACTAGAGGAGGGGAGCGACCAAGGGTTGAGGTTTATAGGGTTCTTTTTTTTGGGTTTTAGGGTTTTTTTCTTCTTTTTTTTTAAGATGGACCCCCACCAATTTTCTCCGCCTCTGGCCCCCCTTTGTATGTGTTGGTGTGGTGGTATTTATAGGAGAAGTATGGCTGGGTCTCCAAACTTGGTCCCTTAACTCTTTTTTTTTTTTTTTTGCAAATCTTCATTTTTTTTGTAATTTGATTTTTTTTTAAAACAAGCAATATCAACGTCGACTCAAACGTGGAAAATCAATAACTTGAAAAATGACGAGTTAAAGTCGAACATGTTTAAAAGACCTTTGAAAATTAAATTTTTTTGAGACAACGCTGAAAATGTTAAAAATGATACAAATATATCAATAATGTATTTTTTGGGTTCTTCGTTGTTTTTTTCTATTTTTTTGTTTTTCTAAAAAATTTATCAAAATATTGGGTCAAAAATTGGGTAGCAACAATGCATATAATAAGTATGTTGATTAAATTATACTTAATCATTTCTAGACATTTAATTGAGGAACAATGACTAGTGTATGTGTAAGATAAACAATGCTTGAAAAACATGTTTTTTTCTTTATATTTTACTTACAAACAAATCATGTGAAAATGTTAAATTTCAATAAACTACTTTGTTAATGCAAGAGATACAAAGAATAGTGGTTTTGTCTGAATATTAATTTATTCCTTTATAATAAAAAAAGAAACATTTAATTGATTAAATTAGCATATTCAAACATTTATTTTGAACATATTCATATCAAAACCCTTAAATTATGATAAATCCTAATATTTTTAATAACTAATTATAAAAGAATAAAATTAAAATTAGACTATAAAACAAATAGGAAAAATAAAGGAACTTAACCTATACATAAAGCAAAAGGTAAAAGATGTTAATTGCTTAAATATACTTGAAAAGAATTTTGCATATAGGAAAGAGGCAGGGAATAACAGCTAAAAAAAAAAATTCAATTGATTAGGGTTAGAAAAAGATTAAAAAAAAAAATTAGAGGTAACTACCTGGAAATGTATAATATATATTATATATTATATATTAAGATATAAGTCAACAATAATATTAATATTTTAATATAAAAAATATTTTTTAAAAAAAAATAAGGGGCAATTGCCCCCCACTGTGGAGGGTCGGCCTGCTAGGCAACTGTCCCGACCTCCCCTTTGTTCTTCTGGGTTTCTTCTTTCTCCAGGGTCTCTTTCTTTTTTTTGTCTTTGTTCTCTCCCTTTTCTCCTTTGTCTCTTTCTGTTCTCTCTCTCTACTGAATCTGTGTTTTTCCTCTTTCGTGTGTTGTTCGTTCGTCCGTCTGTTTTTGTTCCTGAGTTGTTCTCTGTTGTCTTGGAATTTCCTCTGTTTTTCTCCCTCAGTTCCTCCTGTATTTGCCCGTTCCCCTGGCTTCTCTTCGTTCCTCCATTGTTCTCGGTTCCCGCCTCCTTTCTCTCTCGGTCTCTATCTCTTTTTTCGTCCCCCTGTTCACTCCTTTCTCGGGATCCCCTTCTGTTTTTTCTTTTCTGGCCTTCTAGCCAGAGAATGCCGTACGTTTCAGTAACGTACTGCGTCGTGGACGGCTGAGGCGTTGAGGAAGATGAACAGTGTGTCTGGAAACGGCGCCGTTTTTGGATGTTAATGGCCATTTTCAGTTTGATCCTTGAAAGTGTTGACATATTTGTAATCAAACCCCTGGATAACATTTAATTAGACCCCTACATTTTGGCTCCTTTTACGAACCAGTCATTTCAGTCTTTAATTGACTCTTTAACTTTTAATTCTTTCAAAATTACTCCTTGAAAAATCAATTAAGCTCCCTGCAGTACCACCATCCTTTTCACTTTGATCCTTAGATTTTAATTCCCTGTAATTTTAACCCAAATTAGCCCCAAACTTTGGTATGTATTTGTTCAATTAAACTACTGATTTCATTAATTAAACTAATTTCAAGTTCAATTAAGTTTCAAAACTTATTAATTCTTCAATTAAGCTCTTGATCTGGTTAATTAAACTAATCCAAAATTTAATTAAGTCCCCAAACTTCCAATTATGTTGTCTTAGTCTAAATTTTAATTTATTCTTCATTCATTTTATTTTTTATTTGTTTTTCATCATCATTTTTTTATTTTTTCATCATTTTTTATTATTATTTTTTGCAAAAATATAGTAAAAATAAAAATAAAAAGAATAAAAAATTAGGTTATGACAAGTATCATTACTTTTTTTTCCCTTAGTCAGTCCTAATACAAAATCCATGGTTATATGTTTTCATTTTTACTCTGTCATAATCCAATTTTTTGCCCTTATTATTATTATTATTATTATTATTATTATTATTTACTAAAAATGATAAAACAAAAATGATGAAATAATGATGATGAAAAACAAAACAAAATGAAATAAATTAAAATTTAGGTTTAGGGCAACATGATTGGAAGTTTAGAGATTTAATTAAACTATTGACTAGTTTAATTAATCAAATTAAGGGCTTAATTGGAGAATTGATAAATTTCGAGACTTAATTGAGCTTTGAATTAATTTAATTAATCAAATTCAGGGTTTAATTGGAGAATTGATAAGTTTTGAGACTTAATTGAGCTTGGAATTAATTTAATTAATCAAATTAAGGGTTTAATTGGAGAATTGATAAGTTTTTGGACTTAAGTGAACTTGGAATTAAGTTAATTAATGAAATCAGGGACTTAATTGAAGAAATAACAAAGTTTGGGTTTAATTGGGGGCACAATTGCAATATATTAAAGGCCAATGACTAACATGTAAAAGTCACCGAAATGCAGGGATCCAATTACAATTTAACTAGGGTCTTAATTACAAAACTTCCAACACTTCGAGGACCAAAATGAAAATGGCCATTAACACTTTGCTGTTCACCTCCTCCATCCAACAGAACAGAACGTGGTAACGTTTTTTTTTGCCCACGATGTGCCATTAATGGAGGTTAGGAAGTGCAAGGGTGTTCTCTTGCCTATAAATATTGAGCACAGCAGATGAACAAAGGGGGAAGCCATGCACGCAGAGAGCAAAAATAAAGGAAGACTGGGCTGAGGAAACAAAAGGAAAAACTGGGGGGAAGAACAGGAGGACTGGGAAAAGAAAAAAAGAAGAGAGGGAGACGCAGAATCACAGAACAGAGAGGGAGACATAGGAGAAGAACGAAAAAATAGATTAACAGGGGGCAACTGGGAGAGTAGAAGACGAAAAAACCAGGAGAACGAGAGACAGAAAAAAAAAAAAAAAAAGGGGGAAACAGAGGGGGGAAGGAGAAACGTAAAGAAGAATAGAAAAACCAGAAGAGAGAGGAAGGACCAGGGAAGGAGAGCAAAGGGGATCGAGAGAAGGAGAAAAACTAAAAAATTCACAAAGAGAAAAGACAGAAAGATTAAAAGAGCATAGAAAGAACTCAGATCGGAAAACCAAAGAAAAAATAGAGAGAACAAAGAACCCAGTAACACGCAGACACACAGAGAAGAAAAACAGAAGCATTGACCAGAGCACACCATTACCATCGTCTTCGACTTCGTCTCCGCGCATCAGGTAAGTTCCTTCGTTCTTCTCTGTTGCCTTAAATTTCATTTGCTTTGCTACAGTAGCTTTTGCGTTATAATTCATTTGCTACAGTAGCTTTTGCGTTATAATTCACATGCACTGTAGCAGTGAATTTTACTTTTACAATTCCTTTGTTTCTGTTGCAGGCGTGCGCTGTCATGCACGCCTGCTACTTGGTTTGGTCACTGGTTTGAGCCAGTGACCAGGCTGGTTCAGCCCAACTCGTACGGGTTAGGTTAGACCCAGCATCAAAAAAAATAAAAAATAAAAATATATATGTATGCATGAATAAAAATAATAAATTTATTTATTGGTTTATTCACTGACGCCAGAGTCAGGAATAAAAATACTGATTTAAATTTATATTATTTTTATTCATTGTATTTTATTTTATTTAGCTAGAAAAATAAAAAAATATGTGCATGTGTAAAAATAAATTTATTTTTATTTGTTTATTTTTTGACGCTAGAGTCAAGAATAAAAATATTGATCTAAATTTATTTTATAGCTACGTAATATTTATCAACGCCAGAGTTGGAAGTATCCGTAGTTGAATATTCAATGGCGCCAGAGTCAGGAATATTATAAACAAATTATCATAGCATAAACTAATAAACATTTAGCAATTTAAGACGAAACCAGCAATGCAGCCTGCCTCAAGCAGGACGTTAAGGGGTGATAATATCTTTCATTTTACATAACCAGTCCTGAACCATAGAATCTCTGTTGACCAGTTAGGGTTTCTAGTGACCATAATACTAGGTAGCAACTCCTTAAACAAGACTTTTTTCTCCTAAAAGAACAAGATGCCAGATATCTGTTCCTTTTCTTTCTAAGAAAAATTTTAAGGCCACTGCGATGTCCAGGTGTGACAAAATGGCGACTCCGCTAGGGACTAATGGACTAAGCTTTGCCTTTTGTTTGTCAATTGCTATAATTTGTGTTATGTTGTGTTTATTTGTTTATTTTTCTTGCATTTACTGCTGTTGCATGCATCCTTGTTTATATTGGCATGCATCACGTTAAAAGCACACCCCTTAAAATCTAGGATAGGTGGAGAAGTAACGGTACCCCAATGGCTTTAGCGTGGACAAGACTCGTGAAACCATCCAACCCTCGTTTGATTGTTTACTTGGAAGTGGTTGATATGTCAAACTGATAGTACTCAGGGCCTTTATCTTCATACTACTTGTAAGCCTCATATCGACTTTTCAAGGATGATCACTAAGCATGCGAGAGACCCTTTGAAACTAGATAATGACCAACCCCTTGATGCACTCAACAATTAGGATCTTCATATTAAGTTGTCATCCCATGAAGGGGGAGTCCGCATTTCATACGCATTTTTTTAATCGAATGAACATTTTTGCATAATTGCATGATTTACATTTAGCAGATTAAAATATAGGTTCCCCATTGAAACCCACCTATAACACTCATTCGAGAAAAAGATAAATGGAAAACAAAGAAAGAGCCTAGTTGGAAGCCCAACACCAAAAAGAGGTGGACAATCTTAAAGAAGAAGTTGTAAGGCGTACTAGTCTACTCGAACAGGCCTTGAGAGACAAATCCGGAAAAGCAACACGTATAGTTCAGCCTAAACCTATGCTCGTAAATGCCTTCAATCCACAGAATCTGGGGGCAAATGGGTTGTCATCTGATTTTCAACAAGCCAGGCATTTCCAACCAGCATACCCCATGAGAATGTCGTTTACCATTGATTCTACAAAGAAGGAATCTCAAAAGGGCAAGATGGTAAAAAAAGAGGGTCTGGAAAAATGGACTGCCCTAGAAGAGAGGGTAAGGGCAATTGAGGGAAACCATTTGTGTGACATGGTGAAAGCTGCCAGGATGTGTTTGGTACCTAACGTAGTCATTCCTAAAAAATTTAGGGTGCTAGAATTCATTAAATACACTGGAACTCAATGCCTTGTAACTCATCTCAAGGCATACTGCAACAAAATGGTTGAGGTGGTTGATTATGAGAAACTGCTGATTCATTTCTTTCAAGACAGCTTGAATGACGCTGCCCTCACTTGGTATATGTAGTTGGACAATACCAAGGTTAAAAAATGGAAGGATTTAGTTGATGCCTTCATGAGGCAATATAAGTTCAACATAGACGTGGGCCCTCATCGGTTAAGCTTACAAGCTATGGAGAAGGACAACAAGAAGTCAATAAGGGAATACGCTAGAAGATGGAGCGAGTTAGCTGCACAAGTTAACCCTTCCATGTTGGAAAAAGAGATGATCAGTTTATTTTCCAACACCTTTAATGCTCCATACTTTGAATACTTGGTTAGAAGCTCTGCACAACATTTCACTGACTTTGTCGTTATAGCTGAGAGGATTGAACAAGCCATTGGGTTAGGTAAAATTGTTGACCCGATTGAGAAGAATGGTTTTGGATGGAAAAGGAAAGGACACTGAAGTTAGTTGTCAAAGCAGTTACCCTTCCTGTAGCTAATTTCTTCACACTAACTCCCAGAAATCAATATCTTGAAGAAAAGAAGCTATGGTGATACTAGGCTGAGAATGGTTTGCATGTGACTTCAACTAACTGTTGAAAAGATGCTCTTGCCGAGGAGAATGAATGATTGAAAGATTTCAAAAATTTCAATCAATGATCGCTAAATGTTTAGCCCTTTTATGTGTTACCATGCCAGTATTCATAGCCCAAGATGTTGGCATAAGTTCTTTGTTGTTGAGTTTTTCTTTCAGAGTTTCAATGAAATAATGAGTTTTTCATTCAATCATGTTTACGACCATGCATTATTCATTTTCTTGAGAGATTTTTCTTATAAGAACTCACAAATACACTTTGAAAGCCTCGCGTGATCTCATAGACGCAATTCATCTCTTTTACCAAAATTAGTTTCCGTTGAAGTTTTGAAAAATTGATCTAGCATTTTGATTTCAAAAATAATTTGATTTTTATTCAAAAACGATATTTTTGACATTCTACTTGTAGAATGACAAGTGAATCAAGCAACTCCATCATTGAGGTGACTAAATTATAAACTGAAAAAAAGAAAAAAAAGAAATGAAATAAACACCCTTACCCCAGGACTCTTGAATCATGTGTCTTTAAATGTATGAATAATGGTATGTAGTGAACTCGTTGCTCATGACTCATGAAATGCATCTTTGCAAAGGCCAAATCATCACACTGGACGAGGTCAAAGTTTATTGATCTTAACTGCTTGCGCTTGAAATGAGGAAAGCCATCTTTGTTATTCCTTTCATGTTCTGAAATAAGTACATCCCTTGCGGTCCTATTTTAAGCCTGAATAATTTTTCTTTCAAAAAACAAATCCCTACTAGGATCACACCCCACAATGGAGGGTAAGAGAAAATTTCAATGAGAAAAGCGAAAAAGCCGTGAGAAGGCAAAAAAAGGCATAAGAGCTCAGGAAAACTCAAATGCTAGGGAGCATGCCCAAATCACTAGAAAAAAAAGAGACATCCAAGATAAAATGGGTATACCTTAGCAAAGTAAAAAGAAAAAAAAAAGCAGCAAATCAAAGAAAAACGGCAAAAGAAAAGATGAATGACATCAAGAGTCGAACTATTGATAGTGGTCCTCAATTTTTGAAACCATGAAACACTCTTTGAACCTTATGATTCCTTTTCTTTTGTAGCCAAAAACCACATCCTACATTACATACCTGTAAAAGTACTTTCTAATCAAGCAAGCAAACAACCTGGAACAATAAACATGTGTTAATTAGTGCTTGTAAACTTTATATTTTCACCCTTTTTTTTCTTTCTTTTTTTGCAGAAACTTATCTTTTCAATGAATTTCACTTACTATGGATTTAAACTTATCTTAGTTAAAATTTATTTGATTTAAAAATTTAATCTAGAAACAATTTAACTTTTTAAAAAATAAAATTATATTAATTTTAAAAAATAAAATTATATCGATTTGAATTTACTCCTATTAATTCAATCCTTCCTCCATGCTTAGTTAGGGTCATGAGACTGAATCAAAATGAAAAGAGATCATAAGGGTTGCGAATATAAGTAAATAAAGACAGAAGGATATTGCATAAAATCTTTTTATTTGATGGCTAATTCAAAGTTTATTTCTCTGTGTTTTATACTTTGATTATTTTTAAAATTTGTTATGCTATTTGAAGAGATAAAAAGTTTGATTAAAAAAAAAAACTAAACTACCCTCACAATAAAATGAACTGTTCAAACCCCACCTTTTAGTTTCTTTTAATTTTAAATTTTGTTAATAAATATATGTAATGGTGCTGCTAATGGGATGGGTTTCAAATCAGTGCTTCGGGTTCCTAATTGCATTACCAAATTAAATTAATTCTACTTTCTAGATCATTGATTCTGCTGATAAAAATTATTTTTTTTATTGATGTTAGATAATAATATTTTTGCATAATTAAAATAGAATATTTTTTTTTAGAGTACAATGATGCAACGTGATACGTACGTGTAACAAGACTATCCCATGTAGCTTTAATTAACGTCATATTTAGCTATTGATTCAAAATAAAAGAGTAAGATATTTAGGATTAAAGGGATATCCTAAATAAATGACAAAAACTATTTGAAAGATAAATTTATTTTTTTATATTTTTATCCATTTAACTAAATACTATTTATTTGACCAGTGCTTCTTCATGGATCGGTTAATTTTTTTAAAAAAATAAATATGCAAGCTTTTTATTTTTTTTTAAATTGATTATAAATAAAAAGGCATATGCATGTATTTAATTAAATACATTGAACTATTTATGCTAATAAATACAAAAAATAAAATATTAACATATTTATTCAACTCTGTTAGCTCCAGGTCAAATAATGTTTTTTTTAACGCAAAAGAATTAATATGTAGGTGTTATTAACGCTTTTTATTTTTACATTAAGTAAAAAAAATATGTAATTTGTGAATCACAAAATCAATGCTTACATATATAAAATATAATAAAGACAATATGCATTAATAAAAATATATGAAATTTCAAGCTAATCTTTAACATAACCGGGAAAACAGAAACAAACAATGTTGCAATTTCTACAATGAAATATTATTTTTTTAGTCTGTGTAAAGTAATGTTTTAGAAAAAAAGTATAAATAGACCAAGTGAAAGAATAAAAGGTAATATTGTTTTCAAAAAACAATGAAAGAAAAAACTAAAAATACATTAAAACAAAGTAGAAAAAAATAATGACAATAAACCAAGTGTAAAATGATAAAAATAAAATACCAACTATAAAGAGAAAAATATTAAAAAAAACATATTTTCTAAAATAAATAAAATAAAAACTAAATTTTACAATTATATCAACATTACGTACATTAACACCACTTACAATATCCAAAATAATTAAAATACCAAACATAATTACAAAATCACCATCTTTTTAGTGAAATAGCGTTTTCTTTTGGTTTATTATATAGTTTTGATATTTTTTCTATCATTTCAAGATAACTAAAAGCATCTTGAATATTTACTAACACATTACTAGGAAAGAGTTTAATCAGCATGGGATGTTAGCATCAAAATAATTTAGATGTAATTTTAGTAACAGATTAACAACATATTGTATATATATTAATTTTTTAATATTAGAAACGGATTTAGTAATGAAAATTCAAATACTAAAAATTAAATTAATAAATTAAAAATCAGAAACGGATTTTCTGTTGCTAACATGGTTGGTTGTTGATAAAAAAAATTAAATTTTAACTTTTATAAAAAAAAATTATGTGTTAATTATTTATTGGTCCATCTATACCTATACCTGAAAACAAAAGAGAACCCACACAAACAAAATTTCTTCATTCTCTAGAAGAACCCATGTCCCTTTCTTTCCTGCTCCAGAAACCTAATTAACTCATATTTTCCTTTCTATTCCTTATCTAGAAACCAAACTCACTTTCCCTTTCAATTCCTTCTCTAAAAACCTATCTCATGCGTCATTTTCCACAATTTGTCATTTTCCTTTCTTCTCCCGTTAATTTAGGTTTCCAAAAATTCCATCTTGCAGGGAACAAGGTGAAAAATTAAAATAACAGGTATAATCAAAAACTCATATTTTAGAGATTATGTTTGTAATTTAAAGAGAATATATATTGTTTTATTAACTAATTTTATAGGATAATTTTGTAGATCTATTGCAAATTATTTGTTAAATATGATTGTTATTACATGCTAATGTTGCTAATTTTTAATGTAGTGTTCTTGATCTTCATGGTTCTGTGATGATTCCATTGTTGTTTGGTTAAGTAGTGAGATTTTTTACAGGGTTCTGGTATTTTTTGTTTTACTAGGTTGTCGCACCCTCGCGGCGTCGCGGCGACCATCGGTTTATTTCAGGGTCTTTTTTGTGTAAAGGAGTCGCCACCTAGTATTATGGTCACTTGAAAACTTAACTGGTCTTTCAGAGATTCTAAGGCAAGGGACTGGTTGTGTAAAGGGAAGGTATTAGCACCCCTAGTACGCCCTACCTAAGGTAAGCTGCTTAGTGTTTGGTTTGTCTTGTAATTGCTATGGTGTTGGTGTTTTTCTAATCCTATCAGTTTTCTAGGTTTTGATTCAAACTAAATTTATTGGGATAGAAATCCAAGGAAGTTCCATGTGCTTTAAAAGCTCATTTTCTCCTTAGTTTTTCAAGAGTTTGCGACTCGTAAATCGCAAGGAGGAGGGACAAAAATTTAGAAATCTATGGTGCTTAAAAAAACCTATTTTTTTTATCTTAGTGTTTTATACTCTCACGGCTCTTAAACCGTGGAGTAAAAAAATTGAAATGTCCTCGATTATAATCAAGGCTTCTTTCAAGGATTTGTGCGGATTTATTATTTCTAGAAAATTATTTTGGATATTTACCACTCCGGGTTTCTTTATCCAAATATTAACAGTGAATAATAACAAATTATTCCCAATAATATTTTGGATATTCGTCCTTTAAGGATTTCTTTATCCAAATATTAGCGGTGAATAATAGATGAATTCCCCCCCCTCAAAATAAGATTTTTATATTTTTTGGAATATTGGCCAATACCCTTTGGAGTTTTACAAACATGTTGTAAAATCCAGAAATGCAAGAAAATAATTTTTGTTGTGTTTAAGAAATCCATGGGAAAACACATTTTCAAAACTTTCAATATTTTTTGTATATACATAAAAAAAAGAACGTTCAAAACATGTTAGGGTATTGGCCATATGCAACACATAAGAAAACATTTTAAAAAAAAAAAACCACAAGCATCGCAACTAAATACAAGAATCGCAATAAAAGGTAACCAATCGTCACATATATTCTAAAATTTACAAGAAAGCTTAAAGCAATTAAAAAAAATCATAACTGGAGAGAAATAAAACCGAATTTAGTGAGTGTTCATCCCCATAAACCCATTTTAGTGACAGTGTTCATACCCACAAATCCCTTTCTTTGACAAAACTAAAACCTGCTTTAAATCCCCCATGCAAACAGCAAGAAAGAAAGAAAGAAAAAAAAGGCATGCTCCATTCATGTATATAGAAAAAACAAAACCATGGCCGGCTAATCTCTCAAGAAGCAGGAAAAAAAACGAACATAAAAGGGAGCTGATGATGAAGAAACAACAGCCCCCCTCCCATGGTTCCTTATGAACCAGAAAGAAAAAACGAAACAAGGAACCCGCAACTCTAACACAAAAAAAATCTAAACTCACAGCCACGGGAAGAAACAGAAGACAAGCATTCATTTTATGGCAAAAAGGAAATAGAAAATGAAAGTGAAAAGCCAGAAGACAAAACAGTTGTTTAAACATCAAAACAAATACCTGCAGGTCCCGCTGAAATGGTTTACTGCAACAACTGAAATAAAAACCAAGCGCACATTGCTTTCAAAGTTTATAGCAAAACCCCCTCTCCGTCTTGTTTTTTTTTTCTCCTCTTCCCTCACAGTAACTCAAGAATGCAAGAAAGAAACTCTCTCTGTTTTTCTGCGTTTTTTTCTACTGCCTCTCTCTTGCGTTTTTCTTGTCTTTCTTTTCCTATCCTCTCTACCATTCTCTCCTTTTCTCTTATTTTTCTGCTCCCTTTTTTTGCTATTTTTCTGCTCTCTCTATGCCGCCCCTTACTAGGTCATTAGAGGGGTTTATATATAGTCTAGAATATCTCTATTTAGGAAAGATTTAATGCATTAATTCTAGGACGTAAATCCCTACTGATTTGCAGTAAAAAAAATGCAAAAGGAAGCTGCAATATTCTGATTTTGTGCTGGTGCTTTACGTCTGATTTCTTTCCAGTTTTAGAGGAGGGTGTGGCTATTTTCTTTCCTTCCATAAGGCCAGCTGCTCCCTTTCAAATGAGGCAAGAAAAAACATGGTTGCAGCTCCAAAATTCAGGCATGATGATAAAGGAAAAACAGCAGGAATTTGCAGCGAAAAAAAGGAAAGAAATCAGATGGAGGGTGCAGCTGCAAAGTCTCATTTTCCTTATTCGGTGTGGAAAAAATCCTGTCATTTATGATGATCCAGCCCCCTCTCCAGCTTTCAATATCCTTCTTCAATTCAATCCCTCATTTTAACAATTTTCGATTCAGTCCTTGGTCCAAAAAAAATCCTTCGAATCAGCCCCGCGAACTTGGGTTATATCCTTCCCGCGGCAGAATTTTCTGCCCTCATGTTAGATATTCAAATGGGAATATCTTGAGCTTCTGATATCGAAATCAAGTGATTCAAAAGCCCAAATTCATCTACGCGTCTAGGACTAAAACTTTGATGAAGAAGTCGAAGTGAGATAAAATCTTTTTACAGAACAGAAACTGGCAGTAATCTAGTTGGTCAAAAGGAATCTCCGGGTCTAACTCAAAAACTGACGAATGCCGAGAATCCTGATATGACTGAGAGTATGAACTAAGAACGAAAATCACAAAAACTAGGCCAAAAATAGAGTTTCTTTAGTGCAGACTCGGGTCAATATCCTTCTCGCGGCAGAATTCTCTACCTTCACGTTAGATATTCAAACGGGAACATCTTAGGCCTCTGATATCAAAATCAAGTGATTCAAAAGCCCAAATTCATCTACGCGTCTAGGACTACAACTTTGATGAAGGAGTTGAAGTGAGATAAAATCTTTTTACAGAACAGAAACTGGCAGTAATCTAGTTGGTCAAAAGGGATCTCCGGGTCGAACTCAAAAACTGACGAATGCTGAGAATCCTGATATGACTGAGAGTATGAACTAAGAATGAAAATCACAAAAACTAGGCCAAAAATAGAGTTTCTTTAGTGCAGACTCGGGTCAATATCCTTCTCGCGGCAGAATTCTCT
>Ga0325410_1001442_pt1 | contig 26336 bp, 11 predicted proteins | sample PopdelMetagenome_16_FD_206182 | JGI IMG/M metagenome (GOLD analysis project Ga0325410, IMG submission 206182) | Populus deltoides microbial communities from Bellville, Georgia, United States - Xylem-PdIQD-R3 | ecosystem: Host-associated > Plants > Phyllosphere > Stem > Wood/Secondary xylem...
CAAGTAAAAAAAGGAGAGGCCTTTTGCCTTCAAGATGAGACAGTCAATCCTATGTTTATTGTAACTACAATCATCACGTCCCCATGGAAGTCTTAATTTATATTTCTTGTAGTATCAATTGCTTACACGTATCACTATTTTATTTATATATAATATATTTTATTTATTTTTAATATTTATTTATATTTAATTTATAAATTTAATAATTGATAAATAAATCTAAAGCAAAACTAAATTCCGTAGAACAAAAAATATTTCACAAAGAAAATTATAAAGATATTATAATTATAAAATTTTTATTGCATCAAATATTGCTCTTAAATATTTTTGGTTAATGCTCTTTTAATACTAGATATTTATTAAAGCCATAGAGACTGATACATATTATGTATTTTTCTTTATAAGAGGAAGTAGTTGTTCTCATAAACTGAGATATAAGAAATATCTAGAACTAATATATAGGTACTTATCATAAGATATATATACTACTGAACTGACCCACAAAAAAATTTCATATGAAGATATCACCTGTGTTTATAGAAAAACTCACGTGGTGGTCGGATCCTTAGACTTAAGATTATTAAGTTAGAAATTAAACTGAGATAATTAATCAAGTGTGACTTGATTGAAAATAATTTTAGAAATTAAGTACTAGAATGTATTTAATTCAAGGATTATAATTCTAGTTTTAGAATAATCAAGTAGGGATTTGATTTATTAAATTTTTAAAATTATCCTTAAATAATATATGGATATTATTTAAGGGGCAAATAGATATTTTGTTATTTATAGGATTTTTAGGATTCCTTATAAATATAAAGGTATGTTTTTTTTTTAATTTTAAAAAAAATTATCTATTAGATAGAAAAATTATATATATATATATATCACATAATAAAGAGCTAACACTCTAAGTAAAATAATTTTTCTCTTTTAAATAAAAATTATTAAAAATCAGATTTTTAAATAATAAATCTATAAGTAACTCTATCTATTACCAATAACTTAAAAGCTCCTAAATATTACCCTGAAGGGCAATAAACACTAGTTGCTAAAAGACTGCAGCACTGGACACTGCCGATTTTGCAACCAAAAAAGCTGCAGCACTGCGCACTAGTCAGTCCTATGTTCTTTTCAGCAAGCCAGCTAGAAATATTAATAGTAGCAGCGAGCAAAGACTGGGGAAAAAATCATTCACAGGCACAGGGATTTAATTGATAAGCAATTAAAATTGGAAAGAAAAATCTATTCTACTGCTTTATGTCAGAAACTCCAGACCAAGTTGCTCAAGCTTCCATTTGACGAATGACAATAAGAAAGTATTGTTTTTCTCTTGAATTGCTACAGCTATGAGCAGAACAAAAGTGGAGTGCGATCATCATAACATTGTAAGAAGACAACAAGTTGTAAAATCGCTGCAGCTAATTCCATTACAGGGAACATCTGATCGTATCATCCGCCGACCAGTAACTAGAAAAGGAAAATCCCACTTGCCAATGATAAAAATCAAGAAAATTGTTCGGCTAAGAAAATAAAGAGCCTGTCCTTCGATACTGATTCTTCCCTTTCACTCTCTACTCCATCTTGTGGCTCCTAAGTGGACGAGTCACGCTATATTCTGCTCTTTTGGAAGATATATTCTCCCACTGTCTTACCCCACTACTCTCCCCTGCTTATAAGGAGCTCCCTCAGTGATGCCTTCACCATACCATCCCTTTACTTCCAAGTCATCTTCCTCCCTACTTAACAGACCATCTTTTCCCTTTTTTCTCTTTTGTGGAGTTCAAGCATGTCAGGGTTCTGAACTAGTTCCTCGCTTTTTTCCCAGTCAATTCCCCAAAACCTGTCAACACCCTTTACCTCCAGTAGTTTCAGGACTGCACACAATTTTTCACTGATGTCTTCCAATTCTCTCACCTCTTGGACACCTAAGCAAAACAAACTATTCGAAAAGGCCCTGGCTTTATATGACAAGGACACCCCTGACCGCTGGCATGATGTTGCCAAAGCTGTGGGTGGGAAATCTGCAGAGGAAGTGAAGAGGCACTATGAGATTCTCATCAAGGATGTCAGGGAAATCGAGTCTGGCAGAGTTCCATTCCCTAATTACAGGTCAAGTGGAAACGGCAACTAAGGCATTGGTAACCAAGCACGAGGTAATGCTCTCATCACAGCTTGTATTCCTTGTTTCAAGCATCATTGTAATGTTGCTCTTAAGATTAATGTCATATACAAGTATTAAAGCATCATTGAAGCCAGGATACAGGCAACGTAGATTTCTGATCTTTCAGGACAAATTCCATGGGAATGGTCAATCAAATTCTGCACCGTCATTCGCCTAACCATCAAAGTAAATTCTTGGAATAATGGGACCTCGGAATAATCCAAGAAAGTGAGGATGGAAAACTCATAAAGTGTCAGATTTATGTGGTCCATCAACTTTTCCAGCTGATCATTAGGCCAACATCCAGTTCACCTAGCTGCTTACCATAAAACAATTGAAAAGGCTATGCCTGACCACCATCTGTTCAGCTTCTTATGCTGTCTCCAAGCCAAAGATAGCCCACTCGAGATCCAATCCTACATAACATGCAAATGTCCTAAGCTTTCTGGTTCAAACAATTCCATTCGAGATCTAAGACTTTGGCCTTTCATTTTTTATTTTCATCAAGGATTCTCTTGCCAAGCAAAACCAGTCGTTGATTCAGATCTTTCAATTCTTTATTATGCATCACATTGTCGTTATTCATGTTCAGTGTTTTTCCAACCTGCCTGGAACTTCTAACTGCTTTATTACCTGAACTATCATTATATATAACCAAACCCATGACTTGGATTTTGAGCTTTCTGTGATCTAAGATTTCTCATCCCCTATGGTCTTCCTTGCAGGTTCAAAAGGTACCAAAAGCTACAGAAAATTACAAGATGCAGCTTAGAAACTAGTTTTAAGTTGTTGAATACACTACTTGTCCACCACTACTATTTGCAAAAAAAAGTGTTGGAAAAGACACATTGTCCACCAATTTAATATTTTCCTGTTATTAGTTTATCCTATATGTTGTAACCCTCCTTGTAGAATTAAATCAGTGTAATGAGTTTCCTATATGAGCAAAGTTCATCAGAAAAGTGCAGGAAAGAGCAGAGAACCCTCATTATGCAGGAAATATACTGAAGAAACCCACCAAGAATTACCATTTACCTCGTGCTATCAAAACTTTATCTAAAAAATCCAAGGAAATGGACCCCTAAAACATACAAAAGCATGGATTTAGCTCAAAAAATCCAATCATTAATGGCTTCAAATCAAACTGTCACAGCATATGAATAGAATGGACGAACAACAATAATATTGACAACCAAGCACCAGGACATGGTAACAGGCCAAGTGCCCTACCCTCTTCAGAAGTCCAGCTTAGACTCTCAATACCAATGACTTCAATGCAATCCTTTTTCTTTACTGGATGATTGATTCTCTAAACAAGCATTGCAGAAGAAAATACGAAATAATAAAATTCAATTCAATACTTTCACTAAAGCCAAAGGAGCGAAACAGGATTGCATAAACAGTGCAGTCCCCTCCTCAAGTTAATTGCTAATTCATAACACTGTTGTATAATAACGCAATTGGGCATCATAAGATTTCATCGTCGAACACAGTGAGTTCAACAGAAGTACATGAAAAACTGGTATTAAAGAAGGAAAGAAAAGTAACGAAATTAAGAAGACTGAAGAAAATTGAACACCCATTGACGTGATCTTTCGTCCTGGTTCGTGGAGTGACAGGAACATTTTGAAAGTTTTGAACTTTTTTCAATTTTTTGTTAATTTAAAATTTTGAACTCTGAAGAATTCCTATTCTTAAAAAAAAAAAAACAGGTTTTGTCCCCCAATTCGATTGGCATATTGTCAGGATTAAATCTGTAAACCATCCCCAATCCCAATATTATTGTCGTGCTATAATAAATTATTACTCCAAAATTTTGTTATCGTGCTATAATAAATTTTGTAAAACTAATTAATTACTCCAAAATTATGCAATTTATGAGTCATATATGATCTGTTTTGTAGGGTGGTTGTGGTTGTTTTTCAAAATATTTTTCATACTGAAATGTATTAAAATAATATTTTTTTATTTTTAAAAAATATTTTTAAGATTAGTGTTGTCAAAGAACCATCTCAACCCAATAGCTTAAGCTTTTAGGTGAGGTTCAAAGATATGATTTATATTATTCTCTAACACATCCCCTCAAGTGAAAGCCCTTTGAGCTTGAAACTTGCACAGACCCACATTATCTTTGTGCTTAATTTTTATCAAATAAATAAGGATGGTGAGATTCGAATTCGAGACCACTTGGTCATCAAGACTCTGATATCATGTCAAAAAATTATCTCAACTCAATAGCTTAAGTTTCTAGGTGAGGTCTAAGGATATGATTTATATTATTCTCTAATAAGTGTATTAAAACAATTTAAAATATATAAAAAAATTTAATTTTTAATAAATAACTTTTTTAAAAACACGATTCGTATTCGGTTTCCAAACAAAATCATTGTCCAACAGCCCATAGCAATTCAATAAGAATTACCCCTGAAAATAATATTATTCAATTCCCAACATTACGAAATGTTAATGGCTTGGTGTCATAACAAAATTATCTTATCATGTTAGAATTTAACTAATTATACATAACTGAGATAATAATAAATGATCAAATATAAATTTAACAAAAAAAATATTTTATCATTCTATAAATTTTAAATGAATTGATAGAATATTTTAGGAAATATAATAAAGTATAAACTTATTATTTTATCATTATATAAACTTATTCGGGAAGAAAAAGCAAATTTTTTTAACTTATCTTGTTTAATATAACTTTTACATTTTTTTTTAACTAAATTTGTTATAAAGTTAAGTCAAAATTTTATTTCTATTAAAGATATAATTTTAAGTTTTAATTTATGAATTCTAACTTATATTACATTTTAAAAAATATACATTTTTTGAGTTATTTTTATCAAATATACTTATAATATGAATTATTTTAACATATTTCTCTTACAAGTTTTTTTATAAAAAATAAATTTTAAATTATGACTCAAAATCAAAAGTTATTTTTGACAAGTAATCCTAAACATACCCTTATATATATATATATATATATATATATATATATATATATATATATATATATATATATATATATAAAATGATAAAATTGTAATCTTAATTCAGTTTCTGATTTTAAAACAAGATACGACCCTCCTTTTCATCGTTTTGGCACCGCAATCACTAGATTCCTCTCCACGCAGGCATTTTTTAAACCCTCCTCCTTTCCCTAGCAGCAGATAACCAGACGTGTTCCTTTAAACCCTAGCTAACCCCAAAACCCCAAAAGAACCCACATGAACTCTCATCCAATCCATCAAACCAATCCCTAATTCAACTTCTCCCTTTTACTCATGTCCGCTTCCAGATTATCTGTCGCGGCTGTCGCGGCGGCGGCGGCTGCAGTCTCGACGTTTCAAAGCCGTGCGTATGCCGACTCCTCATTTCGCTTCAATCCTTTCTCATCCTCTCCTTCACAGAAACAGCAACAACAACAAGAAGAGGATCAAACTGCGAACCCGAAATCCGATTCAAAACCCGAACCTGAAGAAACGAAAGGGGCGGGTTTTGACCCGGAGGCTTTAGAGAGAGGAGCTAAAGCTCTTCGTGAAATCAATAGCTCTCCACACGCTAAACAGGTTTTGATTTTTATTCAATTTCAATTTCAAATTTTTATTCATTGTTTTTAAATTTGGGGAGTTGAAATGATTTTTTTTTAGTTTAGAGTTAATTAATTTTTTAAATTGAAATTTAGAAACCTTAGACTGTGTTTTAGTGATTTTTGAATTGCTGAGGTGGGTTTTTATGATGTTTGTGCTTTTTAGGTGTTTGATGTTATGAGGAAGCAAGAGCAGTCACGATTGGCGGAAGTGGCAGCGGAGAAATCTCATTATGAAGTAATTCAAGCTCAAATTGATATTGTGAGTGATAAACTATCTTGCACGCATGTGTTTTCAATGTTTGCTGTACTTATTGGGTTCCTTTTTAATGTGTCTGTGTTGCAATTTATGTGGTGATGGATTGATGTGTTAAAGGGGTTTATGTTTTTTGTCTCTTGGTTTTTGCTTAGATCTAAATACGTCTCTGGTGTTAATTGCTAGCAAGGGTTAGTTGCAGTTCAAATGAATGCAGGGCTTTACCCAGTTTATCATCTCTTTGGTTTTGTTTAGGCTTCTGCCTTTCCTTTTCTAGCCTTTTGGCTTCCTACTTTTAGCCATTTTCTTTTGCTTTCAATACCATACCCGTTCTCTACGCACAAACTAGGGTTTGCTTAACCGTCTGCTCTCCTTTCGTTTGGCCACTTAGGATCATTCCCTTTGTTCAGCGAATAAGACTGATTATGAATTTTTCAAATGAAAAGAAGGGCTCCGGTACAGGTGTCCCTTTCTTTTACTCTTAGAAAAGCACTAATTAAGTTACTTACGGAATTCAAAATCTCTCTATCGTCCAAGATCCTAAGGTTTGCATGTCTTAGGCTAGGCCGGTATGGTATCTCGCCTCTAGCCTCTCTTTATAGAATTCTCGATCGAAATCTCATATGAAAAAGAAGCTCTCTTTGACCTCTGCTTTGATTCACGATTTCACTTAAAGCAGACTAGAATCTTCTTTGAACAAGGGAAAGAAGTCATATACATCTTACCTATTGTTTTGTTACCAAAAGGGTATGGTATAATGTGGAAATTTGTTGCCAGTTTTGGCTTATGCTGTGAGTTTATGTATTGGCAGGACAGGCAGCGAAAATTGCATGAAGAACAAAGAAATCTGATTCAGCAGCAAGCACAGGCGAAGGCACAAATGTTGCGTTACGAGGATGAACTGGCGAGAAAAAGAATGCAGGTTGGGATAACCTCTCATTCTTAGTTCGAAGAAAGTTTTGGGATTTCATTTAAAAGTTTCTTGCATTTTCAGTTGATATATGAAAAACATCCTTGCCTGTGAAGTTAATGTCACCGAATTGCTGCGGATCTGACTTGTATGTTCTTGTTTGGGAAAAATCAGTCAAGGACACAAGCAAGTTTAGATAGTGTAGCTCACTCGTTTAAATTTCATTTATATTTTGTTGAACTAACTGAAATTAACTATTTACTTAAATTCATTTGTTTTGGTCAGTTTGAAATAGTTAGCTAACTTATTACTTGCAAAGCAAGGTACATTTACTATTTGCTTGTTGTCATGTTTGCAGACAGATCATGAAGCTCAGAAGCGACATAATGTTGAATTGGTTAAGATGCAAGAGGAGTCTTCCATACGAAAAGAACAAGCAAGACGGGCTACTGAGGAGCAGATCCAGGCTCAACAACGTCAGACTGAGAAAGAGAGAGCCGAAATAGAACGGGAAACAATACGAGTTAAAGCCATGGCTGAGGCTGAAGGTCGGGTCCATGAGGCGAAATTGACTGAGGAACATAACAGACGAATGCTGGTTGAACGGATAAATGGCGAAAGAGAAAAATGGCTTGCTGCAATTAATACAACCTTCAGTCACATTGAAGGTAAACTGCTGGTTAGCATGTTTCTCAACTAATGTTTGTCTCAGTTACAGGGCTGATCTGATGAAAATAAGCACGTACACCGGATGAAAAATGGTTGGTCACGTGTGGAGTTAGATACTTGTTCAAAAGTTTACAAAACCACAGATGAATCACAGGGTTTTCTTTACAACAGCTGAAATGGATGTTATATTGTGATATTGCTTTTGCCTCTTGCTTTAGTTTAATGCATTCTTGTAACTTAAAAATCTTGGCATGTTTGTTGGATGGTATTTAATTTTTGGATATAAATTGCTTCTACAGGTGGTTTCAGGACTTTATTAACTGATCGAAATAAGTTGATTATGACTGTTGGAGGAGCTACTGCATTGGCTGCAGGAATTTACACAACTAGGTTTGTATAATGCCTTTTTCTCTGCATCCGCACTGTTTTCTTTCACTTAGTAAGAATATACTCTTGAAAGTTTTTTGCTGTGTTTCTTCTTCAAAGGCATGATGCTTTGGACTGTGTCCGAAGCTAAGAGCTTCATTTGACACAAGAGTGCTACTTGGGTTTCTTTGGAGGATGCTAATTAAACTCAAGGCATGTTGGAAAATAGATAGGAACAGGATATATAAAATGATCACAGGAATATCACTTCCTACCACCACACGATCACTCTCCTCTCCAAGCTCATCTCAACGTAACCCTCACCACTACCACCCTGCAACATGCCATGATGCTACTCATTTTCCACTTTGTTGCAGGCACTTCTTGAAATGTGTCTCTAAAGCTGAATTTATTTATTGGGTTCTTCTATACATTGATTACTGACACAATTCTGTTAAGGACATGGCTGAATTGATAGGTCAATTCTGTCAGATACTCCATCTAACAATGTCCTGGTTGTCTGTATTGTTTCTACAGAGAAGGTTCTAGAGTTATATGGGGTTATATCAACAGGATGTTGGGGCAACCCTCTCTGATCCGAGAATCATCCATGTCTAGATTGCCTTTTTCTAGGGTAATATCTCAAGCGAAAAACAAAGCTATGAAATACAGTACAGCAGCTGGGACAGCATCTCCTTTGGAAAGTAAGAATGGTTTCAGAAACATTATCCTCCATCCATCATTGCATAGGAGAATAGAGCACCTTGCTAGAGCTACGGCAAACACCAAAACTCACCAGGCACCCTTTCGCAATATGATGTTTTATGGACCTCCTGGCACGGGTAAAACTATGGTTGCAAGGGAGATAGCTAGAAAATCGGTATGGCTTTAACTCATTGCTTTCTTCCATTTGCTTTTATAACCAACAATTAGTTATTTACTTTTTATAAGTGATCTGTTGGTTTCTGGTCCCTGAACTTTTTGGTGGATGTGTAATCTCCAGGACACTTTAAATTGTCGAGGAACCATTTTTGTGTAGAAACCATGTAATTCATACTAACATGTGTTCAGATGCTGAATTGAGTGACTTCTTCATCGATTTTACAGATTGAAACTGGAAAGAGGATATAAAGAACATTCTGAAATATGTATATTGTGAATAGGATGCTTGGCTCAAATCTACTTGATCATTGGGCTTCTTAAATACAAAATAAACCATAAGACATGCTTTGCTAGGATCTTATCACTCTTGGCACTAGTTTCAGGTTTATTATCAGGGAGCAGGTCTATAGGCTTTGAAGCACCTCTGTTTTCTTTTCTGTTCATCGTTTCTTTCTTTCTTTCTTTCTTTTGGGAAACTTCTGTTTCCAAATTTTCTTGTCACTCTTTAATCTCTGATCTTCTGGCACAGGGTTTGGATTATGCCATGATGACAGGAGGAGATGTTGCACCTCTGGGGGCACAAGCTGTTACTAAAATCCATGAGATATTTGATTGGGCTAAGAAGTCACAGAAAGGCTTACTGCTTTTCATTGATGAGGCAGATGCTTTCCTAAGCGAGTAAGTTAACCTCATCTTGGTGCATTAAGTTCTAGGTATATTTGCATATTGCAGATTATTTATTGAAATAAAGTGATACTCTTGTTTATAGATGGTGTGTAATCTTGCATGTAGAGATAATGTGATGCATGGTAGGGGTTTCGTGGCACTCTGAGTTTGACCTGCACTTGCAATCTTTTCACCCTTTTGAAACAAATACCAAAATAATATTTGGTTTTCTAAAGCATGTTGAATTTGCTGAAATAGTTTGGAACAATGTTATTTCTTGTTGTGGGATGCAGAATTTAGATTTTTGCTTTGCCTTTTTGGTTTCAAGTTAATTTTTGGTAATCAGGCTGATAGTGCTATTATTGATCTAACTCAGGCGTAACAGCACACATATGAGTGAAGCTCAGCGAAGTGCTCTAAATGCATTGCTCTTCCGAACTGGGGATCAATCAAGGGACATAGTTCTTGTCCTTGCCACAAACAGGCCAGGTGATCTTGATAGTGCCGTTACTGACCGTATCGATGAAGTGATTGAGTTCCCGCTACCTGGAGAGAAGGAGCGTTTTGAACTGCTCAACCTCTATTTGAGCACCTACCTTTCTAATGAAGGGGACAGTGGGCCCAGTAAGGGATCTTTGTTCAAGAAGAAGACACAAAAAATAACCATAAAAGATATCTCTGAAGATGTGATCCGAGAGGCTGCTAAGAAAACAGAAGGGTTCTCTGGTCGTGAGATAGCAAAACTCATGGCTGGTGTCCAAGCAGCTGTCTATGGACGCCCTGACTGTGATTGTGTATTGGATTCACAGCTATTTAGGGAGATTGTAGATTACAAGGTTGCGGAGCATCACCAGCGGCTAAAACTGGCAGCAGAAGGTGACCACCCAGTATAGCTGGGGAATACATTCTTCAGAATTTTTTTACCTTATTTATCCTAGATATTTAATGGGAATTTTGTTCCTCTAAATCTTTTAATACCCCAGATATTATTTATATCATTTTCCTTGGTCGATACATCAGAATTCTTTCAGAATCTCTTACTGTCTTAATATTTATACGTACCAGTGATTGTTTGCCAAGTAGAAAAACCAAGTCTGAAATGGTTTAAATTGTCCAATTCATCTCAAATTAACCTTACCTTGATAATGGTGTTGTTTTTTGAGGAGGTAGGAATCACACATTTGAAAGATGTTGGATACTCGAGCAACTAATACTCCCTCGAATGGCTGACTCTCAAGTCTCATCACACATTAGATAGATGTTTCAGGCTCTTCCTCTTACGATGATAGGTGGCTGCAGAATTAGAGAAAAAAAGAAGAACTACAACATAAAGAAGAAAAAATGATGGAAGATTACCATCACAAATATTGCGCGGTCGAAAGCACAACAAATAGAAGCCAAAGGTTGATAATTACACGTGGAGCAAACTCAAAAAACAGCCAACGTCCCAGCTTTTTTTAGACCGTTTATGGAGAGTTCGTTGTCCCCATGCTCCGGGCAGCGAGGACCAGGGATCCCCTTTTACTATTTTCAAGGAGCAAGACTCACTCGTAGAAAAATCAGTTTGGAGCTTGCGCCCGCACCTATGGTCCATCCTACCACAAAAATTGCATGCAAAAAGGCAAATAAAAAATAGATAAAAGAATAAAAACCAGGTTGCATAAACGGTGGCCAACTGTAACCTGTCTTAAAGAACACATGGCATCATAGCAGGAAGAATCGTCCCCTACTCACGACACGCACTCCCTTTGCTGCCACGTTTCGACACCAACAGTTTCTCCGTTCCTAGCATCCTACTTTAAGAAGACCTCCATAATTCACATAAAGAATGACCAACAGCACAGTTACATTGTACGATCTTGACTTTTGTGCTTGAATTCCATCTTGGGTTTTGGTAGTTTGTGACATACAAAAGTTTAAAAACACTTCTGTTTTGGAAGAAAAAGAGAAGGAGATATGGAGAAGAGAGTTGCGGTGATTATCATGGTGATGGTGCTATGGATGGAGGTGTCTTTGTGCTGGAGTACTAGTTATTCTACTGAGGATTTGGTGGAGAATACGAAGGAAAGAGTGAATGTGGCAGCGGAAGATGCAAGGATCAAGGCTGAAGAGATGAAGCATGGTGCGGCAGAAACCATGCAAGACGCCGAGGAGAAAGGAAAGGCTTGGACTGGTTCGGCGTATCAAAAGTTCACCGAGTAATCAAACTTTCCCTTCATTTCTTCCTCAATATCTTTATCTTTATACCATGTTGTATCTCTTTCTAATATCCAACTTTTTCTAACAATTTTAGCAACTCTTGTAAATGCTTTTGTTTTTGTTTTGGATCTAGCATTAATTTTTGAAAGTTTTTGTCATTTTTCATGTCGATTGAAATGTAAATAAGGAATTCCATGCTAATTTTCAATAAGATACAAATGGCAATGGAATAGAATTGTTGTGTATGTTTGAACTCTCTAAATTAAATTTAATTTAGAAACTTTTTAATAAAACTTAAACATGAAAGTATAGAGAGTAAGGAATTGAATTTCAAACATAATTCAATCCTTTAATCTACAATTCAAAAAAAATTAATATTAAAATTAACTTTTTTAAATTAAATACTCATACCTTTAAATAAAATAAAATATGGTGATAATGTGATGAAGGTAATATAAAAAATAAAATAAATTTATTTATTCATTAAATTTAATTATACAAAATGGGTTACAAATAACCTATTATTAAAATTTTATTAAAATAATTCAAAAGGTGATTTCTTGCATTGTATTGAAATTTAGATAAATGAGTCCTGATATTTTATTTTTATTCACTAGATATGGGTGTAATTTTTGACAATTTTTGTTTGGGTGATGCTAGGGGCACTAAATTTTTTACAAAGTGAAATGTAATTATTATATTTAATGAGATAATTATAATTATGATATTGAGTGATTAATACAATTATCTAGTAACAAAATTTAGTAAAACAATCAAGTATCTCTATCATTATCCTTTGTGTTTTTATAGTGATTTCTCATGGATTATGGTACCTATCTTCATTTTCCATCTAAAATCATAAACAGTTATAGGCATGATAAATTAATGTAAATATTGAACAAATACAATGATTCTATTTAGGTCAACAATTCAATTGACAAAAATTAGTGATTTAATTTCATAGTTTCACCATCCACTCATATCTCAAATGTAAGAATAAAGAAAGAGAGAAAATTAATTAAAAAGAAAAGAGGTTCACTAAAAAAGGTTTCAAGTTAATGAAAATTTGCCTACTCTTGGCAAGGATGTTTGGCTAAATATTTATTATAGCTCATGGTCCACTCCTTTTTTATTCCTCTTGTGCTTGGCAGGCCCAGTGGAAGATCAAAGAACATGGCTTGTTTGAATGTTATAGAATCATTAATTATACTTTGTTAATTTTCCACACTAATGTTCTAATGGTATTAACAGTGGATTTGGATTCAATCAAGAAAATGCAAGAGAGGGAGCTCAAAATATAATGGATAGAGCTGGAGATGCTGCCTCAAAGACCACAGATACTATGAATTCTGTTGCATCTGGTAACTATTGCTCTTGTATGCCAATCCAAAACTTGGTTAATCTTCAAACAAGAATTTGTTTGCCCCTTGCTGATTCCCCTTCGATCTTTTTTTCAGAAACTTCAAGGTATGCCTCTCAAAAGGCTGGTGGGGCAGCAGACATGGCCTATGGGAAGGCGGGTGACATGAGGGACTTTGCTTCAGAGAAAGCCGATCAAGCCAAGCAAATGGCTTCCAATATTAAAGCTAGTGATGCCAGGGAAACATTGGCAGGAGCAATGGAATATGGAGGGGTTAAAATTGAGGGTGCCTATGATGAAGCTAATCAGAAGTGGAACATTGTTAAAGACAAGGTTTCAGATGGAGCAAACAATATGGAGGACACGATTGGTGGAGCATTAGGATATGGAAAAGATAAAGCAGCAAATGCCTGTGGTGATGCTAGCCAGAAAATGAACACAGTCACAGATGAGGCTTATGATGCTAAAGAAAGAATGGGGGAATCAGTGGATTACGGAAAAAATAGAGCTGCTGATGCCTTTAACGAGGCTTCAAATATTGCATCAGATTGGGCTAGTGATGCCAATGAGGCCGTTTCAGGAACAATGAGATATGGAAGAGACCGAGCTGCGGATGCTTATGATGAAGTTAAGAAGTATGCGAAAGCGGACTCAAATATGGCTTCAAACAAGACAGGTGATGTGAAGGACACAATATCGGAAGCAATGTGGTACGGACACGAGAAAGTCACCGATGCCTATGATGTAGCTAAAGAGGAGATCTACAGAACTTCAAACATAGCCTCAGAGAAGGCTACCAAGGCCAAGGAAGCAGCGGCAGGAGCAATGGGGTATGGAGGAGATGGTGAGAGAGATGCTTTTGATGAAACTAAGAACAAGGTTGAGGAGGCATATGTGTCAGCCAAAGACACAATGACTGATCAGGCCAAGGCCAACTATGAAGCTGCCAAGGAGACGCTGTCAAAGGCAACTGGTGATCTTGGAGATATATAAGATGAGAAACGAGACTGCTGATCCTTGAGAGGACTTCACCAGTTTCGGCACAGTATCTTCGTCTGTGAGTCATAGCTCTTTAATTAGTTTCTTTTCTTTTTTTCCTCGTAACATGTACGAGATAGCATCCAATAAATTTTATGTAGTTCGTTCATTTTTTCTTTTTCTTATTAGGCCTCTTTACAATCTAAAATTCTAAATAAAACACCAGCTTGTGTTTAATTTCTCATTCTCTTTGCGAGATCAGTACTTGGTTTGTAAATGATGTGTGTAATGCATTGGATAATAGGACTCCGGACTGTCAAAATTTAGAAGTAGAATGGAAACACGAACAAGAGTAGGAATATGGGGAAAATATTGTTTACAATGGGGTGCACAAACTGTATACTTTCACCTCATGATCCCTGCAATTTACCTTCCATTCTTGGAGGCTAATTCCCTAGAATTCACCTCCTGTTAGGAATCCTTCCTTTCATTGGAGGCTAATTTCGCAATCTCATTCCTTCTTTTTCCGAATTTCAATGCCATTCATTACTTTCTCTTGGATCATGGGAGATCGTGTCTTGTGTTTTCTTCATGCTTGGCACTACTTGTGAATACATGAGAACTTATTCAAACATCATATGGATCTCTCTCATGGGCACACCATTTAATTTGTACCCAACCCTAAACATTCTTATAACTCCTGGCTTTCTTCTTTTTGCTGAGCAAGAACTCCTTTGAAGAGGTGCAACTCCTCCTTGATTTACATTGAACCGTGACGCCGACTCCAAATGCATGGATTTATTCCAACTTCGTTCGCATTTTTTTCTCTCATTAGGTCATTTCTTCTAGAGCACTCCATTAATAAGGGATGTCTTCTTCAATTTTTTTTGGATAATCATCGGAAGGAAATTAGGATGTCTTCTTCAATTCATCAATGTATGCGGTACTGAATATATTGTTTGATGAGTCTCAATCCATGATATTAACGCATTAAAGACAAAATCAATACACAGACACGAATATCAAGCAAAAATAAATGTGGGGTGTGAAAATGGCAAATGAGAATTAAAAAAAAAAAAAGACACCAAAGCCTTGGGGAGTCGAATGGCCAGCTAGTCACTTCATTTTCGTGCGCCATAAAATCATTGGTATCCCGTTTGCTCCGGCTTTCGAATGTACCTTATCATTTTGTAGGAAGGTTCAAAGAATCTAATTTTGGGGGGCCATCTGGAATAGTTGGAAGCACATAGTTACAATTTTAAGCACCCGAAGAAAGAAAAAGAAAAAGGGAAAGAGGAGACATACATGGAAGTATGAAGCATGCATTCCATGTTCATGACCAAGCCCAAATTAAAGATGTTCCATCTTGTTTTTTCCCTTTTCCCTTTAGCCGGTGATGGCAAAGAAGAACTTCAAATATGTTGTTGCACTTTAAGAATTATGATAGGGTTTGCTTACCATTTATGTTTTTCGAAGTATTTGCGACCAGTACGTACTGATCATTAGATTGTCTAAGATTAAGAAGAATACAAGTTGATCGATGTTAACAAGCAGGAGTATTTCTTGAAACTTGAGAAAAAAATAGTAGTGAGTGCTAAGCTATCTTCTCCTCTCTTTTTGGTTATTCACACTTATCTAATTATTGACTAGCTAGATTTACCTTCATCTCCTAATTGATAACAATAGTAGTATTGATTTTCAAGGGTTTTGATTTCTCTTACACTTGCTTCTTCTTCATGGCTTGTTTATTGTTATGCATCCAAACCTTGAAAACTTTTCTCTTTACACCCACTTGAGAGCAAAACTGCTGCACCTCTTGCTCATCTTGCTTTTGGATTCTCCATCCCAACTTCTCAGCAAATTCCGTCATCTTGTCCTTCTGATCTTGGCTGAACTTTGTCCTGAACCTCTTCCTCGACATCGATGGCTGCACTGATGCTTGCCCTTGCAAATTTGATTGATACATATTGAGATCCTCACTTGATGATTCCGCTGCAGCCCCACCTCCATTGCCGCGGCCGAAGCTCATTATCATCGGCGCAATTGGAGTGGTGTAAGCACTCAATGTGCCATGATGGTATCTGTGATGCTGATGAAGAAAAGGTTGTCGTGGAGCACATGAAGTAACAAGGTGTTGAGGCGGTGGTATATTTCTTTGGCCATTGCTGATTTTGTAGAGGGTACTATTGGCTACACATTCCGGCTCTCCATCAATCTCTCTTCTGTGGAAGTTCCTGTGACATTCACAAGCTGCGCATTTGAAGGATTCTAGGGTACCCTCCTCACCGCCGGGCATGAATTCTCCACATCCGTCCAAAACATGTCCTCCCATGCTCGCCGCATGATTCTTCAAACATTCTCTATATCTTGTTGATGCCGAAGATGCTGGTGTTGGTGGTGGTGATCTTGAAAGTGATCTACTTGGAGTTTGTGCTGTGTTTATTGCACCTGTAGTTGCAATTGGGGTTGTAGCTTGAACTGGATCTGGTGTTAGGTCAAGATCTCTTGTGGGTTTCTGAGCTTCTTGTTGTTGTTGATAAAGAGATTGGTGCCCAAGGGCATGAGGTAGTACTATAGCAGCATGATGATGATCTCTTCTTGCAGGAGCAGAATTAGGGACTTTCGAGGAGGAATCTCTATTATCTGGTGGATTGTAGTTCATGGACCTTGGCATCACTATTCCCTTATCTTGGCCTCTTAGTTCCATGTAACTTAATTGCTTTCTAAACTCTTGATTTAAATCTTGATCTCAACCTGCCTTGCCTTAACATATGTATCTTCTTGAAGCACAGATAATTAGCTTCCAGCTGATCTCTCTCCAAACCATGGATTTTCCTGTGATCCTTTTCAACCCTAATTCATCAGCTAACCCATCTAATCCGACGAAACAAACTTGATAAAAGAGTTAATCACCAGGGAACACTGGAGTAAGATTACCACTCCTCTCTTCTTCTGATTTTGACGTTGATAGGTGCAAAACTCACCAACCCATTTCACTAATTTCAGCTCCTGTTCTTAAAGACGTAAGGAAGGGATTGAGCAGTAGATATACTGATGATTAGATGACTTAGAGAAGAGATTAATACAAGCACAAGAAAACAAAGTAGAGAGATTTTGAAACTCAAACAGGACATATATATATATATATATATATATATATATATATATATATATATATAAAGAAAAAACCACGAGATCACCGTCTATCTAGTAGAGTACCACGGGCCCCTACAAACCAAGACATACCTTGATCAATTAGAAACTGTAAACTCGAAGTAAGGAAGCTGTAACTGCACCACCAGAAGTTCAAACTATATGTAAGAGAGAGTGATAGATGTAGAGATATAAAAAAGATGTTAAGATTTTAAATTTTTATGCGAAAAGAGAAACAAAGATGCCTGGGAGAGTTGTGTTTCCTAACACCCTATCCAAACCCGTGAAACCCATCGATCCGAGGAACAGGTTAGGTTGGTTTGTGGGTTTTGTACTAAAAAAACAGTTATGACAATTAGGGACTGAAAACAGAGAGAGAGAGAGAGAGAGAGACAGTGGGACTCTTGCTAAACAACCGACAAGGTCATGTTAGTTCTCTCTCACAGCCTGCACACTGGTCCATCTCCTAATTATTGCCTCTCCCCCCCACTCTTTTGTTTTCTTAATTTCTTGTTTATCTTCTGTTCTTCTCTCTCTCTCTCTCTCTCTCTGCACCACCATTATATTCTCTGCAACCCTAAACCACCCCAAATGACCATTTGTTTGTGGAGAGCAGCAATAAAGAGAGGAGAAAAAAGGTGCTGTCTTGACTTGACATTTGCTTTGCTTTGCTTTGCCTTGCCTGGAATCTTCCTGCAAGACCAGGGAAAAAAAAAAGGTTTCGGGTTTTGTGGGTAGCAGATTAAGTAAAACCTGATTAAAAAAGATCTTAAAGAAGGTTTTAACCTAAGATAATCAGCGAGGGAGAAGAACAAAGAGCTATAACTTCTTTTTTTCTTTTTTCTTCTTTGTTGTTGAAGAGAATTAAAGTGTGTGTGTGTGCTGGTCCACAACCTTCTTCTTTAACATGTGTCAGATTCTTTCTCTTGTTGTTTCGCCTGGTATATCTGCCATTTCTGCAACCTCCACTCACTCTTCCTTTTCCTAACCAATGACTTCGCATTTATCTCATATCTTTTTCACATTTGCAATAAATGCTCGTAGTCGGTGAAATTTATTTTTAAAGAAATATATATACATATACATATATATATATATATATAATAATTTAGATTTTAAAAATAAATTGTTTTATAGCAAAAAAATCTTCATTTAGTTTTTTGTTTTAACAAAAACATGTCTGTAGTTTGGCTTTTTTGAATAAAAATATAAATAAATAAAACAAATATTTGTAAAGACTTTCAATGATTTAAATTGAAAAGAAAATCTCGTTTTAATCAGAAATATCGTTCTCATGTATTTTTTATTAAATATTTTTTATTTGGAGCATTTTTTATAAAATAAAAGCATATCAAAATAAAAAAGCATATCGTAATTAAAAAAAACCTCACAACTGTATGAAAACGTTTTTTTTTAAATAATTAATTTGATAGAATTATAAAAATAAAATAGATATTTTATTCTTATCAAATATGCATGGAAAATATTTAAAAAAAATTGTAAATTAGATTCATATATAAATATTCCTAAAGTAAATGTTAATGATGGTAAAACTCTAAATTAATTTATTTAAAAACTATAGCATAATTAAATATATTTTAATAATTTTATTCTAAAAATATATATAAGAAAAAGAAAAGCAGAAGTGCCATTAAAAAAAAACTATGGAATGGTGAGCTCCTGGCCGGTGTGCAAAACGGAATGTGTATCATCGATTGAAACAAATTGTGATCATTGAAGCTGATAAAAATCCAGGGTTCTGAGTTTTTTAATCTTCAAAACCCAATATTTCGACATGTTTTTATTTAAAAACACCCAAAATCTATTATAGAAATCTTATTGAGCCAATTTTATACTCCAAAATATTCTTCAATCAGTTTGAAAAATCTAAAATTAAATCAAATAATAATTTTTTTAAAATTTCAATCTATTTTTTTTATATAGTTAAATATGAAACCATTTTCATTAAATCTTTTTTAAAAGTAGATACGTTAATAAATTAGTTTTTCTATGACTAGAATATATATATATATATATATATATATAGCGGACTCAAAATTCTCTCCCTTCTTTTTCTAGAGAATTTATCACTCATCTCTCAATCCCCAATGAACGTGAGAAAATGAAGTGTTCTATACAGAGACATAACTCTTGAAACGTTCAGGAATCAAGATATATTTTTCAGCACTAAAAACCGCACGCTGTTCATCAACAGTGCCGTCCAAAATGAAATAAGAGATGTTTTATTTTATTGTTAATTTAAATCTTCTAATATGCTACTGTTATTGCCAGCATCTTCTTCTGCTCTGTCTCTCTCTCTCTCTCTCCCACACGCATTGCTGGGTCACCTGAGCCAATACAAATGAAGAGCCTCAGCACTTCAATATTTTAGGTTACTGTATCCTTTGACTCTTTCCTCTTTTCTTCTTGAGGTATTTATTATGCTGTTCTCCCATGGCCTCTTACCTTATGATTTGCTTGCTATCTACAGCTAAGTTCAGTTCCTCCACAACTGGAGATGGAAGTCTGAATTAAGTTGACTGGACCCTTGAAGCAATGATTTCCACAGCCTCAAAATGTTACCATTAAGATCTGAGGTCACAGATTTAACTGTCCTGGAAGTCAAGGACGTACCAAATGTCAGGCAGTAGCTGAAACGTTTAAAACCAGCCAAAATGAATTATTGCACTCAGACATTCTAGATAGTGTTGCAGGTTTTAATCATGAATTTTGAAATATGTATGCACCGACAGAGGGAGAGAAAACAAAATAAAGGCAAGCCAACAAAAGGAAACCCTAGTTTTGTAAAATCACTCCAGAGGATCGGAGAATTATGCAGTTGCTGGATACTGTAGTAGTGGTTTTTTTTGTTAAATTTATTTAATTTAAAATAATATTTTTTAAAAAAATATTATCTTTAATAATATAGAATCATAAAAAAAAATCCTGAAACAAAAACAAATTTTCAAAAGCACTGTTTGATGAAAACCAGGCATATAGTTTTTAGATCAAAACTACGTATAACATTTAAATTTTATTTATTTATTTTACTAGAATGTCTTAAATATTCAAGTCTAAGGAGGAAAGAGCCAAAGTTAATTTTGTCGGACCTTCGACAAAGTCTGAGTCCATTTTTTGGTAAGATTAAGAATAAAAAAAACTCTATGGCAGTATTACGAAGAAAGATTGTTAAAGTTGTAAGCAAACGAGAAATTAATTTATGTTTATAACTTTATTTTTATTAAAAAGTTAAGAATTGAATTTCAAATAAAATATAATATTTAAAAATAGTATAAAAATATATTAAAGGTCAATTCCTTTTATTTACCATTCTAAAGATAAAAGATTTAATATTAAAACTAATATTTTTAAAATATCTATTTAGCTCCTTTTTGTTAAAAGACTTTTGAATAAATAGAATGAACGTCACAATGGTAATATAGAACAACAAAAAAATAAAATTTATCTTTTTTAAATATGTAAATTCAATTTGTTTATTAATTAAATTCAAATTAAATACTATAATTAAATTCAATTCCATAGACAATTAATTCTAATTTTTTTTAAATACACTTGCAATATTAATCATTCATCATTATATTATTCTTTAGGCATACTTTAATGTGAAAACTACCAGAAAATTGCTAAACGCCCACAGAATATAATCTGTTTACGTTTAAGCTACAATCAATGACTAATGGCTGGATAGAAGACAACGTGAGCTTCTTAATCTTTAATTATAAATTAATTAGTGCTTTGTTTATATTATCTGGCCAGCAATTTAATGGTTGGACAGCTTATCTTGTGAGTGTTTGGAGGAACAAGTCCCGAGTAATTAATTATTAAATTATATGAGTTAAAAGATCAATGATTAATCGATCAAGCTAATTGAAGAACTTGTCTTCTCTATATTTTTATATTTTTAAGCTTCAATTATATGAGTTGAAAGATAAAAAAAAAAAATTATATTTTTTATATTAACATATTAAATTATCAAAACAATATTAATTGAATTTCTTTTTCATTCCAAATAATATGCTGACAAGCCAGGAATTTTGTCCTAATTAAGCTGTCATATTGTGCAATCCATGGACTTCTCTTTTGTAATGGGTAATTAAATTCTACAATATTGCCTTCCAATAACAAGGAATTACACTTGTAAGATCATTATACAGGGTTGAAAGGTTTGCTTCTTTTTTTTTCTTTAATTTTGTGAGTTTTAATTTTAAAGAAAAATAAATTCATTTAATATCAGTTGATGTGGATGTTGATTTAAGATATTTTTTTATCATAAAATAAAATAAAATATATATGTAAAACATTACATCCTTTGCAATCTGTAACCATATCAGTGGATAAACAGCAGAATTCAGTAAGGAAAAAACACTGAATTCTGCAAGAAGCTATTATTATAGTGTATGATTTGACAATGCACGATACATGCAAAATTTTCGATTTTTGCATCACATCCTTCGCTATTTAATAGGTCACCTAACTAGGCCAATGTGTTAGAAATATATATATATATATATATATATATATATATATATATATATATATATATATATTTGGGACCAATATTAGTGGTGAGAAAAAAATCAGAAAACCGGAAAAAAAATAACTGAAAAAATCAAACTGAAAAAAACCGATTAAACTGATTAAATTTTTGAAAAAAACCTGTTGGTTCAGTTTGGTTTCGGTTTTATAAGCAAAAAATCAAAAAAATCAAACCGAACCGAACAGAAACTGACAAAAAACCGGAAAAAACCGAGCCAAACCGGAAAAAACGAGCCAAAACCGGAAAAAAACGAGACAAAACCGAGAAAACCGAGCCAAAACCAGAAAAACCGAGCCAAACCGATTTGAACCAGTTTTTTTCCTAAAAAACTAAACCAAACCAAAACCGGTCGATTTTAATTAAATTCAGTTTGATTTTAATTTTTTTTTCAAAAATTTTTTTTATAAAAACTGAACCGGATTGAAAATAATTATATAATACTTTACTGAAAGTGCAAAAGCGTCACAAAAGTTTTCTTGTTATTATATTATTGAAAAGTTCAGTGGACCTATTGCACATGAAAGATGTTCTGTCACCATAAAGTCTATTTCCAAGATATTATTAGATTTTACTCTTTTGTGGAACTACGCTATGTTGCGGGAAGGTAAAGATTTTCTTCATCTGAAAAAATATGCAGGTTTCAGGTATTGTTATTAAATTTGAAAATTCAGTTATTTTAAATTTTATTTTTCATCAAGATAGTTTTTCTATTGAAGTATTTCTCTTTTTATTTTAGCAAATGCAATATTCTTAATTGAAATAATTGATCCTCTTAAAAAAATATATTTTGTAATTGTTGAAGTAGGGTACTAAAAAAATATCAAAATAATATATTTATATATTTTATGTGCTATTGAAAACTATAAAAATAATAGATGTGATAATAAAATCATATTTAAAATCTATTTAAAAAGATTGTTTTTGAAAATTTTCAATATAAAAATAAGGGTCTTGTTTGGTTCACTTGGTCTTTTATGTTCATTTCTTATAATATTTTTAAGGTAAACCAAGAAGGTTCTTGTTTTCTATTTTTTTAAAAAAAAAAACTACTAAACCCATTTTCTTAATTTTCCATAAAAACTTTATTTAAAATAAATAAGAAATTCAAAGATAGAAACCAGAAAACTAACTTTTTTGAAAGAAAACACGTACCTTAGTGGTTTCCAGCACATATATACTTGCATTATTCAAATTATTAAAATTAAGTTGAACATTCTTTTAACAAATACTTGTTTTAAAGTCTTTAAAGAACTATTAAGATAACAGTTACTAAAGTAAATACAATTCTATGAAAATATAAACAAGGTGCATTGTTAAAACACCATATGTTTTGAATTCAATTTATGAAAAAAAAATAGTATAAATTTTATCAAAATAAAAGATCAATATTTTTTTAGCTGGTAACATGAAAAAAAAATACCTGATAACATCATACTGTCAAATAATCAATTCAATCTAAAAACTTAAACTATTAAGTAAGGTCTCAAGATATGATTTATATTATTCTTTAACACTTATCTCAAGTGAAAGCCTTTTAAACTTTAAACTTGAAATTTGTACAAGCTCATACTACCTTATGCTTAATTTTTATCTAATAAATAGTGATGGTCAGATTTGAACTTGTAACTGTTTAGTCATCAAAACTCTGATACCATGTAATGAACCAATTTAACCAAAAAACTTCAATTATTAAATAAAATTTCAAAATAAAATTTATATTATTCTGTAACAAATACATCTTAATTATTATAACCAACTTGTATGAAAGAATAACAATGCATGAACAAAAATGATAATATTTTAAAGTGAATAAATTGTTTTATCACATGGAAATTATCTTAGCTAGCTTGCATGTATCAAACCAGACCCCTGTACTTAGTTTGTGAAACAGTACTTATATTGTACAGTATGTGGCAATACATAAAGAAAATCAAATTTAAAACTATATAAAAAACATATTTCCTGATTTTTATCTATCAATTGGTTTGACAATTAGCACCGGAAGAAATTCCATTTCAATTTTCAAAGGATTTTAATTTTCTAATCATCTGGAAGCTGTACACTGTACTCTTTCTATATATGTTGATTGATTATAAGACTGTGTATTTTTTAGTAATTAATTAGTTTTTATAAAAACTATTTCAATGTATTTGATTTTGAAAGAATAACAAGTGATTATCTATCCATAAAGAGAGATGAGAGGTTGGCAAATCAAATTTCATGCACATTTTATATGCCAACCATAATTAGAGATTTGAAAATAACCAAACATATAACGAATCCCATTAAAATTGAATCCCTCCAACTTAACACTGAAGACGTCCAATATATATATATATATATATAGAGAGAGAGAGAGAGGGAGGGAGGGAGGGAGGGAGACACACACGCGCGCCCCTAGCTATGGCTATCCTGGAAATTGCAAGACAGAGGAACAGAGGACAGAGAGAGGATGGACTTTTCCTCACAAGAGTCAAGACAGGCAAATCTAACTGGGGATTTATGGGCTCCTTCAAGTCACATCACAAACTGCACGCTTGTGGAATGCATGTGTCCTTTGCAGCACTGCTGGAATCCAACAAAAAGCTTCTGCAATGCCCCTCCACAATTTCATGGAATTCCATGTCCGTTTTGGATTATACATGAGTGTATTGTCTGCTAGGATCTATAATAATTTTTTTAAAAAAAATATATATAAACAACTATATTAAACCCTATGCCACTTGGAACGATTATTTACATAACTAAATATCTTGAGTTTGAGAATCATTTCAAATCTAAATCTATTAATTTTGTGGTTAATGGTAGAATCAAGATTCTTGAGTCCGGAAATAACATCAAATTCAAGATTTTTGGGTCTGAAATGTACACCAGAACTAAAACACTATAATATCAATTAGAGTAATACAGTTAGGGTTTAAAGTGATTGAAAATAATTTAATTCTAAAATTTTTAAATATTAAAAGATGTGATGTTCTCACAATTTATTAAAAAATTTAAAAGGCTTCAAACGAAGTAGCATAATTTGGTTATAACATCAAGTGGTGTTGTTTTCTTGATTTTGTTAATTATGATAGTTTATAAATTATTTTTATTAATTCTAGATTTATAAGAAAAAAAAAAGCATGATTGCTATAACATGTTTGTTATTGTATTTCAAAAATATTTTTGAAAAAAAAAATTATTTTTTTCTTTGCTTTAAATTATTTTTTTATATTTTCAAATTATTTTAATGTATTAATATTAAAAATAAATTTAAAAAATAAAAAATATTATTTTAATATATTTTAAATAAAAAATATTTTTAAAAAAAATTATATCGGTAACAAACATAAAATAGAATTTCTATCGAAGAAATAACAAAATCATAAATATAAAAATGAACTATTTCAATAGGAAAATATGATTTAAATTTTTAGATCTAACACGTTAAATTAGATTTTTTAATGGTTTATTATTTATAAATTATTTATATTTATTTATAAATAATTTTTTGACGCATGTTATTTGGCTCTTGCAAACATGTCTGGCCTAAGTTTACTTGAATATGCATAACAACAACAACAACAATAATAACAAATTCATGAACAATAACAACAACAATAATAATCATATTAATAATGGAAGATTGAATTTCTATTGAAAGAATAACAAATTCATGAACATAAAACTTAAACTATTTCAATGGAAATATATGATTTGAATTGAGGCGCACCGGTCTAACCCCAGCACTTAGAATTTAGCAGACATATTTGAACCAAGTGCCAGGTGTCTAGTAGCCATGTCATTTCCAGCACCAGACCTCAAAAATCCCAAACGAACCATTTTGTTTTCAATTATTCTTTCAATATCAAATATACCCCGGGTAAAAGAACAACCTCACTAAACTGCATGCCTAACAAGTTTTTTTTGACAATGACAATCATATCATTACATTACTTCAATCCATAATGACCTATGTTTTGGTGAACAATAAAAAAGTAAATAGTGAAACATTAATCTTTTTTAATATATATACGGTGTAATATACTTTCAAAAAATATTTTAACATTTTCATAAATAAATTTTAAATTTCTTGTGAAGTTCTCCTGAATGTTTCAAATTACTAACATGTTAAAATCATTTATGGAGTCCCACTTTTTTTTTAATCAATTCCATAAGGAGAATAACTATGATTTTTACAGGAAAACTATTTATATATGGATCCCTTACGGCATGTGGCGTAGCCAAAGGGAGCGAGGGGGTAATTATCTTTCTTCAAAAAACAAACATTTCCTTGCTAAGATATAGTAATAACTAATAACCACCCTCCCTAGAGAGGAAAAAAAAACCCATATGTAAATAAATAAATATATATATATATATATATATATATATATTTGTTTATGATTTATTATTAAAAAAACGTTGATAATATTTGCAAGCCTGTAAATAAAATTTATTATAGGATTTTATAAAGTAAGAAACACTTATTGGAGTATTTTGAACTTGACAGTATTTTGAATTGCAGAGGGTGCCAACTATTTTATAGTTATTCTAATTATTTGCATAATCAAGAAATTAAGAGGATT
>Ga0325410_1001443_pt1 | contig 26331 bp, 14 predicted proteins | sample PopdelMetagenome_16_FD_206182 | JGI IMG/M metagenome (GOLD analysis project Ga0325410, IMG submission 206182) | Populus deltoides microbial communities from Bellville, Georgia, United States - Xylem-PdIQD-R3 | ecosystem: Host-associated > Plants > Phyllosphere > Stem > Wood/Secondary xylem...
GAAACTCTCCAGAATTGAGGGGTAAAAGTAATATTAAGAAAAATTAAAAGTCATGATCCAGTAATTAAAAAAAATTAAAAATTTTAAAATATATTCAAATATTCATATAAATAATTAGTTATGCTTTCATAGAAGAACGACATCACCCTTATAATATTATATTTTATGAAAGATTAGTTTTGCTATGTGTTTTCTTCTGAATCTATTATTATGTTGCTATTAATTATTGTAATTATTTTTAGTTTTTTTATTTAATTCTAAATACACAATTTAAGTGTTTATATCTCTCAATAAACAAAAAAGGTTATGTGTTTGGACACTCATTAATTTGTCAATAGTCATAAATTGATTGAGGAACCCTAAAGATTAATGCAATATGGAATAAATAGGCATGGATGTCAAGGCAGTCTTGGCAAGAATAACACGACTTGCAAGGGTGAATTTGCTCCACAATATATATATATATATATATGAGTAGAACGAGAAGGAATTAATGTTGAAGCTCATTTGATTAGCATGTTAACCATCACATATACAATTAATCACCCGCACGTCAGCATCGCTTAAGAAATATATACTTCATGCACGTCGTTGATGGGAGGAGCCAATAAAAATAAAATAAAATGGATTAACTATAAATTTTAAGGTTTTTCGTTTAGAAATGATTAAAATAAAGTTTTTTTATATTTTAAAAAATTATTTTTAATATCAGTATATCAAAATAATTTAAAAATATAAAAAAATTATTTTTTTTTTAAATTTTTTTTTAAATATAATTTACATTCTATTTCCACACATTGTCTTCCTCATCTTTGATTTTCGAGTAGAAAGCGTAGACGGAATTTGATTCACGACATATGAGTGGAACAAGAATGATGGAGCTCACTGGACTCGCATGCATGTTAACAACTCCCATGTACAGTCACGTGCACGTTAGCATTTCTTAACAAGTGTAAACGTTTGAAAGGAGGAGGTCTGAAACTCACGTTTAAACCTGGCAGAATGTGCCCGGATGGCCCGACACGTCTATTTCTTAATAATAATAATAATAAGAAAAATCTCCGGCTCACGCAATTAGTTTTTTTTTTAATTATTATTATTAAAGAGTGGATAACAGGATGTCCTGGTGTTTTTTGAAAAAAAATTGCGAATAATATGGAGCCTGCGTGCCTGGAATCCGGCGATCCACTGGTTAATTGGGAGCAAGGGGTGTTATACACCCCCAAAATCTATTTTTTAATAATTTTTATTTAAAAACATTTAAAGATCTAAATAAATTTATTTATACCTTCAATTAACTTAATTTTTTTTTTAAAAAAATCAATCTAAAATCCAAAAACTTTCCAATGTCGAATCTGGTCTACAAGGCAATTTAAAGATAAAAAAAATATCTTTTAATTTTAATTAAAAGCAATTCACCTTTAATCTAGTATGAAAGATTTAATCCAGGAGGAAAACATAAGTTTGATGATAAAAAAAAATAAAATAAGAGAAAAAAGAAATCAGCACCGTGGATTCCCGTAGAAAATGCCTATGAGTTGCAGTTGATTTTGTATTTGTAATTGGAATTGAATGATTTATTGATAACTTAGAAGAGACATTATATAGGAAGAAATCAGACCCACATTTTTCGACAGATAAACCATGAACAAGCTCAACTTCTGACCAAAACGAGACTCATGGAGGGATCCCTTAAGAATTCAAACCTAATTCTTCTCCACCAGAAAAACATAATAAATGGAAAGGGCAAGACATTTTCAAAGGCTTAAACTATAGGAAATTGTCTCGTTATATTCATTTGCGAAAAAAAACTAAGAAGAAATTAAAGGGCGACCAAGCACTTTACGACGTGAAGATGATAGATCGAACTCTATTTTACCTGCAGAAAATAGAGCTAGCTGTAATCGAAGTTCATACAAAGAGCAAAAACCAAGATTCTTGTTTTTTTCTTCTCTTTTTCCATATTAATAAGGAACAATATGAATGTAATACTACAAAGAATAAAAACCCCAAATTTCAAGAGTCCTTGGACAAAGGGCACTGTTGTGAGAAACCATTGATGCATGCCATCAAATGAAGTATCTCCAGATCCTAAGCAAAGGTTGTAAGAAGCTGAAGTAGCCATCTAGTCACTCATTTCCCTCGCGGAAAGAAACAGCAACAGAACTGCATGGTAGTTGTATTGTTCGCTTAAACGAGACAGAAAATGGAAGCATAGAAGAGGAGAACATTGAAGTTCGTAAGGGTTTTTATTTAAAGATTTTTAGATTTGAAATTATCTTAGAAATGGCAGCATAAAACTTCTTCAATGCCTGGTGCTTGTGCTGCATGCTGCAGAATATTTTACAGGTTATATGGTATGGAGTTCATCATACGCAGTGCTTACCTTTGATAGAGAGGAAGAACTTCCTTGGTTTCTTTGACTAGTTTGACGATTTACTGGTTGGGTTGGCACAGAAGGAAATGTCGTTGATGCAATTTGTTTCTCCTTTTTCACTCTGTTGAAAACCACAGTAAAACCTTCACCTGAGTTTGGATCTGATTCATCCCATGCTCCAAATTTGGGAATTGATGCTCCCCTCTGATGCTGTCATCCCCATGGAACTCAAGAAAATTAAATTTAAGTGACAGTAAAAATATCTCTCTCTGCCTTAAAAATCATTTTTATACAATACGTATTGATAATTACAATTCGAACATGCACAATAATTTTTAAGTAATAGGCGAGGAGGATTTTTGTACTAACCCAACAAAATTCCAAAAAAGAAAAAAGTTAGCAGCAGCAGAACGACTGCATCCAATATAAAGATGTTGAAAAGAAAAAAACAGTAATGCCTATTAGTTTTGCTAGGAATTAAGAAGGCTTACACCATCATGATTAGTTGAATGAGTGCTTCTACTTCTCTGTCTAGAGTGTCTTGATGAAGACAAGGCTTTATTTCCCTCGGAACTACTCTTCTCACTTCCGGATTCTGATGTGATGCGATTGTGGCTTGCACTCTTCTGATGATCATTAGCAGATCTTGTCCCGTGTGCATTGTGCCCTTTGAGTCTCTGATCAATGTAATGATGTTCTGCAGTGATTCCCTGATAGGCGCCAGAAGAGAAATCAACATCATCTTCCATGCCCCCTCTAGCCTGCATGAAGGCCTCCGGATTCTCCTCCGGATCATTTGGGTTCATCCTCATGCCGGATTTTTCCTTGCGTGCAGTGTCGAAGTAGGCAGTGTAGGGAACATTATCATCATCCCAGCCACCAAACTTGGGGACATGGTGACGTTGCTGTGACAGAATCATGTGTAAGAATGGGAAAATTTTGTGCAGATACACACTTGATAAATTCAATCTCAGTACCACCAATGTATTTAGATTCTTTAAGGCTTCAAATTAACATAGCAGGTTTTTATACTGTTCACAGATGACACATAACGCGTAGCAACTGGCGTGAGAAACCTTAGTTCTTTCCTTTCACTACGCGTTGCGTCAACAAGGCTATTATCATATCTTAATTTTCTGTAATAATAATAGATTGATATAGAAATGATTAAGAAATACTAAAATCCAAGCTAGCTCTGTCTTTTCGCTATACGCTGCGTCAACAAAGCTATTGCAAGATAACACAGGATAGATTGGAGAAATCATCTCATTACAAAATACCAGTTCAAGCAAAGATGATCCGACATAGAGCAAGTTGAGCAAGAAAAACAAACCTAGAGACTGGACACCAAGAAACATCTTTAAAACAGGGGAGAAAAAGATCAAGAAAAAGAGAACTAAGCATTATATTTTAGCTGCGAGATCACTTACAGCCATTGATGGAGCAGGTGATGTAAAGAACTGGCTGATTTTGCTGTGGAGATCAAAGGAGTTTAGCTTGGGGTGGGGGTCATTTAATTCGAAGATCTATAGGAACCTGCTGGCAAAGTTTGACACAATAAGTAATCGATTCTTACAAAGTTTACAAAAGCCAATGAAAAAGCTAAATTCAGTATAAAAAATTGAGGTATGCTGCTAGAATCTTGTCCTTTATTTGCTATGAATCAATCGCTTTGTTCTCATCCTTACAGCATGTAGTGTTTGTACATATTGTGCTAAACTCTTTTACGAAAGCTACATAGATTAGATTCATTTTGACTGTTTTTCTCCCTTCATTCACCAGGGAAGAAAACCAGTGAATACAGAATTTAACAGTTAACTTATCACGATTGGGGATACTTGGCCCACTATTTTCAATTTGGAACCTTCAAAATTTCTAAACTTTTCAATGAATTTGCTGGTTCCAATCTTTTCCCTTCCCCCTTGAGATTCTTTTCTTTGTTTGCTTTTACCCCCCTTGAGAAACATGCAATCCGAAGTAACTCTATGATAATCATTGTGAAATAAATAAAATAAAAAAGGATTCTCAATTCTTTATTGTGGGGAAAAAGATGAAATAAGTCGTACAGAATCAATAAATTATGATATAATACCCTTTGATGCAGTTTTTTGTTTTGTTTCTTATGATAGAGGGATCAAATAAAATATATACTCGAACATGATTTATATTTTTATATCTATATATGATTTATATTTTTTGAATAGCATAAAATCATACCAATTATAATAAGAGTTGATGTGATTTTTATTTTTGTTCTCATATATTGTTTACATTTTTTAAAATCATATCAATTATAATATAATATTGGTCAATTATGACATACTTGGATTGAGGTTGTTTGTTTTTGTATTTGTAATTGTGTTTGAATATATTTTAAAAATATAATTTATTTTAAAAAACATTGAATTAGCTTTTTTAGTGTTCATTGAATTAGCTTTTTTAGTGTTTAATTTCTATAATTTTAATGTGTTGATATTAAAAATTAAAAAAATTATTTTAATATATTTTCAAGTGAAAAATATTTTTAAAAAATCCTTTACATTACAATATTAAACTTACACATGGATGTGAAGTGATAGGTAGAGGTGATCATTTTTGGTTCGGTTTGGTTTTTATAAAAAAAAAATAACCAAACCAAAATTTATTTTTAAAAAAACCAAAACCAGTTCAAACCGACCGGTTTCGGTTTGGTTTTTTAGGAAAAAAACCGGTTTAAAACAGTTTGGCTCTATTTTTTTCCTGTTTGGGTTCGGTTTGGTTTTTTTGGTTTCAGGCTTATAAAACCAAAACCGAACCAAACCGGCCGGTGTTTTCAAAATTTTAATTGGTTTTTTTCACGATTTGGTTTTTTCGATTATTTTTTTCTGGTTTTCTCGGTTTAATTGGTTTTTCGGTTTTTTTGCTCAATTCTAGTGATGGGTATCTATGAAATATTAGAGTTATTCTTGAGATGATAATCATCAAATTTCTCAATGAAATAAATCCCATTTAAAATATTCCAATGACATGTATTGTAATAATAAAAACAAAATAAGTGAAACTGATTGCCATAAATCACCTATAAAATATAATAGTTTGAACTGCTTTCAGTTACACAAAAGCTTGAAAATTTGAAAGAATATAGATACACATTCAAAGGTAAAATCCAAACAACATTAAAACCAGAATCCATGACACCCTAAAAGGCAAATGGCTGGAGGAAATTAGAAGTAAAACGTATTAAAGCAGTTAAAACGCATCAAACACTTTGTCAACTAGTTAATTAATCAGGCTTTGGAAATTGAAAATCGAACCACTTTCCACTCAAATCCAAAACCAGAAAGAAAGAGAAGGTGTGTAAAAGCAACTCCATGCACACTGAACAGTGTTATCCTGTGGGCTTACTGCACTATAAATAGGCAGCTTGTGCAGAGCATTCAGCACCAAGCAAGCCCAGTTGATCATATAGGTAAGTAGCATTAGTCTAGAGAGTGAAGAGAGATGGAGAAGAAAATAGTGGTGGCTGTGATTGCTTTTTGGCTAACGCTTTCTTTTTGGAGTGGAAGCACAAGCGTGGCTAACGACATTTGCACAGAAGCCGTGACTAAGTTGCGCAACTGCCTCCCATTCTTGACTGCTACTGCCCCATCACCATCTCTTTCTTGCTGCGAAGCTGTGGGATGGGTGAATCAACATGCTACCACCACACAAGACCGTAGGGACCTCTGTAAATGCTTAAAGAGCGCATCTCTTGCTTACAAGGTTGATCCTACCAGAGCTAAGGAACTTCCTGAAGTGTGCAAAGTCCCTGTCCCCGTGCCCATCTTACCCCAAATCGACTGTGACAAGTAAACGACCGACTTCTCTCTTTTCCTTTTTCTTTTTTTGTTAAGTGAATTGAATTTCTCCTCACATTAATTAATCTGTTCTTGTTCACGATGTGTGCAGGATCCAGTAGTCTTCCATTGATTGAGGAGTAGAGATGTTTGCTTAGAAGAATAAACTGGAAAGATTAGTAGCGTTGTGTTACTGTAGAGAGATTAATGCCATAAATTTAGAGCCTTTCCCTGTTATGTGTATGCATGCAATATGATGCAATGTACATATTTTAGGGGAAGCATTGTGTCAATGAAATGATATATGGCCTCTTTTCGTATTTTCTGTTTCAATCAATCCAGTTATTTCAATGAATTTTTATGAAGAAGATTGCACACACAAGCACTTGATTTATGGACCAAGCTAATTAACAATAATTCATATTTAACAAAAATCAAATTAAATAGGGTAATTTAGAATGAATGTTATTAAAACTAACCCAACCAACAGATCAACTCATGACCTGACCGATCGCTCCAAGCTCAGGCTGGGTTCCCAAGAAAATAATACCCATTCTCGGCTCGATCAGAACCTATCCTACAGCTTCAAAATAGCAAGGGGGTGTTTTTTTTTTTTCCTTCCTTCAAATTTGATATAATTGCAGATTTTTAGCAACAATTATAATTCTTTTTAATTGTTTTGTAAAACTAGTTATAATTTACTAAAAATTAAAACCACCATCTCACCCATTTCTACCAAAAAAAAACAAAAAAAAAACAAAAGCAGAGACTATGTCCGAAAATTCATTCAATCTGGCATATTACTTACAGCTCAGTGCCTTGCTCCATGCAGCGAAGACCAAACTCAGAGGGTTTCTTTCAAGTCTTTTCCCTCCTCACTTCGCTCGTCTATTACCTTCTCTTTTTCCTTTTCAAGTATGATGCATGAACGACGCGTCATTCATGGATGAATTTTCATTTAAAAAATTAAGCGGGCTGGACTTGACCTTAGGTGCACTTGGAGAGAGCCCAGACGCACTTCAACTCAGCTCTCAGCCTAGGGTCCTTCCTTTTCTATATTATTATTCCAAGTTTTTGAGGTTTTTTTTTATATATAATTTCCTCTATTTTAATTTCAGATTTTTATTTATTATTATCTAAGTTTTTGAGTTTTCTTAATAATATCCTCTATTTTAATTTCTGATTTCTCTTATTTATAATTTATTTACAGTGAAGTATATTAGATTTTTTATGTGTTTTTATATTTTTTCCATGTTAATTTTTTCTATACTATCATATTTTTAAATCAATAATCCTCTTAATGCTATTATATATATATATATACTATTAAATTATTAAAGAAAATTATTTTAAAAATTAAATCATAAATTTATTTGTTTAATCTTTTGTCATTAAATTGAATAAAAAAATAGAATAAATAAAAAAACATAAAAAATACATATAGTTAAGTGGTATTATAAAAGAAATATTCAAATTTATATTCTAAACATAAGGAGGAATATGTATAAATATAATGTTATTAAACCCTAACTAAATAGATTATTAATCTAATTGGTGACTCATTGATTTTAAAATTGATCTGAGTTGAATTTTATATTAAATTAGATGAAAATTAACAATGTAGATAAAAACATAAAAAATAAAATAATAATAATAAAAAACATATTAATGACCAAAATATGATAAAATATATGAACTATAATTCATAATTTTATTATTAAATAGAAATTTATAATATGATTTGTTTATTTAAGATATTTACAACTTCTTAAATAAATTTAAAAACCATCATAAATAAACTAAGAAACTAAAAAATAAAATAAAGTAATATAAATTATATATAAATTAGAAAAAAAAATTATCAATTTCAATATTTTATTTCCTAAACTAAATAAAAGAATTTTTTTTTTAAAATTAAATAAAAAAATAATAATTAATTTTTTTTCTTAAAAACTCTCCTGCATCAATTAATTTGGATCAAAACCAGTCATTTCTTAAATTAAAACTTGAATAAAACCGAATTTAACTTTATAATTTTTTTTTAAAATTTCATTTTAAATTAGTCAACCTAATTTAAAGTAAGGTCCAATCCGGTAGGCAGCAAAGACGAAGACAAATTGAGGAATATACCACTACCATGGATTCGGCCACAGAAAACGCCCAGCTTGCCACACTATAAACGACGACACTACCCGTCACGACCGTTTCCATTTCCTTGCCTTAAATCAATCAACCGTACTCACACTTTTCTTCTTCTTCTAACAACTTCTGCAATTTGTTCTCATTTATGTTCAGACAGCTTCTCAGCAGCTAATCTCTAAAAAAAAAATAAGAAAATGGCAGCAGCAGGTCTCTCTTCTTCTTCATGTACTGTATTCACAATCTCCTCATCCTTTAAAACCAGAAGACATCTCACTAAAACCCCACAAAACCCTTTGCTTTTCAAACGCAACAGCAGCAACCCCACTTCACATCCCTTTCTTCCTTCCAGGTATTTGCTTTTGTTGTTTTTAGTTGCTAATCAAGAACATTAATCATCATCAAATTTCTAATATTGATTGAGATTACTGATGAAAGTTTTTATTTTTTATCCCTTTTTTTTTATATATAGAAAGTTGTGTAGAGTTCAAGCAACAATTTTGAGAGAAGATGAAGAGAAGAAAGTTGTTGTTGAGGAATCATTTCAACCAAAGACTTTCACTCATGAGCCTGTTCAGGGCTCACCACAATCTTCATCGCCTAGTGGATTAGAGACTTGGGCTATCAAGCTTGAGCAATCTGTCAATGTCTTTCTCACTGTATGATTTACTGATTTATTTTCATTTGCTTGCATTGAATTGCAAGGGTTTCTGGTTTGTTGATTTCTATTTAATAATTGATTTCAATGTTCCCAATTTGGTTGTAGCATAAGGAAATTGGGGTTTTTGAATGTAATTGATTGTGCTTTTCATTTCTTGATTGTTTTTTATTGGCAGGATTCGGTGATAAAAATTCTTGATACTCTTTATCAGGACCGCGATTATGCTAGGTTCTTTGTTTTGGAAACTATTGCTAGAGTTCCTTATTTTGGTCAGTATTACTAATATATATTGATTTCTCTTTCAATTTTGATAAAACCCAATAAGGGTTTATTTGTTTCAAACTAAACAAGGCTTATGTTATTAAATTTTAGAACCGGGGTTATTGATGGGTTGGAATATCGATGGTCATGTAGAAAATGATCTGTTGGGTGTGATTATGCTTTCAATAAGAGAAAATTTGATTGCACATTGTATTAGTGTATATATCATACTTCCATGATGCGATGAGAAATTATTGCAGTTCGTCAAAATTGAATTTGCTGACTTGGTTTTGGGGTTCTTTGAATTGCTCTCATTATGCTGTACAAATATTGAATTTAATAGTAACTGTCGATTTCTGAACAATGGCAGCCTTTATATCTGTTCTTCACATGTATGAGAGTTTTGGTTGGTGGAGAAGAGCTGATTATCTCAAAGTGCATTTTGCTGAGAGCTGGAATGAGATGCATCACTTGCTTATCATGGAAGTAAGTATCTTTTGCAGTTTAATGGTTGCATGTTTCTATTATTGATTTCTGTTAGTGGGACATTTTGTCTTTTATGTTTTCTCTGTTGATTATGGTCAGCAGTCATGGTCTCAAGTCCAGTAAATGTTGTTTCACTGTTTCAATTTGTCATTTATTGCATGGGATGGCATTTGAATACGAGATGATCTGTAAACTTAATATAGATGAAGTAAAGATGAAAGAAAATCGAGGAAGAAAATGGATAAACATGCTCCTTTTCCAATGAAGATTGGTCATAAAATACAGAATACGCAAAATCAACCCATGACACTTAGGGTTATTTATATATGGTTCAGTGGCTCCAAATACAAAACACTATAGCATAATTCTCATGATTCTGATGGCATCTTGATTTGGCTGCAGGAATTGGGTGGTAATTCTTGGTGGTTTGACCGGCTTCTTGCTCAAGTTATAGCAACCTCTTATTATTTCATGACAGTCTTAATGTATGCATTGAGCCCAAGAATGGCATGTAAGTACGCACATCTGGTTTTCTGGTTAATAACTTCCTTGCATTGTAACATCCCACTCATTCAATCCTCTTTAGTCTTGAGTGATTGAATGATATGAGAATTTATCAATTTATGAGAACGTAACTGAAACAAAATGATGAACCAGGTATGCCTGTCTAAAAATTTCAATTTTGAACATGTTTTTGGAACTCTCATAAGCATTACTTGATCTCATAGAGCTCTAAAAAGTTCCATGCTTGTTGGTTTCTATTTTAGTTTGAAACAGATAAACATGATTTATTTTATAGCCACTTTTAAATTTTTTTTTGACTCTTTTCCCCATGTTGCTTCAAGCCACAGGAAAAGCACCCTTAATAAATTGTCTTGCTGAAAATCTACAGTCATTTATCTCAAATTGGTATTTTGATATTGAGCTCAAGTTGGTGATTTTGATAACTCAATTCCTTTATATTGCTCTAATCCCATTGGAAAAGCACCCAAAATAAATCGTCTTATGGATGAGTCTTTTGCAGAATAACCTACACGTAGTCATTTATCTCAAAATGTTGAATTTGATCAATTCAACCTGATCATTTTTTTCAGATCACTTCTCTGAATGTGTTGAGAGCCATGCATTTGCAACTTATGACAAATTTATCAAGGCCCGAGGAGGTATGTTAAGAGTTTCATATGTTGGTTGATGATACTAGAGTAGTTGCTTGCACGTCCATCATCTGTGAGTATAGATGTTGAGAAAAAACCAATTTCCGTTTCCTCTGTTTCACTTGTGTTTGTCATTTGGCTACTGTCACTTCATATTTTCATTCTGTACACGTTTCCTTTTCTTATTTTTTTGAGTTAAATTATGTGAATAGAGTTGCTAACCCTTAAGACAACCATTTATGATTTTTCATGTGATACAGTTAATTACTAGCAGTCATCTATAATTTGACTGATAACTTCTGAGTTAGGATGCCTTGGATGCTATTAAACCAACGGCTTGATGATACCAAAAATCTTTATGCATATGTATTCAGGTCATGGGTCACCCCAAAAATCTATCAGCACGCAAAACAGTTTGATGAATGATCTCTATCATATGCTTAACTTTATAGATTCATCTTGTCCAACATCAACGACCTTTATTCTGATACATTAAGTTTGCTTCTAATCTTTGTAGATGATTTGAAAAAATTGCCTGCACCTGAGATTGCTGTAAAATATTATACCGAGGGTGATTTGTACTTGTTTGGTAAGTTTTTTTTATTTAACAAACAATGGTTGCATCTTATATGATGTGAGACATTGGGATAACAACTCTGATCACTTCCAGATGAATTTCAAACTTCCAGAGCTCCCCACTCTCGTAGGCCAAAAATAGGTAAGAATAAACCCCGACTCTGTTGTCAAAATTTTCATTTTAAAGAGAATTAAGGGAAAAAGTAGGAGTTGAGCTATTAAAGTGACACTAACAGAACTTTTGTGTTCTCTTGTCAAATTCCTTTTCTTTCCAGAGAATTTGTATGATGTATTTCTGAACGTCAGAGATGATGAGGCTGAACATTGTAAGACCATGAAGGCCTGCCAAACTCATGGAAATCTCCGCTCTCCACATTCATATCCAGAGGATGCTTTTGAAGATGATACTGGCTGTGATCTTCCTCAAGTAGATTGTGAAGGTATTGTTGATTGTATAAAGAAATCTGTAACATCTCCTCCATCAAAGCAAAATATTTGAAGGAGAACAAGGAAACAGTATACATTTCAGGTGATGGATAGTGAGATATTGTATACATAGAAAGAAACATTACAAATTTAGATAATTTACATGCCTTCAAGCCATAAATGAAAATTGAATCATTTTTTTAGCTTGGTTAGTCCATCTTAAAATTGTATTTTTAGAAACGGTGTTTCCCGGACAACAGAGCTTGCAAATCTTGATGCACATGGTCCTCTGTTAGCTGCTTAAATGGCATAGCCTGTGATAGCCAGAATTTCAATCCAGAAACCTGGCCCAAGTGCTTTTCCTGGATCCTTGTTGGATTGACTGGAACGATGAACATTTAAAGCTTCTCCATGATCATGGGCCACCCTTTCAACCATCTATTAATAAGAATCCTTGTTGGATTGACTGGAGCTATGAACATTTAAATTTTTTGAGATGTGCGCTGTCTGTTAAGTAGTTCCATCCCCAGAATGAGGTCATCGATTGAAATGGACACAACGTGTCTGGTAATCTTCAACAGAGCGTTACCAATGCCAACACAGAAAGCTGGTTGTGCTTAGCACTTGTTCCCGACGAGGATACGGCATGTCCAAAATTTTCTCGAGTACTTCAAGATGCATCTTTCAAAAATGGATGAAATATTCGTAGACAAAAAAAAAATTCTTAGACGAGCCCGTGGCATCACGCGGGCAGTCTGCTAGTAACAATCTAATTGGTCACTTGACAACGACCACCAGAAACCGTACTAGATGCATTAAAACATTATCAGAAGACAGAAACTCTTTTCCAGAAGGGGAGAGTTAATCTTAATGTCCCATCTATATATATATATATATATATATATATATAAAACACGACGGAAGACAAGTGGGTTTTAATTTTCTTGACAAGAAAAGCATGCACCACTGCATTTTTTTAAAAAAAGAAAAAGAAAGAAAGAAGCAGCACCAGCCACATCCTTTTGCCATAAACTTTTCTACGTTTTGATTGCTAATCTAATGACCCTAAAGAAGTGGGTTTTGATTGCCCAACGTGGGCCGTTTCCATCCTCGTAACACAAACATTCTCTACTCTCTCTTGCTGACAAACACCTTTACTTCCTCCCTTTTCCTTCCTTTCTTCCTTCTTCCACTAACAAATGCCAAAGCAAGCTCTCCCTTCACCAACTCTTCCTATATATGATCACATTCACATCACTCACTCACACCACAAGATTTGGTTTTTTTCTTTTTAAGGAAAGAAAACAAAGATAGACAAGGATAGCATATTCTAGCAATTATTCATTATGGAAGGAGAGAGCTCAGTAGGGGCACTAGTCCTCACCGTGAATTCCGAGGCAACTATCTCCAAAATGCCACCACCAACAGAGGAGTTAGACAAGGATATGTTTCCTATTTGCATGCAGATCATTAAGGATGCTTCCGTCACTTCTTGTGGACATAGCTTCTTGATGCCTGTGGAAGCTAAAGATTGCGTAGAACATAAAAAATTTGATGAGTGAAAAGTACTGTAGATATAACTCTAAATTTACAATTTTATTCTCTTTAAAAATAATATTTAAGAAGTCTGTCAAGGTTTATAAAATCTAATTCTAGAGATCCTATTTCAATTAGAAAATGAGCAATTATCTCCAAGTTGGAATTCCAGTATTTGAGTCCTATTATATCTCTGATGTTAGCTGTAAAATATATCCTAGAATCCCCGTAAACATGTGATTGTATCCTAATAGAAATAGCCTTCTATATATAAGTTCGAAACTATAGGATCAGGAAAAGGGAGCCTTTGTAAAGTTGGTTATATATACTGTGCTTGTAACAGAGAAAGTAAGCTGAATAAAAAGCAATTGAATCCCTTCATGTATTCTGCATATTTCTTTACTTGGTATCAAAGCTAGGTGTAGTATCTACTCTATATCATCACAACACCAATCCTGAAACCTTATAAACTTTCCCTTCGTACCATGACTAGTGACAAAACCGAATCATCCTCCTCTGCACCAGTTATCCATGTTCAATAAGAGAATTCCAGTTTCTCAACTAATGTCATCCTTACCGAAAGCAATTATGATGTCTGGTCTCAAATCATGGAGATGCAGATTGCAGGGCGAAAGAAACTTGACTATCTTATGAATAACACATCTCCAGAGACAACCGATCCATCCTATGCTAAATGGTATGCTGAGAATCAGAAAGTTAAAGGATGATTGTTGACTTCCATGTCACCAGAGATTATGAAACACTACCTTAGACTGCCTACTGCACATGGGATCTTGAATGCTCTTGCCAAAGCATTCTATGATGGGGTAGATGAATCACAATTATTTGTATTAAATCAATGTGCATTCTCCACCATACAGGTTGGTCGTCCTATTTCTACCTATTATGGTGATCTGATAGAAATCTTTTAAGAACTAGATCATCGCGATAAAATTATCATGAACGACCCTGATGATGTAATTGCCTATAAAAAATCAATTGAGAGACTGCGGGTACATATATTTCTGAATGGACTCGATGAAGAGTTTGAACAAATTCGTGGTGAGATCCTCAGGAGAGATTCTGTACTAGACCTTGAGGAAACGTATGCCTATGTTCGTCGTGATTTTGTCCGACGAAACACACTGAATGGCGAACTTGGACACTCAGAACCATCTGTTATGGTAGCTCATCGAATCAAATATCAACGACCAATGAACCTGAAACCAGAGCGAGCATCTGGTTCACCAAATCATAATCAGTCAATTGGATCACAAAATCGCAGCTATGAAATAGGAGTTGCACGACCAGAACACATGTGTACTCACTGTGGTGAAACAGGACACACCAAACTACGATGCTATGAATTGATTGGTTATCCAGAATGGTGGGATTTTTCCAAAGCACCTCGTAAACGAAACTTAAAGACAAATCCTCATGCTTCAGTTGTTGTGGCAGAGCCCAATCATACATCTGTCAACAATCCTGTCAACAATCTTGGGAAATCCTCCTCTTCTATTGCTACTGCTGGGAATGCAGGTAAGGCTCTTCATACCTCCACTTTTGTTAGAAATAGTGAATGGATAATTGATTCAGGTGCCATAAATCACATGACCTTTAATAATAATTGTATCCAGTCCATAAAGCCTTCAAATCAACATATAGTATCCACAGCTGATGGTACCCTTTCTTCTGTGTTAGGAGAAGGCACGATCTCCCTTACAAAAAATTTGAACTTAGATTCAGTGCTTGTTGTCCATTCTCTTAATCATAATCTATTATCTGTTGCCCAAATAACTTGTGCTTTGAAATGTGTCATGATTTGTTGGCCTAACCTTTGTATATTCAAGGACATTCAAACTCGGAAGACAATTGGTTATGGTACTAGGAGAGGGAAGCTTTACTATCTAGATCTGATTCCGGCAAGCTCAACTCAGTTGGCCCAAGTTTTCTCAGCTAAAACACCTGATAAACATCAAAATTCTGAAATCTGGTTGTGGCACAGGCATTTAGGTCATGCATCCTTTGGATATTTACAGAAATTATTCCCACAGTTATTCTCGCAAGTGATTGTTTCAGACTTTAAGTGTGATGTTTGTGAACTTGCTAAAAGTCATCGTGTTTCATTTCCTATTAGTATGAATAAAAGTCTTGCACCTTTTATGGTTATTCACTCTGATGTATGAGGGCCTGCAAATACTCCTTCTCTGAATGGATCACGTTGGTTTGTTTCGTTCATTGATGATCACATTCGTATGACTTGGATTTGTTTAATGAAATCAAAGAGTGAAGTGAGTTCTCCATTCCAGCAATTTCACAAAATGATAGCAACACAGTATCAATCTAACATTCAGGTTATCCGTACTGATAATGGGGGAGAGTTCATCAATCACAGCTTGAAACATTACTTGAATTCATATGGCAATGTTCATCAAACAACTTGCCCTTACACCCCTCAACAAAATGGTGTAGCTGAACGCAAAAATCGCCACCTTCTTGAGGTTGTTCGTGCCTTCTTATTTGAAGCCAACATGCCTACCAGTTACTGGGGAGAAGCTGTCACTGCTGGAGCCTACATCATCAATCGTGTACCTTCTAGTTCTCTGCAATTTCAAACTCCTTTTGAGGTTCTTCATTGCATTGTCAATGCTCCTACCATGCCAAATTTATCTCCTAAAGTTTTTGGATGTGTAGCCTTTGTGCATCTTCATAAAGGCTGGCGAACTAAGCTGGAACCTCGGGCACTTAGATGTGTGTTTGTTGGCTATGCCCTGCATCAAAAAGGCTATCGATGTTATCACCCTCCTTCTCGTAAACTTTATGTTACTCTTGATGTGGTCTTTCATGAAACTACTATGTATTATTCTGCTGGCTCAACTCAATGGGAGGCTGGCGACAAAGTGCAAACATCAACTAATCCTGCAGACAATTTGGATGTCATTGCACAAGGTAACCGATTGGATAACTTGGAAACTAGCAATGAATATCCGGGTGATGAGAACATTGGGGATCACCAGGACAGGAAGGAGTATACCAGTGATGCAAGTTATGGTAGTGATGGTCCAGAAATTGAAATCATTGACAGTAATGAAGATAATTTGGAGGTGCCGACAGTTTCCCATAATGTACCAGTTAACCAATTGTCTTCCCCGGTCGATTCCATACTTGAGTCTTATGAGAGTCCTCCATTTGAACCTCTAAAAGAACCACCTAATCGAGTCACAAGAGGTAAACCCAAGGTGAACTATGAACCGGTCCTTCACTCTAAAGTTAAATATCCTATGAATAACTATGTATCCTACCATAGACTGTCACAAGAAAAAATGGCATTTGTACATCAATTATCTATTGTATCTATTCCTAACAATGTGCAGGAAGCCTTGGATGATTCTAGATGGAGGGAGGCAATGAATGAAGAAATGAGAGCCCTTCAAAAGAACTCAACATGGGAAGTTGTTGACTTGCCAAAAGGGAAAATACCTGTTGGTTGTAAATGGGTCTTCACCATTAAATACAAAGCCAATGGAACTATTGAACGGTGCAAAGCAAAACTTGTCGCCAAGGGATATACTCAAACATATGGAATCGATTATATGGAGACTTTTTCACCAGTGGCCAAAATTAATACTGTTCGTATTCTACTATCTCTAGCAGTAAATCTCGACTGGCCTCTACATCAGTTTGATGTAAAGAATGCATTTCTACACGGAACTCTCCAGGAAGAAGTGTATATGGAATTGCCTCCTGGCTGTAAACAGCAAGCTGAAAGTAATAAACAGGTCTGCAGGTTGAGAAAATCCCTATATGGTTTGAAGCAGTCTCCTAGAGCGTGGTTTGGAAGGTTCACAAATTTTATGAAGACAGTTGGTTACACACAAAGTAACTCAGATCACACTTTATTCTTAAAGCATAGCGAAAAACAAATCACAGCTCTTATTGTGTACGTTGATGATATGATAGTGACTGGAAATGATCCTGCAGAAAGGAAAAGACTACAGCAGCATCTTACCTGTGAATTTGAGATGAAAGATCTTGGAGAATTGAAGTATTTCCTTGGAATTGAAGTGTCAAGATCAGAGAAAGGTATTTTTCTATCACAAAGAAAATATGCCTTAGACTTACTGAGTGAAACTGGTATGACAGCATGCAGTCCAGCTAGCACTCCTATGGAAGAAAACTTGAAACTACATGGTGATTCAAATCAAGTTCCTACTAACAAGGAACGCTATCAGAGGCTGGTTGGAAGATTAATGTATCTTTCACATACTCGACCCGATTTAGCTTATGCATTGAGTGTGGTCAGTCAATTTATGCACTCCCCAAGCGAAGAACATATGAATGCTGTCATCCGAATCTTATGCTACTTAAAGTCATCTCCAGGAAAAGGAATTTTATTCACGAAAGGACACAATTTGGATATTCATAGCTATACAGATGCTGATTGGGCTGGGTCGATTCAAGATCGACGTTCTACATCAGGCTATTTCATGTTTGTAGGAGGAAACTTGGTTACATGACGAAGTAAAAAACAAGAGGTAGTTGCTAGATCCAGTGCTGAAGCTGAATATAGAGGAATGGCTAAGGCTATATGTGAATTGTTGTGGATTAGAAATCTGATGCTAGACTTACAGATCAAGCCAGTCAACCCTATGAAGTTATACTGTGATAACAAGGCAGCATGTGATATTGCTCATAATCCTGTCCAACATGATCGCACAAAACATGTTGAAGTTGATAGGCATTTTATCAAAGAGAAACTGGAAGAAAAATTAATTGAAGTTCCTCATGTTCGATCTCAAGATCAGCTTGCTGATGTGCTAACCAAGGCAATGTCAAACCAAGCGTTTAATGACTGTCTCAACAAACTAGGGATGAGCGACATCTACGCACCAACTTGAGGGGGAGTGTTGATAAGTATGAGCAATTATCTCCAAGTTGGAATTCCAGTATTTGAGTCCTATTATATCTCTGATGTTAGCTGTAAAATATATCCTAGAATCCCCATAAACATGTGATTGTATCCTAATAGAAATAGCCTTCTATATATAAGTCCGAAACTATAGGATCAGGAAAAGGGAGCCTTTGTAAAGTTGGTTATATATATTGTGCTTGTAACAGAGAAAATAAGCTGAATAAAAAGCAATTGAATCCCTTCACGTATTTTGCATATTTCTTTACTACTCACACCACAAGATTTGGTTTTTTTCTTTTTAAGGAAAGAAAACAAAGATAGACAAGGATAGCATATTCTAGCAATTATTCATTATGGAAGGAGAGAGCTCAGTAGGGGCACTAGTCCTCACCATGAATTCCGAGGCAACTATCTCCAAAATGCCACCACCAACGGAGGAGTTAGACAAGGATATGTTTCCTATTTGCATGCAGATCATTAAGGATGCTTCCGTCACTTCTTGTGGACATAGCTTCTTGATGCCCGTGAAAGCTAAAGATTGCGTAGAACATAAAAAATTTGATAAGTGAAAAGTACTGTAGATATAACTCTAAATTTACAATTTTATTCTCTTTAAAAATAATATTTAAGAAGTCTGTCAAGGTTTATAAAATTTAATTCTAGAGATCCTATTTCAATTAGAAAAAATAAATACAAAGAAAATAATCATAAAATCTAAAATAATGCATGAAATTAAAAAAAAAATAACAAAATTTTCCCAAACCGAGAGCTCGGGGAGAAATTTTAGATATCTAAAAATCCAATACCTGCGTAGTGCTGTAAGAGTTACCATAAGAAAAATAGCTTTCGAGAACTTTTATAAAACCTTAAGTTGACTCAATAATTAAATTAAAAATTATGATTTTTTAAGTAATTATTTTAATTTGATGTTACCAGATCTTCTTTTAAATATAAACCTATGCTATCAATTTATAAACACGTTCTGTTAGACTATTTACATAATCTGTAATAATTTTCATTAACAGATGCACACCTAACTGCGCATAATAACATGTTATCTCAAGCCGATTACATCACTTCTGTTGCATGTGCATTACTACTCATTTAAGAATGATTGTCCTTGTTGCGCTCATTACCTCACCTACAACCATAACTTTCCTAATGTTTCTAAATAAGGTTTGCTCATCTTTACCTTATCTTTTCTGGTGTTTCGGGTGCTTTCTTTCTTAGAAAATTGTGTTCATATACAATGTTCAAGCTTGTTTACTGCTTTACAAGTATTGAACGAATGATGTAGTTATTGGAGAGAACTTATGCTCGTCAAGTAGCCAAGACTGCGTCACCTTATGAACATCTTTGCCAGGCATTACAACAGGTTTGTTATTGTAATTTTGATGGTTCAGTGATTGGATTCAATGATTACGTAGTTGGATAAATTCATTGATGGGCATTAATATGTCCTCTTTATTTTTGAATGACTCTTTCATGGTATTCGTATACAGGGTTGTGGAGTGTCATTTACGGTGGTAGATGGCCTTATGGCCCTCCTTGCAGAGAAAAGAGAAAGATGGAGCAAGAAGAAGCAGATACGAATATGCGAATTTTACTTGACTTCTTGTATTGTCTCAGCAAGCAAAAGCTTGATGATCTCAATGAGGTTCTTGAATTTTTTTTTTTTGTTTGTGTCTTAGACATACTGGGTTTTAATGTCTCATATTTCCCATTGGTACCCGTTCGAGTGCCTACTGGTGTTTCATTAATATGCAGATTAACAGACATTTGTACCTTTTGCAGATTCAAACAGATCTCCAGTACATTGAGGAGGACATAAATTATGTGGAGAAGAAAAGACTAGAGTTATCCAGGGAAAATGACAGATTCTCACTGAAACTTGGGATGTTCGCTGATGATCCAAATTCTCAGTTAGTTACTCAATCAGGACCAAATGCATCTAAAAAGAAATGGGTCCGTGCAAAGGTAAGGATCTTCTGAACTCGCATATATGCCACTCTCTTGTTGTTTAAGTGATTGTGTGATAGCATCACTGTTTCCAACCTACTGGTCTTGCTGGACGTACACTTGGGGTTATATCATTTGATTTCTTGCAGCAGATGTCAGACTATTCAATCTGATTTAATGTCTAAATAGGTTCTCATTTGTCTTCTCTTGCTACAGCTCAATGCTTTGCAAGAATGTTACTTGCAAAAGCGTCGAAATTGGGTTAGACAAGCATGTAAAGAGCAAGATAGGGGTACAGATACTTCAAATAGAGAAGGATACAATCCAGGCCTTGAGGATTTCCAATCTGTGCTAACCAATTTCACTCGATGCAGGTGGATGAATTTCTCAATGTTGAATATTGTTATTTCCTATCAATCTTTAGTTTCTTTCAAAAACCTGGCCACTCATTTGCTCTATTACATTTGAAAACTGTTTTGTTTCTTCTGACTTCTTGTTGGTTGTTGTGTTAGTCAATTTAGGGTTGTCGCTGAACTTAGACAAGGTGACCTTTTCCACTCTGCTAACATCGTGTCTAGGTTAGTTGGTCTCGATCGGTCATTTTCAAGTAGATTCATTTGATTTCATATGTTTTTTGCTTTGTTCATAAAGTTTGCATTTCCCAGGTTGTCTTTCCAACTTTTATGTTATTACAATCAAGTATCTTAATCATCATGAAATCACTTTGTGTTGCAGTATAGAATTTGATCGTGATGATGAACTGTTTGCTACTGCTGGAGTTTCTAGGCGCATTAAGATTTTTGAGTTTTCCAAAGTAAGTGTGGGAAGAGTGTTACACTATCTTACCAACTTAAGTATCATGCACCTTAGCTGCTTAATTCCTCGTTAGCAGACATCTCATCAAATTGATTGAATTGATCAAATGATTAAGAATATTGGTTTTGATTCCTGTGCTTAATCTATCAGTCTTTCGAAGAACTCAGGGCTGATGATCATCGCGAAGCAAGTTACAATTCAGTATCCATTATGACAATCATGTCTCTATTGACTAATCAGCCTTGGCCTGCATCATTTCTTTCTAGGTCATGAACGAACCGGAAGATGTGCATTGTCCTGTTGTCGAAATGTCCACGCGATCTAAACTCAGTTGCGTGAGCTGGAACAAGTATATGAAAAATCATATTGCTAGCAGTGATTATGAGGGGATAGTAACCGTGTGGGATGTAACTACTCGCCAGGTACTTCATGATACTTCATTTTTGTTGTTCTGTTCTATATGCTCATGACAGACTGACACCAGTGCAGGAAACTCTGGATGTAGCCCTACCCTTCAATTTCTTACACAAAGTGTCTGTTTTCAGGCCTGAAACCTGCGAAGCTGGAATGCAAATTTATGATTTCAGCTTTGCTCTGTCAAATAGCCTTCATGTCCCATAATTATAAACTTTCATTTCCTCAAATTTTTATGACTAATATGTTAAATTATTTTAACAAAGACTCTTTTCTCACCAGAGCATAATGGAGTATGTCGAGCACGAAAAGCGAGCTTGGAGTGTTGATTTTTCACAGAATGAACCTTCAATGCTTGTATCTGGGAGCGATGACTGCAAGGTACTTGGAAATAACCATAATTCTAAGGCAAAATTTGATACCATCCATTTATCAAGAAGCCTTTCAATCCAGCCATTTACCAAAATATGAACAGAGCCAGGAGCTATTTTTTTCATTGCTAATAAATTGATGATTGGTTTCATTATGCATCCATGCTTAGATTCGATTCTGAGTTTAATAGGTCAAAATTTGGTGCACAAAGCAAGAGGCAAGTGTTCTCAACATTGATATGAAAGCAAATATCTGTTCTGTCAAGTATAATCCTGGATCCAGCATTCATGTGGCGGTATGTCTCTGTATGATTCTTGCTAGATGAATCATGTTTCTTATGAATTTGCTAACACAATAAATATAGAGAATTTTACACAAGATTTTTTTCCTTCCAGAGTCTATGGTCAAGAAAGTTACACCAATATCATATTTTCCATTAAAGCAAAGAAATATAACTCTTCTTTCTTCTTGCTAATCAGAGAGCATGCAAGAAAATTTTATAATGCCTTCGCATGCATCCTGTTTTTGTTTGAAAATCTAATGGATAGCACACATTAGATTAATCCTGAACGGATTCATGTTTAAGAAATGATACTTGGTATCTTGCAGGTGGGATCTGCTGATCATCATATTCACTATTATGACTTGAGAAACATTAGCCAACCACTTTACGTGTTTAGGGGGCATCGGAAAACTGTTTCATATGTAAAATTTCTATCTAGTGACGAACTGGCTTCTTCATCTACTGACAGCACATTGCGCTTATGGGATGTGAAGGAAAATCTAGCAGTAAGTTATGGCCCTTTGCAAGAAAAAAGGATACAGTCCTCGATATATTACCTCTACTTTGATTGCTTTCTCTGGAATTGTGATTGCATCTGTGATACTGGGTACCATTTTCGATTTCTTTCCATGGAGCTTCCAAATTACCTTGATCCTTTATTTTTTCAGCTGCGTACATTTAGAGGCCATACGAATGAGAGAAACTTTGTGGGTCTTACGGTGAATAGTGAATACATTGCTTGCGGCAGCGAAACGAATGAAGTGTTTGTGTATCACAAGGTTAGAGAACATTTGAATAAGCTGGTTCCTTTGGCTTCAAAATCCTTTAATAATATAGTTTTGACAACAATTGCAGGCCATCTCTAAACCTGCAGCTTCGCATAGATTTAGTACAGATTTGGAGAATGGTGGCGATGATGCTAGATCATACTTCACTAGTGCTGTGTGTTGGAAGAGTGATAGCCCTACAATGCTAACTGCAAATAGTCAAGGAACCATTAAAGTGCTTGTTCTTGCTGCTTGAATAATTGAACTCTTCGAATCCTACTCAAGATTAACTATGTACATACCCAGATAAAGAATGAGTTTTGCTGTGCTACTGGCAAGTGACATGCATATTGCTGTAGTCATTTTCTTGAGTCTTTTGTTAAGGCTATGAAGAAGCCTCTAGTCATGTTGGGTTTCCTAGTGATTTCATTTCGTTTGTCGAATGGGATCTTCTACCAAGGAGTTGAATCGACTTCCATTCCTTGTCTACAATGTTCTTCGTTGGCACGTCAGAGATTTTCTTATTACTCACCTTGTACCAGATAACAATTCTTGCTTCGTCATCATCAACACCACCACAAGCTAATACCCACCACCAATGCCTTGATCACCAGAAATCTGCCGCGCAAGAAAATTTTCTCGGCTATTTTTCTTTAGAAGGTGAGTTGTTGGACCTGAAAACAGAATGTTGCTCTTGGGAGGGAGTCTGATGTAATGGTGTTGGTCATGTTACTAAACTTGACCTGAGCCCTCTAGTTTATCAAACACAACAACTGATCAGTCGGCCAAACCTTGAGATGCTTTTCCAAAATCTGAGTTTTCTAGTAGAACTCAATCTTGATTGTGTAGATCTGTCAGCACACAGTAGTAGCTGGTGTGAAGCCATCTCCCATGCACTTCCTAACCTTAAAGAGTGTTGAGTATGGCTTACTATGCTCTTTCTAGTCGTATTTGTTCCTCTCTCGTAGGTCTGTTTTCTGTGTGAACTCCACCTTGATGGGATTTCACTGTCGTCCATTCCTCCCAATCTCCTGGTAAATTCTTCTACTTAGTGACGCAGCCTGTAGTGAAAAAGAAGAAGTCCAGGATTCACAAAATTTACAACTAAACTGTAAAAAGAATGATGATTTAATAACTTTAAATGTCAAAATAATTCTATGTCAGTACAATACTACTTAAAGTTTAAAAATCTTAAGCTTATTTAGGTAATAAATTCAAAAATTACATGGAAAATAAAGAAAATTCTGAACTTGAGTATGAAATCGATCTTAGCATGCCAGATTTTGCACTAGAAAACTGTTGGGGAATTCCGGCTCCCCATGCGCGGACTGGGGGTGTACTGATAGTTGCTCAACGGAGAGTAAAGCACACTGACACAATATTTTACGTGGTTCGGCAAAACCGCCTACATCCACGGGAGAGAGTCCATATTATTTAGAGATAGAGAAAGGATACAATAAATACATGGAGGAGTATCACTCAACTCCCAGCTCACACACTCTGCTGCATATGGCAGCAGGGCTGCTGCCCATGGCAGCAGCTCCTCTTTCCCTCTTCTTCTCTTCTCTTCACGTTCTCACACACTCTCACTTCTCTCACACACACTCTCACAAAACATGCCTCTTTTATAGGCAATTCTTGGCAACCTTCTCCAGCAATAGCAAGGGGACAATAGGTCCCGAAATCATGCCACTAATTATGGCATTAGTGATGCTTCCACTAAGCCACAATTAGTGGTGGGGTATTGCCACTAAATGGCAATATCCCAACAAAAACAATATGCAGCCACTCAAAATTAACGGCAATAAAGTGGAATGAAAATTGCCAATATCCATAGCTAAACAAGCTGGAGGTTTTGGACCTTGGACACAACATGATACGTGACGCTTTCCCATTCTTGTTGGGGCTGCTACCTGCATCGAAGATTCTTGTGCTGCGAGAAGATAAATTTTAGGTTGAATTGGACTTTCTGGAACTGTGAATTCGTTCAAAGTTTAGCGGCTACGCAAATTACTAGCAACAGAGAATCGAAGAGCCAAGGTAGGTTGGAGATGACTACTCTATGAACTACCCCCCATCTTCAACTTGTTGGGGAATTCCGGCTCCCCCATGCGCGGACCGGGGGTGTACTGATAGTTGCTCAACGAAGGGTAAAGCACACTGACACAATATTTAACGTGGTTCGGCAAAACCGCCTACATCCACGGGAGAGTCAATATTATTAGAGATAGATAGAGAAAGGGTTACAACACACATGGAGGAGGAGGCTCACTTCACTCAAACTCAACTCCCATTGCTCTCACACACTGCTGCACAAGGCAGCAGGGCTGCTGCCCTTGGCAGCTACTCCCTCTTTCTCTCCTCACGTATCTCTCTCTTGTTCTCTACAACCCTCTCATTTGCTCTCACAAAATCATGCCTCTTTTATAGGCATCCAAGACATCTCTTCAACAATGGCTGCACATGGGTTGATACATTTGTCAATGGTGGGTGCAACTACCATTGACAAATGGTAACCCTACTCCTTAGGGTAGGTTGCCCAATAATGACAAATTCCAACAATCACCCCCTTTGACATTTATATGGGCAATTGTCCTCTTGCTTCTTCAGCACAAGCTTGCATCCTGCAGCTCTTCCAAGCTTCCATTCTGAGAGCGTCTGTGGCCAAGTTTACAGGTACTCGCTAAACCTTTCAATCACCAGAGTCACCAAAGCACACCTTTTCTCACACAAAAGGATCACTACAACCAGATGGTCTGCCACATCACATCTGAAGAGTGTTAACATTTGTCTCTGGGATACACTGCATTCCCCTTCGAGCGTATCAACCATGCTCAGTCCGGAATGATTCATCAAGCCTCACACCAAGGCTTACAACACCCCCTCAAACGGAAATTTCTATTTCCAAGTGCGACAGTCATTATCTGAGTATCTCAATATGATCACGAGCTCACCACTCTTCCAAGAGTCTACTCATCCAGGAGTTGCGCCTGCCCTCTGTTCCACCCTAGGAACCACGCCTTACTTCTCCGTGAGTCTCTCGCTCTTAGTCTCAAGAGTCCAGGTAGCTCTCCACCTTCACCTATGGGGGCAGCCCATTAAAGGTTGATCCATATATGTCTTGATACTGAGTATTACAATGCCTTCACTGAGCTCACCACCTTGACAAGAGTCAACTTGTTCCGGGAACCTGCGCATGCCCTCTGCTCCTTCATAGCAGCCGCGTCTTAATGCTCCACAAGTCACACATTTATTGTCCAAGGCAAATGTCTTCTAGCTCATTGATCTTTAGCATGGGGGCAATATCCATGAAAGTCAATCCTGCATCTGTCTCCATACTCATCATAGCCACTTCATTGGCTATACACCTGTCCACT
>Ga0325410_1001444_pt1 | contig 26317 bp, 16 predicted proteins | sample PopdelMetagenome_16_FD_206182 | JGI IMG/M metagenome (GOLD analysis project Ga0325410, IMG submission 206182) | Populus deltoides microbial communities from Bellville, Georgia, United States - Xylem-PdIQD-R3 | ecosystem: Host-associated > Plants > Phyllosphere > Stem > Wood/Secondary xylem...
AACCGGAAAGAATTTTTGGTTTTAGTAATCGGTTTAATCGGTTTTTCATCTCGGTTCGGTTTTCTCGGTTAATTTTCCATCGGTTTTCTCGGTTTTTTCGGTTATTCGGTTTTTTTGAACACCCCTACATAATATAATTTTTTCCACGGTATGGGAGTCCAAAAATTTCATTTAATTTGCCAGAAACTGCGTCTTCTTAACTGGAGTCAAGACCTGCAGAAATGCATCAACACCCGAAGTGAAGCTTGCTAACTGACCAAACCTTCATTAATGGATTTTTTTTATAAAAAAAAAAGCTTCACCAACACATCCCATGATTTTGCCTATAATTCTTATAACAAAAAAACCCACGAACATAAAGGAGTATTTGATACATTTTGTAAGAACTGGGAATTTCTTTAAAGCATACAAATTACTGACTAATAGTTGTGAGGAAGAAAAAAGTCACAAATCCATATCCATTATTCACCAAACAAAGAAACAAAAATCTTTCGGATGTTTACTAGCATTGTGAGCAAATAACACTCAATCGCTAGTTCAATAAAAATTGGGAGGAAATACGAGAGATGTAGTTTAATTAGTTAGTTTCCGAGTTTGTTATTTAGAGATCACTAGTTCGAATATCACAAATCTAAGACCACTAAAAATTTAGTTGATTTTTAACTTTAAAATTTTAGGGAATTAGTCGAGGTGTGTATAATTAGTTCAGACATACATAATTACAAAAAACAAATAAAAAAAAAAGTTGGGAGGAAGAGAAACAGTAACATACTTGAGAAAATATTGCATTAGAGCCTCCACAAAATCATCACCATTGCCCTTTCCATGTAAGCTCTTCCTCCTCTTAGTTTCAAGAATTGCCAAGTAAGGGCACCTAATAAAATCATTACTGGTGTCTGCTTGTAATTTTTTCATAAAGGCTGATGTAGTTGATATACAGGAATCAAAATACATATCCAATTTGCAAAAATCAAAATCTCCATAAATATTATTTCCATAGATTTATAAACTAAAAATATTTTAAAAAAAGTTGATATTATAATGTGAACAAATTTAAGTACGATAAAAATTGTTTTTTAGAGAATATTTAACTTAAAAGTATATTAAAATAATATTGAGTTTGTTTTTTTTTTAAATTCACTTAGAAATATATTAAAATGTTTTTTTATTTTTAAAATTTTATTTTTTGTATTATCACATAATAATAATAATAATAATAATAATAATACTAAAAGATCTAATTTTAAACTAAAAAAATTAAAAACATTAATGAAAACATATCTCGAAATATCTCTCCCCCTCCCCCTCCCCCTCCCCCTCCCCCTCTCTCTCATAATATTTAGAAGGATGATTAAGATTGCTTTTCAAAATGATTTTTACTTGAAAATATATTAAAATAATATTTTTAATATAAATACATCAAAATAATTTGAAAATATCAAAAAAAATAATTTAAAGAAAAAAAAGTTAATTTCTTTTTAAAATACAGAAACAAAAGTTTCGGTTTCTCTTCTTTATGGAAGTGGCTGCCTTATTATAGAATACTCTAAAACTCGTGGGATATTCACTGTAGCAGCATTTTTTTTTTTTTTGCTTTTTTTTTCCATGTTTTTTTTTTTTGCTTTTTTTTTTACCCAAAATTGATTTCTTCTTCTTTTTTTCGTTTCTTTTTTTTTTAATTTTTTGTTTCAAAATTATCTTTGCTAATTTTTTTAAATATTGAACTGGTTGAAAATTTAACTATGTAGTTTTTTTCTTTAAAACATTGTGGATTGCTATAATATTCTCATATAATGTTTTCTTTTTTTTATGATTTCTTTATTATTATTTTTTTCAAAATGGTCTTTGTAGATTTTATTTTTTTTATATTAAGTTAGTTGAGAATTTAGCTTTGTAGTTTTTTTTAAAAAAAAACTAATATGAATTGCTACAGTGTTTCCTCCATATAGTTTTTGTTTTACTGCAGTGTTTCTCTATATATTTTTTTAAAAAATTATGTTTATCGAATTTATTTTTTTAATATTGAGCTGGCTGATAATCTAGCTTTAGCTTTCCCCATATGTTTTTTTTTAATTTTTCTTTTTTCCAAAATTGTCATTTTTTACATATTTTCTTTTTTTTTGTTTTGTTTTTTTCAGAATTATTTTTGTTGATTTTATTTTTTTACTATTGAGTTGGTTGAAAATTTAGTTTTTTTATCTTTTTCTTTAAAACACTGTAGTTTTCACCACGTGTTTTTTTTCGTTTTTGTTTCCTTTTTTGTACATTTTTTTTTCATTTCTTTTACCCAAAATTGACTTCTTCTTTTTTTTTTTAGATAACTGTTGTCGATTTTTTTTTTATATATATTGAACTGGTTGAGAGATTAGCTTTGTAGCTTTTGTTTTTAAAAAAATACTATGGATTACTACAGTGTTTCCCTTACATGGTTTTTGTTTGGCTACAGTGTTTCCCCCACATGTTTTTTTTAAATTATCTTTGTTAAATTTATTTTTTCAATATTGAATTGGTTGAGAATTTAGCTTTAACTTTAGCTTTTCTCATTTTTTTTTTCATTTTTTTAAATTTTCCCTACGTTTTTTCATTATAACTAGAATTATAATTATTATTATATTGTATTATATTATATAACTGTTTTTTTCTTTTGTTTTTTCTTTTTATTTTTTTCATGAATTTTTTTTGTTTGATTTAGTTTGTTAATGTTAATTTTTTTATTTAGTTATCAGATTTTTATAATACGAATCTCGGGTTTTATTGGTTAACCTGATTTGACGAGTTATTTTTTTCATTTAGTTTATTTTGTTAAAGTTATTTTCTTTCTATTTAATTATCAGACTTTCATACTTTCATGACACGTATCCTAGGCTTGACGGGTTAACTTAGTTTAATGGGTTAACCCTGTTAATTCTAAGTAAACCCGTCATTTTTTTTTTCTATTTAGTTATCAAACTTTCATGACGCAAATCTCAAGTTTTACGGGATAACCTGGTTTAAAAGGTTGACCCAATTAATTCAATGTTTTTTTTTCCTTTTCTTCATTAGTTTTTTCCTTCCTGTTGATTTTTTTTCTTTGTTTTTTTTAATTAATCTATTTGATTATCACACTTTTATGACACGACCTTATAGCCAGACCCACATCCAGTATTCTTGGGTCCAGTGTTACAGCCAGACTCACTTAAATTTGGGTCATGCAAGTTTAATTTTATTATAAATATTATAAATATTACTCTTAGATCAGGCGTTGCAGCCAAATCCAAGATTCTTGAGTATAACTTTGCAAAAAAACTTAAGATTTTTAAATTTTTTTATAAAAAAAATGAGTTGCGGCATCGCACGGGTATCAAAGCTAGTTGGTTACTGTTTGGGGTGGAGAAGTATTGGACGGTTTGGGTACGGGAGCGGGAATGGGATTGGGAGGAGATTAAACTGGGATTATGATGACTCTAAACCCGGCTAGACTGGACTTTGTATTGTTCAAAAGTTCAAAACCCAAAATTCATCCCTGGGCCGACGACCCATGATCCGCTACATTGAATGACAAGTCGTTTGATTCAGAGAAGCAATTCAAGCTCCGATTCCATCAGATGACAAGTCGTTTATCCGGTTAAACGGCCCTCCCATCGATATCCTTTGATATGTTTTTACTTATTTTGTGCAGTAAAATAGAGCCATCGTGGAGAGTATTTGATTTCTTTGATTAGAAAAATTATGTTTGGTTGCAGAAGGAAAGAGGGACCTAATTAAAAAATGTTTGTTACTTGAGAGATGAAATTGAAAGAAATTACTACTTCGATATGAAATTAAGTCGGGTCCTTTTGTTTTTTCATATGGTTTTTTGAGGTTACAAACCAATGCATATTAACTTCTTTTAATGTAAAAAATTATGTGAAAGAAGAAATAAAAGTATTTTTTTAATAAAAAATCAATTATGTAATTAAATTTAAAACATCTTAAATCTTATACAATCCATCAGATAGCCACTAACCCAACGTACCAATATAATATATATGATAGATTAAACTTCATTCTCATATAGCATAAAAGCTTAAGTTTTTTTTTATTAATTTTAGTTAACTATTAAAATGCTTACATGTTTAAAATCTGTGAGGTATTACAAATTCTTTATTTATCCAGTGTAAAACTAAAATTATCCTCGCTATTTAATATATTAAATTTCATATTATTACTTCTCAAATTTAAAAACATTATAATTTATTATAGTGATCGGACGAGCTCAAATGGATGTTCCAAAAAATTTAATTTTTTTATTTAAAATAATATTTTTATATATTTTTAGATAGTTTTAATGTGCTAATAAAAAAATAAATTTTTTTAAAATATTTTTAAACAAAAATTTCTAATATCTTCTACCAACCAAAACAAATCTCAATAATTTATTAGATTCCATTAAATAGATTCTATTAAATGGACTAAATTAACATTTTAAAAAAACTATGGAGTTATCATGGAAATATTTCAAGCTACAAGAGCCAAAATGAATAATTGAACACTGCTAAAATTTACGTGTTTTCAACCAATCAACTGTTGCCATGTAATCTCCCAACCAATCAAATCCATCTCTTATGTCATCAAACCAAACAAAACAAACGTACTATACTTTGATTTCTTCTATACACATTCCAAACAAGCCTCCCACGCCATATCCTCTCTCAATTAATTTCCACGTGTCCTTCATGCTTTCCGTCTCCTCTGTCCGGTAACCCTACCCCACTCCCATCCATGAATTAAACTCTCGGTATCAGCCAGAGCTGTGATCCTCTGCCGGCGTTTCCTTTCTTCTCATCAATCAATCAATAAAAAAAATCATGATGGGATCAGATAATAATCAGAGCTTTCAAGACGATAAAGAAGAAATGGAATCTCTCACTCTCGACGATCCGTTAACATCCACCACTAACAGCAACTACATGTCTTTCGCCGATTACCGATCCGCCACGTCATCACTCTCCGCCACTCAACAACTCAACCACCCTTTCTCCCCTACGGATTCCGATCCTCTCCTATCTCCACCTCCTCCGCCGTACTCTGCGACGGAATCCGGCTCGTACATCGAACCGCCGGCGTACGCAGATGTTGTTTTCAGTCCGTTTGATGAGACTTCGGTGAATGAAATCAACGGTGTGGATAGAAATCACAGTTTGAACAGATCCTCGTCGAGTGATTCGTCGCAGTCGTTCTCGATTTCGCGATCGCTTTCAACGGCGTCGAATTCGTCCTCGGATTTCATGAAAATTACGGTTTCTAACCCTCAGAAAGAGCAAGAGGCGGCGAATTCGCTTGTTCCAGGAGGTAATACTTATGTTACGTATTTAATTACTACGCGAACGAATCTTCCTGAATTTGATAGAACCGAATTCAGTGTAAGGCGTCGTTTTAGAGATGTTGTTACCTTGTCGGACCGGTTAGCGGAGAGTTATCGGGGGTTTTTTATTCCACCGCGGCCGGATAAGAATGTGGTGGAGAGTCAGGTGATGCAGAAGCAGGAATTTGTGGAGCAAAGGAGAATTGCATTGGAGAAGTATTTGAGGAGATTGGTTGCGCATCCTGTGATTAAGAAGAGTGATGAGTTGAAAGTGTTTTTATCGGTACAAGGGAGGTTGCCGTTGGCTACGAGTACGGATGTGGCATCTAGAATGCTTGATGGAGCGGTGAATTTGCCGAAACAGTTGTTTGGTGAGAGTGTGGCGGTTGCGCCGAGTGAGGTTGTGCAGCCGGCGAAAGGTGGGAGGGATTTGTTGAGGATTTTTAAGGAGTTGAAGCAGAGTGTTGCGAATGATTGGGGTGGCGTGAAGCCAGCTGTTGTGGAGGAAGATAAGGAGTTTTTGGAGAATAAGGAGAGGATGCAGGACCTTGAACAGCAACTTAGTAATGCTTCACAGCAGGTGGGTTTTGTAATTTTGTGTAATTGGATTGTTGTTTTAATGAGGAATGAGTAGTTTGAAACTAAGGGTGATTGTTGTTTTGTTTATAGGCAGAAGGGTTGGTGAAAGCACAGCAAGATATGGGAGAGACAATGGGAGAACTAGGGTTGGCGTTTATTAAGTTGACAAAGTTTGAGAATGAAGAGGCTGTGTTCAATTCGCAGAGAGTGAGGGCTGCTGACATGAAAAATGTCGCGACTGCTGCTGTCAAAGCAAGTAGATTCTACCGGGAATTAAATGCACAGACTGTCAAGCATTTGGTAATTTTAGCTGTTGGCTGCGCCTTTCAATTTTCTAATTAAGTTGAATTGTCTATAAATGATATGTTTGAATTACCTGTTCTTTAATGGATTCATGTATTGCATATCAAATCTGCAATACTGAAAGCTGTCATATTGGACTTGAGAATTGAAAGTGCTGATGTCTTGAAGGAAACTGTGCTAACTTTTAAGCTGTTTTCTGCTTATGTCCGCTTGACAGGATACCCTCCATGAATACCTTGGGCTGATGCTATCTGTCCATGGTGCATTCTCTGACCGTTCTAGTGCTTTATTGACAGTGCAAACTCTTCTATCAGAATTGTCCTCGTTGCATTCTAGGGCTGAAAAACTAGAAGCTGCATCATCAAAAATATTTGGTGGTGACAAGTCAAGGATTCGCAAGATAGATGAGCTAAAAGAAACTATAAGAGCCACCGAGGATGCTAAACATGTTGCTACCAGAGAATATGAGCGGATCAAGGTATTGTGTCTTGACTTTTCCTATAAAAACCTTGTGAAATGGGACTTGACTTTTTGAATTTGTATGCATGGGAAGCAGTAAACTGCTCGAACTATAGCTTGTTATATCTATTGGGTGACCGGTTGATTCAAAAGATCTTATTAATTTTTCCTCATCTCCCTAGTGGTCTAGTTATTAAGATTGACAACATAAACTATGTCCGAGCTCCTTCCCATGGTCAATCAGACTCTATCCACATGCAAATTTCTCACAGAGCAAATAAAGTTCTACTTGGACACGCAAGTATGCTCACACTAGTACATTAGTAACTAGCACTAAACCGCGTCTCATGTCTCTGAACCTTCAGGCCCCCTTAAAAAGATTGCATCATCACCAAAGTTGAAAAAGAAAGAATCGGGTAAATCATTCTATAGAGTGCATCCCCTGTCTCTTTACATCTAATTCTTGTGTAATTCAGTTCCATACATCTCAAATGACAATGACCTGCTTTTTAGAATGACAAGAATTAGCCATTCATTATTGCTAAATGCACAAGTTCTGTAGGATTTAATGGAATTGTTTTATTTATCAGCTGGACTAATCATGAACTGTTCAATGTAATAGTTCACTGATATTTAAGTGATTAGATGCATGTCTTTCATGTATTGTATGAGAAGGAAAATAGTCAATGTTTTATGATTTGGAGTTAGCTGTTCAATTGAATATTACTTGCTTGCTTTGCTCGTGTAAGCAGATACTCGGCACTCTTTTTTGCTTATGTGATTCACCCATATATATATTGAGATTTAATGTTTGGCAGAGCTTCCACTAAAAGAAGGTTATCAGAGCCTTCTTTTTAGGATTTATGAGGGGAGATATCCAGTTATGCATTTGGCACACGCCAGACAAGGAAAATAAATATCATGAATTATTTATCTTTGAATTTTAGAGGTTGTTGGTATGATGATGTGTTGGCACTAGCAAATAGCCTGTCCGAGTGATTTCTTAATTCCTTTTATTTTCAAGAATTGCTCAATCCCTGTCTCTTCCATTTTATGTTTGCTGGAACTTTTTAATGTTATTCAAGTATCATGGCTACATAAGGTTACTACTGTTAAGGCTTTGTGAACTGCTTCCAATTGATTATAAGGGGTGAAGTTGAGACAATTTTTCCTTTTCAAGCACTTTGGTTTTTTGCATGGTTGCTAGTTGCTTTGGGAACTAAGGTCGGAAGGCAAATTAAATAAACATGGGAATTCTTCATCTTTGCTTGCTTTGTAATTGTTGTAAATTCATGATTCAAATGTGATCATTTGCAGGAAAATAACAGGAGTGAGCTAGAGAGGCTTGACAAAGAAAGGCATGCTGATTTCCTGAACATGTTGAAGGGATTTGTACTTAATCAGGTACCTTTTATATTCCTGGCCCTATTGATGGAGGGTTATCGGAGTTATCTAGGGAGCATATATTTTCTTTTCAAACATGACTTCATGCATTTTTTTTCTTAAAAAAATGTTTTAAACTTCGGTTCTGGTCTGAATTTTGGTCTTATACAAGATTGTCTAGGTGACATATGCAAGATCTGACTGATCAAGACCATGTTGAGTAGTGAATTTTTATGTCTCTTCTGTTTTTCATTGATTGTTTTGACCCATTAGATTTATTTTTCTTTGGGATCCAGTTTAAGAGAATCCAATAAGAGGTGACTATAGAGTTTCTTGATAGGCTATTCTGGAAGTGAATGTTGTTTGTGTTTGAATCTTTGCACGTCTACAAGAGGATTTGGTTAAGAGGATCCAAATTTCTGTCTGCTTTCACATTTTTCTTAACCAGGGCTTTCATTTATGACTAGAAGAATTTTTACTTACATTTTCAAGAAAACACGCATCTTACCTACGAAAGTATTCTGTAGCATTTTGCAATGCCAACGCAGGTTAGATCTATTTCCCATGTTGATGTGATTGTGACTTAACATGCAGGTGGGATATGCTGAGAAAATTGCCAATGTGTGGGCAAAGGTCACAGAGGAGACAAGTGTTTATGTGAAGGAGAGTTCTTGAACGTGCATTTGTAGATTCGGATCTTCTGCTCTTATTTTATCTTTTCTTTATATATTGTTATTGCACACCGCTAGGCAATATAGTCTTCACATTCATGAAGACAATAAAGAAAAGGAAGCACATAAAAAGCCACCTCCAAGTTGTCTGTTAGAGAGAACTGTTAGGAACTTTTTTTTAAAATTTTTGTTTATTGTAATTTGCATCTAATTACGTGTTTGATTTCTAGATCTTTAAACCGTTAGAGAGAATAGTTAACACACCCTTTTAAACTTTCTTTGGTATTTGACGTTGTAATTTGCTGCTTGCTTGTTTTGTTTCCAGAGATTTTAACTGAGATGCTGATTTTGCACGCCTTTTTATTCTCTTTGGTGTATATGTTCATACATGTGCGGTGCCGGACTAAGTGTTATTAGATGGGTAATTTTCAAGTAAAATGCTAGAGACTCAAGCTCAAGTTTTGACCCTCTTTGCTTTTGATGACTGCTAGTGATAGTTGTGCCCAGTTTTACTTGGTGGGTTAACTTGGCATGGTGATTCTTTGATCCGGGATTTGGCTTGGGTGGGTTTCATGTTGAACAGGAGGGAGTTGATCTAGTCAAATATAGTCGATTCATTCATGATTTGGTTAAAACCTAGGTGAGAATTAGTTTGACCTTTTTTCAAAAAATAAATCTTGAACCGATGTTGTTGTTATGGATTGATTTTTATTAATTTGGGTCAACCCATTTAATCTAGATCTTTCGAGTCATGAGAAAATACAAGCAAGGGCAGATATCTCGTCTGTTTTCTTTGTGCTAGTTTCTTATGTTATCAGCTTTGCATTTTTATTGTTTAAATATATATTTAACATTTTTTACTATTTTCTTTTAATTGATTCAGTTGTTAATAGTTAATAAAATACAAATCCTATATATATTTATTACATGAACAACCTAAAAATAATCTTTGAGAATTTTGTTGTCACTTTTTTACAAGCAAGGTTAAAAAATTAGGGTAATATTCTTTACACAATAACTAGATTTGTGGGCTTATGCTGAAAATGTCAGGCTGACACAAATATGTTTTTTTAAAATAAAAAAAGAGAGCAATATTTAGATAATAAAAAAATAAATATGAATAAAAAATGGATCCATTTAAAAAAAAAAAAGAATCACATTAACCTTTTAAAAAAAACCATTAAAAAAAAATAGCAAGTTAAGTTTGAACACGTGCTCGCCCACACCCGAGTTGCATGCCCAACCCCAAGATAGGCGAGGAGGCGTCCAAGCCCAACCTCAAGTTGAGCTTATCCACATGTGTTAATATAATAATGGGTGTTATAAATATTATTTTTTCTTTTATAATTCAAAGTGTTCAGATAAAAAATAGTATTATTTGTGTTATAAATATTATTATTTTTATTATAACTCAAAATATAGATATAAAAAATATTATTATGGGTTGTAATCATCCTTGAAATTCTTAGTATAGTTATTTATGTTATAAATATTATTATTTTTATTATAATTCTAAATATTCATATAAAAAATAGTATTATTTGTGTTATAAATATTATTTTTTTTATTATAATTAATATTATTAATAAAATAATTAATAAATTTGAAAAAAAAAATTATTATTAATATTAAAAAAATATTTTTTTATTATAAATTTTTACAGTAGTTTTTTTAAACCTAAGCAAACATCAAAAACTCACAATTCATGAAATTTTAAACTCGGGCTCAAGCAAGAAACTCAATTCTTAACTAATTTAATATTCAAGATTTAAAATGAAAAAGAAATAAATTTAAATGTTTTTCCCAAATATAAAAAAAATGGCAAGCAAAAGAATAAGAATTAAATTTAATAAGAAAAAAAAACTTAAGAAGAATGAAATTGTAAAAAAAAGAAACACTCAATTTAAAAATTTATCCTAGATAAAATAAATAAAAATCAAAAGAATAATGATCAAATTTAAAAGGTTAAAAAGCTGAAGGGGAATGAAATTAAAAAAGAATTATATTTTTATAAATTATTCAAAATAAAAAAAATAGTAATAATAAAAAAAGAGACTAAATTTGAAGAGAAAACAAATTGAAAGAGTTACTTTGAAATTTTTATGTGGCAACGCGAAAATCAAGGCAAAAAAAAAGAAAAGATCTTTGGTGCCAAATCCGAGGCCGTTTAGAACATGCATTGTCTCATCATGGAGGGGATGCCAAGATGATTCAAATGTTGATGTGGAAGGTAGTGTTTACCGACTGAAAGGCCCCAAGTAATCTTGACATTAACAAAAAAAAAACCATGGTAAAATGACCAAAAAGCCCCTCTAAGAGAGCTTTGTTAATTTTGTCTTTAAAGGTAATGAAATAATTTTACTATTTGAAAAATATGAGAAAGACTAAAATGCTCTTGTTTGGAAGATAATATGTTTTCTTTATTATATGGTTAAATTAGTAATTTTATTGTGCAAAAAAATAAAATGACTAATATAGCCATACATAATTTGTAAAAGATACTTATATTATGGCAAAAAAACCACCTTACCGCAAATACCTAATTTAAAGATTTATGGCTCAAAGGCAATTTTGGCATTATACTATTATAATAAATAGTGTTTTGTATCTTGTTGCACAATAATTTCCCTTCTAGTTATTAGTTTTGGTTAATATTATAAAAAGGTTCCATATCCTCTCTTTTTTCAAAAAAGAATAAAAGAAAGAAAGAAAGTTTCATTTTTATTTAAAATTAAAATTAATTTGAGGAAGAAGTATCTTATTTCTTTCATTTCATAATGTTAAAAAGTTTAACTACCATAGAGCAGTCTTAATCCTACTTAATGAAATTCGTTTTTATCTCATGAGTTTGAAGGCTAAGTTGAGTTCTGAAAAAAAATTATTAATTTTATTGTTCTGACAATCTGATATGTTTTTTCTTAGTAGAGTAGCTAGCAGATCATGCTTGTTACTTGCAAAAGATTCTTTTTTATATATATTTAGGGACTTTCCAACAATTAAATTAATGTTGGTTGAAAGAGAGATCAAACATACTTAAAAAAAAAAAAAAGCTTTTAAGATAGATTTGTCATTATTAATATAGAAAAAAAAATTTAACCCCTCTAAAAGGTTTTCTTTTTTTCTTTTTTATAGCTCCTGAGATCTCTCTTTTTATTCAGAGGGAAAAGGTTGACGTATTAGTAAAATATATATGTCATGTTAAGATAAAAATTTCTTACGTATCAGGATAAGATGTCCATGTCCTACCAAGATAGAAATATCTTTGAATCATTAGGATAAAATATCCCTGACTCATCAAGGTTAAATAACTTTGACTCGTTAGGATAAAAATATCTCACACTCATCACGGTAAATATATCTCTAACCTGTTAGGGTAAAATATATATGAATCACGGTCTCATCAGGCAGCTTGAGATTCCTTTGCAGTTAAAGAGAGTATAGATCTAGAGTCGGTGCGTCTAGCAGATTGCCTGACTCACAGATGTTGGCAGACGGTGGGTCTGGCAGCTTGTCAGACCCTCACATCTGGGCTCAGTACTTGGCTAACCCCAGATGTGTATGAGTCTCTTATAATTTATTATCAACATTTATCATTCATAAATTAAAAACAAATATTTTTATTTTTAAAATTTAATGCTGATTTACTGTAACTCTTCATAATAAAATTACTGATTTAATCATCAGAGGGTTTCTAAAATCTTAAAAAAAAAAAAACTGTTTTACAGGAAATTCAACATTTATTACCGACCCCTGAAATCCTCAATTATTAACATAAACATATGATCATTCATCATTTAAATATGATGAAAAGTAATTTCCCTAACATCCTAGATTTTAGAGCATCATCACATAAACTATAAAAATAGTAATACGCTATCCTGCTTATAAAGAGTAATCACAGAAGATATCTTCTCTATTGAATTCATCATAGTTTGTTTATCAGGGGATTTTTCTTATAAAGAATCAATTACTAGATCTTTAGCATGTTTCCTTCGGAGCTCATGGACAACAAGCTTATTAACCTGCGTATCTAAAAACAAATATGGATTTCTTCAATGAACTTCACTATTCATATTCAAAAAGTTTTTTTTATTCTAATACAACCCTTTTTTTTGTTTTTTTTTTTAAAGTTATCTATAGATTTTTTTAGTAGTAGTTGAGTTGTGTTTAAATTAACCAAGTTAACTAAATCATATCAAGATAACTTCAACACGACTTAATTTTAAACAAGGACTAGATAAGGAGTTGAGTTGAAATATTTTTTTTTCCTATCAATTTTAATTTTATTTTTTAATTTCATCCATGAATTTTTTTACTTGTTAGTGAAGTTGTTTTTAGATCAATAATTTAATTGGATTACATCAAGAAAAAACTTTTATACAATTTAATTTTAAATTCAAACTATACAAGCACTCAAGTAAAGAGATTTCAATGTAAATTTGTTAATTCAAATTAATAATAATATCAAATAATTCTTTACGATTTAAATATTTTTTGTTATGTTTTGTTTTTATTTAATCAGCAGGCAGCGCAAGTAAATAAACTAGTTCGTAGACTATGAGGGATTACCAACTTGAGACAATTCGATAGAGTGAAGATCATAGTTATGCAGCAAGTACAGACCTGATGCTCCCTCCTAAAGTAGACAACCTGGCTTCAATTCCAGATTAGTTGGGGTCCGCTATATGGATCTTTCGTGCCATTCCACGCTATCAGACACCAAATCCTCCTCAATAAGCTACCACATAGAATGCCTCGACCATTGAGATTATCCTCGGCAGCTATTCCTCCTCCCATAGAATGGCTCGACCAAATTATTACAACGTTTTTTTAGCAAATGTACAAAATATGAGGTAGTGAGGGAATGATATAAATGAAAGGAGGGTAGATGCTTCGTCCATTGCTATAATAACTTAACACTAATCTGCAGTCAATTCCCAGGAAAGGAATAACTGCTTGGGATAGTTGCCATGGCAAAGAATTAGTGATTTCACCAATGCATCAATACTTTGCTAGTACCACTGCAGAGAGAACTTGTCTATCCAATAGCAGCATCAATACTTTGCTAGTACCACTGCAGAGAGAACTTGTCTATCCAATAGCAGGTGCTTCTCCTGATGTACATAATGCATGCATGGAAGCTGAACAAAAATTTTACAATGGAGAAAGCCAACATCACAAGCCTAAGTCACACTCTGCTTTGGTTAAAACAATAAATATACAGTGGTTAAACAGCCCAAAAAGCGTCATCCTAGAAGATAATGGAGATCTTCTCACAATGAATAGACCCTTAGCATGTTTTCATGAAGGCTCATGGACAAGAAGTTTATTCATGGCTAGGCAAGATCACCATGATCATGTTGCAATATATCAAGGTGAAAAGGATTAATACACAGCAATTGCACGCTTACAATCTCTGCTCACACAAAATCAAATATCCAAAGTGGTTGGGATCGGCTATGTAGTTCCATTCTTGAGCATCATGCATCATTTCACACGATCATATACCAAATGCATCTCTCAATGGAGAGCTATAAAGGATCCACACAATAGAAATGATATAATTCTACACTAGCTATCAACCCCACAACAACCCTCCCCCTCCCGCAAAAAGTTTCGACCAAACTCCTGCAAGTGTTAAAATCGTAGGTTCCATACAAAATGCAAATCAATCAAATTGACAATAAATTGTGAAAAGAGAGTAAAATCTGAGTCTTAGACTCCTCAACATTCAACTAATTCAATCCTTCATAACAACACCGAATGCAGAAAACCCAAAATACTTGCATACCTAGCTTCTCTTTAGGCCTCAAATTAGAAGAAACTCTAGTCCTAACCACAACAAGAACAATAACCTCCGCTGACCACAAACTAGCTGGGGCTGGCAATCGGATAGATCCTTTACACCATTCTACACTAATCAAACTCCAATTCTAAATACAACAATAACCCCCCTCAATCCCAAACTACTTGGGGTCAGAAATTGGTCCTTTACACCATTCCACACTAATCAAACTCCAATTCTAAATACAAAAAGAACAATAACCTCCCTCGACCCCAAACTACCTTGAGTCGGATATAAAATATATGATCTTTTTACACCATTCCACACGAATCAAACTCCAATTCTAAATACAACAAGAACAATAACCTCCCTCGACCCCGACCCCGACCCCAAACTACTTGGTGTCGGATATAAAATATATGATATTTTTACACCATTCCACACGAATCAAACTCCAATTCTAAATACAACAAGAACAATAACCTCCCTCGACCCCGACCCCAAACTACTTGGGGTCGGATATAAAATATATGATCTTTTTACACCATTCCACACGAATCAAACTCCAATTCTAAATACAAGCTCTAAACTCATTGAGTAAATAATATGAAAGCAAAATTAAAACAACATCAACATCAACATCAACATCAACTTCAATATCAATATTAATTCAATTCCATGTAAAATTTTTACAATTTCCATTTCAACATGTAAAATAAAAAAAACATAAAGCTATAAAGAAAGAAAAACCCTCCAATCTAACATTCATTAGATTAGTGATTAGTCACATCCGAGAAATCAAAACCCTAATCTCCTATCATTCATTCCTTCAAAAGTCATAAACCCATCAATCAATCAAACTAGAGGTATCACATTGGATCCCGCAGAAGGTCCACCAATAAAAGAGAACAAACCAGTGGACCCAGCAGTATCTTGATCATCCATGAACAAATCCTCAGGATCCCTAAATGCTCCGTGCACACACACAATCCCTACCCCAACCAAAACAGCCGTTATAATCAACGACCCTACGCTTGTCAAGAACACAACGATAACCGTCACCAGAACCAGTATCCCCAAAACCTCCCTGTTCGACATCGTACGGCCGAGGACTACCAGGGGCTGATCTGACGGCCGGAAGGTGTAGAGACCGAGCCAGGCGGCGACGAGGGAGAGGAGGGTGAGGAGGGAGAATGGGTGTGAAAAGAGGGAGAAAGCGAGTACGATTGCGAGGATGGTCAGGTAATTTATTTTGAAGTAGGAGAAGTTTTTGCGTACTCGCGTGGTGGCGTCGGAGAGGGAGAGGGGGCGGGAGAAGGCGGTGCGGTCGACGAGTTCGAGCCAGGGACGGCGGTGGGAGAGGGTAGTGCGGAGGGAAGAGAAGAGGCGCGTGAGGAAGGTGCGGAGGGTGGTGAGGGTTGGGGTTGTGGTGGTGGAGGAGGTGGTTTCGGTGGTAGAGATCGGGAGAGCTTGGGAGGTCATTTTGGGGATTTTCAGAGATCTTGAGGGTAAAATTGCTGATTGCTTTAGAAGGGCTGAATGCAGATCTATTTGAGTGAAGGCGGAGTAAATATGTAGGGGAGGTGGGGGGAGTTATGCTGTACTCTTAGGTACCATTATTGGAGTGTTTCCAGCCGCTGATTTCAGCTGGACGGTCTTGATTGAGTGGATTAGAATGATGTACAGGTTGATGTTTGCTTTGTGTGGTATAGGTTAGTTGTATAGTATCAGAAGGAAAAGGCAAAAAGAAGCCTTGTGGGGTGGCCAAAGCACTTTCTAGCGTTGTTATAATCTATTTTGGATTGTATTTTAAAATAAACTAGAAAGAGAGTTAATAATAATGATTTAGAACATAATCAAAACCTAAACAAGACTCCTTTTAATTATTTTTAAAAAATAATATTTTAAATAATATTATTTTAAATTATTTAAGATAATTAGCTTAAGACCTGGATCTTAAATTAATTTATGAATACAAAAACACAGTTTGTACCACAATAATTTTTTCATTTATTGTTTTTGGTACTCTTTTTAGAAACCTTTGCATTTTTTTTTCATACAAATACATGGAAATGCAAAATAGGAAAATATAATAAAACATTAACTATATATACAGAGTTTCACATAACATGATATATAAAAATTAGAATTAATTACGTGTCTTATGTCCCTCTATTAATTTTTAAAGAGAACCACGTGTGTGTGTGTGTATAAATACCATAAAAATAATGGGATAAAAACAATGCATTTTAAACCATTTAATCATAAAAATAATAATTACTCAAATCACTTTTAATAAAATTAATTAAAATTTATTTGCAATTCTAAAATTTTGCCTAAAATCCGCATGATTAATCACTAATAATGTATTTGAAAGTATGGGAGTTGTTGCTTTTTATTTAAAAATATATTAAAAAAATATTTTTTATTTAAAAAAATTATTTTTGATATTAATACATCAAAATAATTTAAAAATATTAAAAATATATTAATTTGAAATAAAAAAATTTTAATTTTTTTAGAACATTTTTAAAATATAAAAATAAATAAATCTAAAATAAATGATAAAGGATTTTTTTTATTTTCTTCTTGGATGCTCATACCAATGACAATAGACTTTGGAGCCCTAAGGCCTGTTTGGCCGCCGGGTTTGGTAGAAGGGCTTTTCTTTGATTTTTCAACAACTTAGCGGGCTTTTGGTTCCTAGAACATGGAATCCCCAAACAGGTTCAACGCAAAGGAAATCGCAAGCTGAACCTCCATCTGGTCAAATGATAGCTCTTCACAAAGGTCTACAGGCCTAGCTTTATAGCGATAGATGGACTGTAGCATAGAGCAGTCCAGTTATTGAAAAGAATCAAAACACAGCGCAAATCTCTAGTAATGCTGCTCGAGAAGCTTACTGGACGGGCTGGATTTTTTGTTACAATCATATATATCCAGGCATTCTGGCTTCATGAACCCTAGCCTTTAGCTTCTTTCTTCGTCAGTGCAGTGCCATGTCAAAAGGGAAAGAATCCCAGGCAAGCAGCAGCTTATTCGATTCCGATTTATATAGCATGCACGCGTTAAATCTCCTCATCCATTCCACAACCTGAGGCGCTCTCATTCCGATTAATACCACGAAACATACAAGGAAGTGGGAGTTCGCGATCAGGTTTACTTTCGATATATGGTAGACGTGACTAGTCACAGAGACTCGTGTTGGCTAATACAATAGAACCATACATTTCCGGTGTTCGCTTCATCAAAAGACTTGGTTTTCCTTTAGGATTCTCCATTGAGGTAAAGATGGGATAATCACACTTTGCAGATGATGGAATCTATGGTTCGCCAGTTGGATCATGTGTTGCTAGATAAAGCAGTCGCTCCCATGATATGTGGTTCTGATGGGTCATAATTTCTGTAAACCAACCCTATTTAAAAGCCAACACACAAAAGTTACAATTCAAAATGAAATTATATTTTTCTCGAAGTTTAATTCTAAGTTAGATAGGAGTATATTTGTGTCCAATCCCATGTTGGGCCAGGAATATTCCCGCACCTAACTTTATGTAGAGTTGAATCTCATATCTCTCAGGTTGAGTGCGCAACTGAAAAGTCACTCCACACTGAACCTCCTATAGGACCCATACCTCGAATCTGAGTTAATAATTATGATACCCATCATAATCTTGTTAAATACAAACAAACAATCCATATTTATATTAGTTGGATGTGATGATACGAACTACAAGATAATATTATTTTATTTATACGAGATTACTTTTTTATCCATTTTACGTTGTGTGAAACAATTTAAATAAGGTAATATGAAAAAAAAAATATACAGAAATGGACTGGAAAACATATACTTAGAGATATAAACACATTCTCTTCCTCTTCCCCTTTTATTCTATATCCACATCTTTTTCCCTTATTTTTTTTTCTATCTTTATAATAACTCATTAATATCTTTATTAATATCATTTGTTATATAAATATTTCTAGTATCGAATTGATTTTTGAAGGGTTTCTCGTCAATATCCTTAAAAAACTTTGTGCAAATATTTATTTTAGAAGAATTTCACACCCTCTAAGAAAATCTATCAAAAAAAAAAAAAGCCGGTGTGGTCTTGATATAAAAATCATAAAACATACTGTACATAAAATACAAGAATTTCTAAAAATAATTCATCCCAAAAAATTCCATATAATTTTTGTATCCTCGTCAGGTTCACTTTTCCATTGCGAAGTTACAGCCACCAATGAATTTGATTCAGTGAACAAACCGATGCTTAGTGGTCTGTGGTCAGATGAAGTCATGTCAGTGATGATCATTTGTCTCATCTCTGCGTAGTGGAAAATCCAGTCGGATATCGGGTTATGATCAGCCATGTTATTGTCTCTGTGTGCAAAGTTTTTTTCTTTCTTTTTTGCTAGGTATTGCCCCAGCTTTGTATGGTCAAGCATGAGATTGAATAGCCTGGCATGTTAAACAGTGGTGGTGGTTTAAAATAATATAAAAAAATACAAAAATATTTATTTTAAATAAAAAAATATAATTTACACCACGTTTTCAAATACCTAGAAATTTCTTTATCGTCAAGGAGACATGTATTGGTGGAAATACTAGTGCTAGTCACTGTTGTTGAGCTGCTAATTCATTGGAAATTGATGTTTTGTCATTGCTATTGTACAGGAAAAAATCACTGGTAGCCATTGTTGTTTGTTGGTGGGTATGCCATGCTATAGTTATTATATCATACTTGTCATTAATAAAGATATTTATGATAAATAATATTATTAGTGTAAAAAATAATATATGCTTCGCATAAAAAAATATATATGAGTGTAGAAAAAGTTTGCGTGTCGGCTCATGTGGGAACTTGAAAATATGCGTACAAGACATGCTAGAAAGGATTAGACAGACCGAGTCAACATTGAATATTGTTGGAAAGCCAGTCATTTGGTCCAATTGCTGGAAAAGTCATCATTATAGAAAAATCAAATCGAGAAAAATAAAGGGAAGTGATGCAAATATAATCTTGTTTGTTTAGATATATTAATGGAAAAGAAGAGAAATATATATTTTTTTTATATCACGAACAAATTTCGGTCAATTATTTTTGTATTTGATTAGCTTTATTCTCAATTTGAACAGAAAACATTTATGCGTCAGAAAATAAATTTAAAAATTTATTTTTTTATCTCTTCTCTTTCATTTTCTTTCTTTTATTTTTATTTTTAATTTTAGTTTTTTTTATTTTTATTTTTAATTTTAGCATTCAAACCGACAAAAAAAATAAAACACTTGATTAAATGCCCTTAACTAAACAAAGTAAGGAAAAAAGAAGTTATCTCATAAGAAATTAATATTCCTCATGTTGGATTGGATTGCAAAATTCAAATGGTTTTATCTCGAGTGAATTTCACATATAATTTGGACTTTAAAAGATCTATTAATTGTTATATAAACCAATTCCAACATTTCCAACATTAATGAAGAAATTATAGTTATAAAAATAAATTCAAAATATGAAAAATAAAATAAAAACCTAATAAAAAAAGTGATGAATAAATAAATAAATGGTCAAAGTACTTTAGTTGGAATATAATTTGTTCTTTCTAGCCCAATTGACCCGGACCATATCGAGAGATACATTCTTCAAGTGTAAAGTCATTTAAATCAAGAAAACCTTGAAAGAAAAGTAAAGAAGAAGAAGAAGAAGAAGATTACATGGAAAGTTCCACTCCAAGGATCGTATAAGCTTTAAGCAAGTCCTCCATCTATTAGAAATCTCAAATACATCACCCATATTTCATAATTAATGCAATGCCAAATTCAATCTAGCTTTCATTGTTCCTTCCCATTAGATTAAATGTTCATCTCATTTGCATCATAGTTTACTAAAAAAATTCTTAACCCATTGTTTTTTTTATTTATAAAAAAAAATTATCATATCCACTTAAATATGTATGAGTAAGTCTCTATAATAACTTTGTCTTAATAACTTTATTTAATTTTATGAATCAATCATTTTGCACATGAATATTATGTACTAAGAAAATTTTGTAGATAAATCTCATTCTCGAACTTTAGTAAGACTTAAACATAAACCATCATGGATATTAAACTCTTATTATCTTAACTAGGGGTGTTCAAGGTTTGGTTTGGTTTAGACTAAAAAAACCAACCGAACCGAGTTATATTAATTTTATGAAATATTAACCAAACCGAACTGAAATCCGATTCAAACCAAACCGGTTCAGTTTGGTTAAATCTGGTTTTTTTTGAAAAAAAACTAGGAAACCAAATCCCTTCACAAATCAAACACTAATTTTTCCTTGTTTGGAATTTTATATTTCCTGCTATTACAATCTTGAGTTGACAAGCGAGGAACAATGCAGTTTAGCTAATCAATTAGAGGATTTTGTAATAGATCCATCTTTGTTGCAGTAAACAACAAAAGCTATAAATTCATCTTTTGTTATTAATCATTGTTTTCTTGTTGATATGCGTTGGATCCCTAGGTAAATACCATGTACTGGGTCAAAAATTACCTTGTTGTCTTTTTTTTAATGAAGGAGTCGTCTCCTTCTGCTGCAACTTGTAAGAATAGAGAAGGATCGTGACAATTTGCGCAGAAGTAAAGAAGACTTGTGCAAAAGTAAAGAAATGAGAAGTTAGGGAGATGAAGAGGTGAGTTTGTGTTCGGCTAGAATCTAGATAATGTGGGACTTTTGAGATGGAGATAAATGCAAAGCAGAGCAATTGAAATTTGAAAGAGAAAGGAAGATTGAGATAAATATTCTCAGGGTCAAGGCGGTGGCTTTTAGAGTTAGGTTTCAGTATTTAACTATTTATACCCCTTTTAATTTGTATAGCTTTTAGGTTTTTTGGTTGGTCCGGTTTGATTTATCAGTTTCAGTTTTAAAACCAAAATCGAACCAGACCTGTTAGAATTTATAGTTTTGAAAATCGATTTAATCGGTTTTTCATTTCGGTTTGATTTTTTTAATTATTTTTTCTTTGATTTTCTTAATTGATCGGTTTTTTTCAACACCCCTAAATTCTTAACCAGCATTTCAAAGATTATTGATTCCGCCTCTGATTAAACTTTCAAAGGATGAGTGACCAAATAGAAATCCATAAGACAATTGACGTATCAAAATAAAATCTTGCTAAAAAATAGAAGGAAAAAAATCCAAAAAAACCCAAATTAATTATCAAAATTGCCACTCAGAAACCTCTCTTGTCCATCTTTCGTCCACGTCTGCCGTCCCGTCCCGTCCCTCTCTCTCTGAAGTCCAAACCGCGTTTCACAAGGGCATTCTCGTCATCTCGCCATACCACCCGCCTCTTTATTTTATTCCCTCCTCCACTCCCACTCTCAAAATTCCAACCACCACTTACTCCAAAACGCAGCCGTTTGACGCCACTCTTGCAGAACCGAAACAGCCAAACACAGCAAAAAAATGGCGGCAGAGAACGGAGAGGAGAAGCTGATCGCCGTAGCACGCCACATAGCGAAAACGCTTGGCCACAACGAGTCAATGGCAGAAGATATCTTGCAAATCTTCTCCAACTTCGACGGCCGTTTTTCTCGCGAAAAATTTGTCGATAAATTCACAACGGCAAGACAGGAAGAAGATTTGAGAGCTCTTGACCATACTATCAAGTCCTTACGACGTCAGATCTCCCATTACGTCGCCGCCGAACACTCGATCTGGTCTGACTCCGCCGACTCATCCGCCTTCCTCGACTGCCTCGACGAGCTAATCTCTACTGTCCGTGAACTCTCCGGCTCCATTTATGCCGAAGCGTATCTGTCAAGCGCGGAGGATCTTCTTCAGAAGGCTATGTTTCGGCTGGAAGAAGAGTTCCGTCTGTTAATGGAACGCGGAGGTGAGTCCTTTGAACTTCCCAGATCTTACAAAAACGGTAACGGAGTGTTAACGGAAAGCAATAGTAATAATTTATTGTATGATGATTCCGACGAAGATGACCACGATGATAGTGATAGTGAGATTCCGGTCGCGCAGCCAATAAGTAATTATGACGTCATAATTGATGCATTTCCGTCGGGGATTGTTAATGATTTGCATGAAATGGCAAAGAGAATGGTGGTTTCGGGGTATCGTAAGGAGTGTTTACACGTGTATGGTAGTTGCCGTAGGGAGTTTTTGGAGGAAAGCATGTCGAGGTTAGGGTTAGGGAAACTGAGCAATGAAGAAGTGCAAAGGATGCAATGGAACGAATTGGAGGTTGAAATTGATAAGTGGATTAAAGCGGCGAATGTTTCGCTTCGGATTTTGTTTCCGAGCGAGAGGAGGTTGTGTGATCGTGTGTTTTATGGGTTTGGTTCGGTGAATGACTCGTCGTTTATGGAGGTTTGTAGGGGGGCGGTGGTGCAGATATTGAATTTCGCAGATGCAGTTGCGATTGGGAGTAGGTCTCCGGAGAGGTTGTTTATGGTTTTGGATTTGTTTGAGACAATGAGGGATTTGATGCCCGAGTTTGAGTATAATTTTAGTGATCAGTATTGTTTGGTTCTTAGGAATGATGCATTGGGGTTATGGAAGAGGTTAAGGGAGGCAATAAGGGGGATTTTTATGGAATTGGAGAATTTGATTAGGCGGGATCCTGCCAAAGCTCCAGTCCCTCATGGAGGGCTTCATCCAATCACGAGATATGTGATGAATTATTTACGTGCTGCGTGTAGGTCTAGAGAGTCGCTAGAGCTGGTTTTTGAGGAGAGTGTGAGTGTTGTTCCGTCAAAGGATTCCACTTCATCTTCCTTGTCGGTTCAAATGGAGTGGATTATGGAGTTGTTGGAGAGTAATTTGGAAGTGAAGGCGAAGATTTACGGGGACACTGCGTTGTGCTCTGTTTTCTTGATGAATAATGGGAGGTACATTGTGCAAAAAGTGAAGGATAGCGAATTGGGTTCGCTGCTTGGGGATGATTGGATAAGGAAACATACTGCAAAAATCAAGCAATACATTTCGAGTTATCAGAGAAGCACGTGGAACAAACTCTTGGGGTTGTTGAGAGCAGACTGCAGCCCTGTGGGTGCTAACGTCGGGGGAAAGTCCATGTCTATGAAAGACAGGATTAGGGCATTTAACTCGCAGTTTGAGGAAATTTATAATTCTCAATCTCGATGGATCATATTTGATGAGCAGCTAAGAAATGAGTTGCGGATCTCTTTGTCCAATCTAGTGCTGCCTACTTATAGAAACTTTAATGAGAGGCTTCAAAATACTCCGGATGTGGGAAGGCATGCGGATAGGTTTATTAAGTACAAGCTGGAGGACATTGACACCCGGATAAATGAGTTGTTCCAGGGAGGGAATGGATCAGCTGGTGGCAGGAAGTGAAGGCAAGCCACTGCATGCTATACTATCGTGTATGAATGCAATCGATGATTTTTAGCTCTTAACTAGATACGTGAATGTGTTTTGACACCTTTTGCTTCGTCTTTCTCTTTGTGAATGAAAATTATAGATGCTGTGCCATGATCAATCAAGATGGTGTTCTGCTTCCCTTATGAATTTTATTTTCCATTCGCACTTTCTATGATCATGGCTATCATACATTTTACTATAGTTATACATGGAAACCAGTTTTATATTGCTAATCCAAAGATAAATTAGTTTGTTTCGAGTCCCTTTTCGAAAGTTATGGGTTTTTTTTTTTTTAATGCCACAGCAGAGATAACAAAACATTACAATGAAGTATGATTGATAGCACAAAGAACATGGAATATGATGATCACTTGTTTTTCTTTATAAGAAGTCCTTTTCTTGTGGAGTATGAAGTCTTAAGAAGTTAGGAACCTGTAGGATGATTAACTAGGAACTGGGAGTCATATTCACATCATTTTACAGGAGGATGCTGCTGCTTCGACAAGCCCTGTTCCGCAGCACCCTCTGTGTTTCCACAAGAATGTCAGAAAGCTACCCTATAAACAAGGACAAGACTCGAACCTAAGATCTCTAACGTAGATCCTGACGAAGCAAGACACCCACTCGTGCGAATATCATCAACTGTCAGGCTTGGACCGAGGACCAATATTGATTCCAATAATTTATTCCAATCCAATAAATACAATTCATTTGGAGCTAATATAAATCATTATATATATTTTATCGATGTTGGAAAAATTATGCAATTTTTTTTATTATTATTATCAACAAACGCGGAATTAAACACACTTGCAAATGAAAAACTGATGAATTCAATTATGAACTAGTAGGGCCAGAAATTAACTTCAATTATGAAGTACAAGTAGGTCATTTATATTAATTTAAACCTGCCATTATGTCATTTATATTCTCTAAAATGCAAAATTATTAAGTTTTTTTCCTAAGACATGATCACTCGGATTACATATTGCATAAGTTAATATAAATTAATTAAAAATACTATTGTTTTAACTGAGTTAATCATATTATAAATTGACCTGTTATATCGATCTAATTTAATTAAATTATTTTTTACTTGATTTAAGATCACAAGTATTTGTTTGTTTTGAGAAAGGACAAAATAGAAGATAGTGTAACAAGATTGAGAATCAAAGCAGCTCATTTCTCTTTTATGAATCAATCTTGGACTTAGAAATTCTGTGGTCCAAATATGATAAAATAGTAATAAATATCTGTAATAAGTGATTTGATAAATTAAAATACTATAACAAACCTCTCCTCCTGTCAGGAAACATGAAACAAAACATATAAAAATATATTTCTTCATAAGGCGGTTAATTACAATTACATGCTAGCTATAGCCGATTTATGAAAGCCTGTTTGAAAATGTAGTTGTGTTATTTTTTAAAATGTTTTTTATTTTAAAATATATTAAAATAATATATTTTTTATTTTTTAAAAATTATTTTTGAGATCAACATATTAAAATAATTTTAAATATATAAAAAACTTATTTTTTAATTAAAAAAATAAAATTTTTAAAAACACGAAATAACACACCATCTCTCTAAATTTCAGCATGAAACACGCAAGTCCATGTATATAATATTTGAGCATGAGATATAATGTAATCTTGCCAGCTACCGATTCCTCATAAGCAAAAATTTATAATAATTACATGATGACTTGCTGCAAAAGCTGCAAACTTTTACAAGATTGAATCTCCTACCATCGTGCAATAAGAGACAAAAAAGCTTGATTGTTCTCGGAGTTCCATGGATTTTGTTTCTGAAAACAAAGATTTTGGCATGAAATGTCAGCTCAAGTTTGATACTATACACTTTAAATTCGATCATGATCTCCATGGATAATTGCAATTCACATGGCTTTTTGACAGGACTGCGTGGAGCTTGAGTAACCACTTTACATATTAATTGAAATATATATATATATATATATATATATATATATATATATATATATATATTCATGGTTCTTTTTGCTCCTCCTTTTTTATATTGTTCTTAGGTCCATGTCTTTATTATATATCCAGCAATATATATGATCACTGCATTATTGTTAAGTTATGCTTCTGATTAGACTTATGTGGGTGTTTTTTCCCGTCTCCACTCTCCTCCTTAACCCCTTTTATTTATAATACCAAATATTAATCAATAGTGTTGATGTATTTTTTTTTTAAAAGATTGGGAAGATAGTTTTCAATCTTTAGCAGCCACAATAACAATAGTCACACCAATATGCTGTTAATTTGCCCTAGTTTCTTGCTGCACCAAAAAATCCTAGCTGCAGTGGATTGTGCAGAAAATAATTGTTCACATGTTTCGCCAGATGTTGTTCAGGGTCCATGATAAACATTTCAGTGACCTTCCACTATAAGATTTC
>Ga0325410_1001445_pt1 | contig 26311 bp, 16 predicted proteins | sample PopdelMetagenome_16_FD_206182 | JGI IMG/M metagenome (GOLD analysis project Ga0325410, IMG submission 206182) | Populus deltoides microbial communities from Bellville, Georgia, United States - Xylem-PdIQD-R3 | ecosystem: Host-associated > Plants > Phyllosphere > Stem > Wood/Secondary xylem...
ATCCATAGGTTGGGTATTTTATTATATTTAATTATTTGGATTTCGATATAAATTAATACCCTCTGTTTCTAAAGTCGAATTTTGTACCCTTTTGTCTTGCATGGTGACAGAATTGGACAAGCAAGAACGCGCTGATATAGATATTCTTCTGGATTATAAATTCATAAATATCGCCAGTCCCTTTTTGCCCCTGAAAATTTGAAGGAAGGGATCCCTCTCTAATTACAACTCGTTGCCTTGCTGTTCACGTTGCGTTGCGGACATGAAGTAAAATAATATAAAGTATTATCCAGCTCTTATTTAACCCAAAAAAAACAACATATCTGCAACACGAAGCATGTAATTCTTTTTAAAAAATTATACAGTTAATTTCCAATCAATTAAATATTAAAAAATAATTATATAAAATAACAATAAAAAAATAAAAATAAAAATTAAAATAAAAAATAAAAATAATATTTAATTCAATGGTGAAATTGAAAAAAAATCAATTTAGTATAAGGACAAAAAAATTTAAAAAAAACGAGGATCAAAATTGACATAAAAAACAAAAACACCATTATACTATTCTAGTGAACAATAACAATGAGTTTGGAGCTACAATACTTTTCCAAGAAGTTTTAGTTCTTTTATATATATATATATATATATATATATATATATATATATATATATATATATATGAAAATGAGCTTTATAACAGGCTTAACCAGGCTTGCAGTATGGCAGCAGCTCACCAACCCTTGAGTTGGCAGGAGAAGAAGTGAAGGAGAAAAAGAAAGAATGAAAAGAAAAAGGAGAAGAAATGAGCATTGTCAATCGAACATTTCATTTAACCCAACCATGCCTCTACTCCTGGTCCAAGCTCTCTCTCCTCTTCTCAATAGAACCTCTCCTCTCATGGCCCAACTGGACTTATTCAATAGAAACTTCAATGTGGAGACAAAAATAATTGAAAAGATAAAAATATAAAAGAAGAGAATTCACCATCCAAATGCATACATGTTTACTTGAATTTTTTTCTAGAACCAGTAGATCTCAAACACCACCTTACTTATATTATAACCATTGTACTACTCTTCATTGTGAGTGTCTTCACTTACCTCTAACATCACATGTTAACTCTGTGGTGATAAACGATAAAGGAGATAGCCTTTCACTTAACAATAACAGGTTTACCACCCAACAAGAACACAAGTTTTTCAACCTAATCTCGTAGACTTACAACTTGGTCTTTATTATCTTATGGTTCTAAAATATTTATAAATAGTGAGGATAATTAAGTATGAAAGAAGAACTCCCATGAACAACACATCTACATTTACATCACTCAACCCATCACAAATACAAAATGATCCTTACTTACACTTTTTATTTTTTTGTTTTTTTTTATTTTTCCATTGAACTGACTTGAGCATCGAAGAGTCTGATTTTTAAGTGACACCAACTTGTTCCTACCAGCTAGTTCATTATCATTTGTGAAGAGCACAAATCCATATAGATTTTTTCACGACTTCATCACCTATATATATTGGAATTGGTTTTATAAAACTTGTAATGAGCACTTTTAAGGTTAAATTAAATGTGAGGTTCACTCATATTTAGGGTTAAAATCATGTTGGGTTTGTAATCCAACATGAGTTCTTTAACTTTGAATATTAACATTTTTTAAAAACCAATTAAAGGTGAATGAGTAATTGTTCTAAAAAAAACTTTGGATAACAAAAGTTTCAAACCCAAAATAGTTTTATGAATTGGGTAGTAGGCTCATGAGTTTAGGCTTAGGTTTGGTTAATGCAAAATATTATGTTATTAAATCCCTATTGGATTAGTAATTTTTAGTCCCTAAAATCTCGTAGTACATGAACCAATACATTAATTATGATGCGATAAAAATGAATGTACTTATAAGTTTTCATGAACTATGAATATCCATGAATATTTATTAATGAACATATATTAATTATGGACATTTATCATAATTAATAAACATTCATGAATTATGAGTAATTAATGTTTTAGTTCTTGAATCTTATAAATAGGTGTCTTGAATGGATGAAAAGGAATGGAGAAACTTTTTAAGTTCTTTTCTTCCTTTACTGATGTTTTTTCAAAAACTTGTTCTTCAATTCATTCTTTCTACCCTAGATCTTAGGTGTCCGTTTTTATAGAGAGAAAATTGAGTCAATTCTATTAAGTTTGTAGACCTTTAAAACAAGTGCATTTTTCAAGGTAGTGTTGTTGAATTTCAGGGCGGCAATTGCATTGGACTGTTTACACCAAGTGAAGAGCAATTACATCTTAAGAATAAAGAGTTCAATTCCTGGCAACAATGTTAAGTTCCTTGTTTCCTTTTGATTGTCTTCAACAAGTAAGTCTCCTAAACTTCTATTACGAACATGTTTTCAATTAATATTTATTTGATTAAATAATTGTTATGTTGTATGAGTTTTTTTTTTGTTGATCATATAAATCCTATGCTTAATCCTTTCAAATTTTATACATGTTTGTTTTTATGTGATCATATTTTATGCAAGTAATTTTTTTTTAACAAAGATTTACAAATTTAAAAAATAATAATCATAATTTCCAACATTATTAAGGTGTAATTTTTACATATTATTTTAATAGATCTTATCATGTCTTCTACTCAAGAATTAGTTGTTCTAACTAATGTTGCTTTGATAAGTACTATTTCAGTAGTGAGGATTCCATCAACACCTTATGTGATGCACAATGAGAAACTTGAAAAGTTCAAAGGATTAAACTTTAAGATGTGACAACAGAAGATGTTATTCTATCTGACCACCTTGAACTTGATAATGTTCTTAACTAAAACAACAAAAAAATAGTTAGATGATGAATCTGATCACATTACGGTGGAATCTATGGATGCTTGGAATCATAATGATTTCATTTCTAAAAACTATATCTTGAATGGATTATACAATACACTATATGATGTGCATAGTTCAATTAAAAAAGCAAAGTCATTGTGAGAAGCTTTGGATAAGAAGTTAAAGGTTGAAGATGTCAACATAAAGAAATTTATTATTGGTAAATTTCTAGATTTTAAGATGGTTGATTTAAGAACCGGTATGAGCCAAGTTCAAGAGTTTCAGCTCATCTTGCATGATATACATGTTGAAGGTATGTCTTTAAGTGCATATTCCCAAATGGCTGCAATAATTGAAAAATTGTCACCATCTAGAAAAGATTTCAAGAAGTATTTTAAGCATAAACAGAAGGAAATGAGAGTTAAAAATCTCATTTTAAAGTTAAGAATAGAAGATGATAATACATTAACCAAAATAAGATCAAACTCTTCCAGTAACCCTAAAACAAATATTGTGGAACAAGTAACGAAGTTCCACAATAAGAATAAGAAAAGAAGATTGATGTCACGGGAAAAGAATTGCCAAGAAGTTAAATGATAAATACTTTATCTGTAACAAGACTAGGTCACCTAGCTGAGAATTGTAGAAATAAAGGTAAAAAAAAGAACCCAAAGAAAAGGATTTCTTAAGCTAATATTATCGAGGTTGATTACCTTACAAATGAATTCTAAAAAATAAATCTACAAGTTATTTTTTTGAAATCAACCTATTCAATAATCCTGAATAGTGGTGGGTTGATATTGGTGTAAAAAGACACTTATGCATCGTTTTTACTTGCTAAGAAGTGGAAGGTGAAAACTTGTATTTGGAGGACTCATCAACTTTCAAAGTACTAGGAGTGGGTAAGGTCATTTTGAAAATCCCCTCACCCTCAATAATATACTCCATATTATGGATAATAAAAAGTACTTAGTGTCTGGCTCATTGTTGAGAAAAAATAGTTTTAGAATGATCTTTAAGAGATTAAGTTGTCATCTCTAAAAATGATGTGTTTATAGAAGAAGAGTATCTTAGTGATGACCTCTTTAATATTAATATAATGACCATTATAACTAATGATTAGAATAATAATAAGATTATCTCTTCTTCTTATTTGCTTGAGTCTTGTGATGTGTGGCATGACAAGTTAGGTCATGTGAATTATGATTCTATATAAAGGTTAATTAATCTTGAATTATTACCAAGTATGGTTTTTGAGATAAATCATAAGTGTGAGATTTGTGTAGTAGAATTAAAATTCATGAAACCTTCTTTTCAAACAATTAAAAGAAGTAATGGACCTCTAAACTTAATTCACTCGAATATTAGTGATTTAAAGTTTGTACTAGAGGTAGAAAAAAAATATTATATTACTTTTATATAAGAATGCACAAGATATTGTTATATCTATTTGCTTAGAAGCAAAGATAAGGCTATTAAAATGTTTAAACATTATAAGAATGTAGATGAATATCAACTTAACAAGAAAATAAAGGTAATAAGAAATGATAGAGGTGGATACTACGAAACACCTTATGGGGAATCTTGCTCATAAAATGGTATTATCCATAAACTACCGCTCCTTACTCACCTTAAAAAAATGACATTGTGAAATTTAAGAATTGAATATTAAAAGACATGATGATGCCATGTTGATAAGTTTGGAAATACCTCGGAACATATAGGGGAGATAATTCTAACTGCCAATTAAATACTTAATAAAACACTATAAAAAGTTAGAAAATACATCATATGAATAATGAAAAAGTGAAAAATATTCTTATAAATATCTTAGATTGTGGAGGTGTCTTATAAATATGGCAGTACCTGATTCTAAAAAGGTTAAGATAGGACCTAGAACTGTGGGTTATTGTTTATCGAATATGCTAACAACAATAATGTATATCAATTTCTTGTACACAAATCAAGTATTAAGGATATTTATCCTAATACTATTGTGAAATCAAGGAATACTTCATTTGTTTAAAAATTATTTCCTTGAAAGAAAGCACAATAAAATCATTCACTTAAGAGAGCAGTTAAAGCTATCTCAAACAGTCATCATCAATCAAAAGATGATGAATTTGAGCCTAGAATGAGTAAAAGGGAAAAATAACCAAAATATTTGGTCTTGATTTTCTAACATACTTGTTAGAAAATGAACCCTGCACATATTCTAAGTTAGTATCTTGTCCGAAAGCTTCCTATTAGAAAGAGACAATCAATAGTGAAATAGAATCTATTATAGAAAATCATTCATGGGAATTAATGGATCTTCCTTCTGGAAGTAAACCACTAGGCCATAAATGGGTCTTTAAAATGAAGATGAAAGCTGATGATATTATTGACAAATATAAAGCTAGACTAGTTTTTAAATGATTTAGACAACATAAATGTATAGATTATTTTGACACATATTCATATGTGTCAAGAATAATTTTCATAAAAGTTTTAATAATCATTATAACTATTAATAAGATTGAAATATATCAAATAGATGTAAAAACAACTTTTTTAAATGGTGACCTTGACGAAGAGGTCTATATAGAATAACCCAAAGGGTTTGTTATTAGTGAACAAGGATGAAAGTTTGTAAACTAATTAAATCATTATATGGTTTGAAATTAGCTCATGAACAGTGGTATGCAAAATTTGACAATGTTATATTGTCAAATGAGTTCAAATTCAATAAAGTTAATATATGTATTTATATAAAAAAACACTAATAAAGGTAATGTCGATGTATTTCTTTATGTAGACGATTTGTTTATTTTGGGCAATAATGATTATATGATTAAGCCTACTAAGAAAATATTACCTAATAAGTTTAACATAAAGACTTGGATGTTATAAATGTCATAATAAAAACAAAAACTTATAAGACATATAATGGATTGATTGTCCTAATCTCATTATGTTAAGGAAAATATCAATAAATTTTATAAATATGATAACAGTATGGTTAAACGCCAATGGACATAAGTATTTATCTATCTAAAAATAAAGGCAAGATAATAGACCAATAGGAATATTTTTAAATAATTAGGAGCTTGATGTATGCACAAGGCTTGATATTACTTAGTCGAGTAGCAAACTGAGTAGATTATTTAGTAATCCAAGTATAGATTACTGTAAAGCAATTAAAAGGGCATTCTAGTACTTGAGGTATGCTTTGAACTATAGGCTACACTATACTGCATACCCAACAATACTAGAAGGGTATAATGATGCTAATTAGATATATGACATTAAGGATTTAAAACTATGTCTTCACATTTGGTGGAGTAGTTGTTTCATGAAAGTCTTGTAAATAAACATGTATCGCAGGATCTAGAATAAAATAAGAGTTTATTACTATTGATAAAGCTAGAGAGGAAACCAAATGAATTCATAATTTCTTTCCATGTTAGCCAAAACTAGTGCTAGCTATTTGTGTCCATTAAGATAATTAGTTAATAATTATAAAGGCATAAAGTATTATGTATAATGGTAAGTTTAAACATATATGTCATAGACATAATACTATTAAACACTTGCTCTTGAATATAATTATTTCTTTTGACTATGTAAAGTCAAAGAAAAATATTGCGCATCCACTAACCAAAAGTTTGTTGAGAGAACTTGTGTATAACTCATTGATGGGAGTAGGATTAAAGCCTTTAAAGATAAAAGAGTGTAGTGATGATAACCCTACCTAGTTGAATGGAAATCCAAAGATCTAGATTTAAATAGAAAACTAAGTCATATAACATTCTTAGTGTCGTGACATGCACGATGTCGAATGACAAATTTGCCTTCTACATTGAAAAGGTTTTAGGTGTATTGGGATTAATCATAAAATTATGATTTTGAACGAGTTGCTACCTAGTATCATAGTTACTAGGAAACCTAATGGTCTGCGAGTGTATAAGTAAGGAAACTAGTTGTGCAAGGAAAAGACGCATCACCCTAGTGCACTATACCTATGATAAGTTGCATTATTGATTGATTGTTTTTTTTTCTAGGTCATGTTCATACTCGTTGGTCCATCTAAAGTTCAAGACAGATCTCCATTCATGAGGAAGTCTCTTCTTTATCGGGCTAAATCTTAATCGTTCTAGGGCCTAAATTTTAAAGTCACACGTATCCCTACTTTGTATCTTTAAAATCTGAGGATATACCTTATAGTGTAGTTTTATACCCCCAAATATTAATGTCTACAACTAATTCCTAACATTATTGCTATTAATTCATTTAATTTAATATTGAGAGTATGCATTACGTTGTAAAATTCATACCCCAAATATTAATTAAACAAATTAATTTTATGGTATTTTTGAAATTTTAGCCAAATCCTGATGGATAATCATAAACTAGTTACAATACCTATTTCTATATTTTTTAAAACATGATAAATATGCAATTTTTTTGTTTTTTTAATAAAAAAATGCATGAAAAACTTTTAGAATTTGACTGTATGCAAAAAAAAAAAAAACATATTTTTGTATTTTTGAAATAAGAAAACTTTTTTTAATTTTTGATTATTTTTTCAAAATTTCAAAGAACAGCGAGTATTTTTTATATCTGGTCAATAACCTATATTGTAAGTTATAGGTCGATATTAAGTGAGATTGTTTAAAAAACATGAGGGATTAACTAATATTTTAAAAATGGTCCCTGAAATTTTTCAATTTTTTAAAATTTGTTAGACTTGTTTGGTTAGACACTAAATAATAGACAAACTAAGGCTAAAAAGAGGGCAGTAAGGCATGTGGCAAACATGACCTTATCCAAAATCTAGAGGCATGAAAAATATGTTAAGGTTGTGTTTATCAAACATGATTTAAGGATAAAAAATATAACATTTTTTATTTGGTAAAAGTCGGGCGTGCTAAACAAGTCTTTAAGGGTAGGTTAGGCTTAGCCTAGCCACATGGGCTGAGCTTATTAGATTCATGATCCATTCCCCACTCATACGAGTTTGGTTTAGGCCCAAAGCTTTTTTTTATTATTATAAAATACCTAGGCTTGGCTGAAGCATGAGGCCTAACCTCTTTTTTACCACCAGCTCTACTCAGTGACTGGTTTCTTTTTCTAAAGAAAATTACTAGCAACAACTAACTCTTTTAACATTCATTCATTGCTTTTTTGCCTTAACATCACCACCCATTTCTCTTTTTCACAACACACACATGCACTATACCATTATGCATAAAATAACACACACATACATAAAATGACTTAGTTTTTCATTGATGATTTTTAGGGTCAGGATGATTTAGTTTTTATTGATGATTTTTAGTGTCAGAATGACTTACCTTTCGTTGACGATTTTCAATGTCAAAATGACTCAGTTTTGCTGATAATTTTAGTGTTGTCAAAATGACATAGTTTTGTTGACAATTTCAGTGTCATAATGATATAATTTCTATAGATGACCTTTATTAAAATTAGATATGAATGTCTTCTTACAATATTATCACTGTACAATTATACAACCATGGGAAATGTTTGAATGAAATTATATGTGTTCTGGTATATGTGTGGAAATGGTCTTTGACATTACCTAAATAAAAATATATTGAGTAATAATCATTTTGTGTACAGGACGCGCTACCAGGATCAGATGTATGATCTGCCGAGGGCACATTACGGGAGGGGCAGGTAGGTGGTTTCCACCTTTAACTACTTATTATCAAATCCTCGAAGTATTTATACATAATATTGCTACCCGATTTCAATCGATTAAAATTACTCATGAAACACAATGAATAATGATGTGATAGTGGACCAGCAGAGGAGACTCTCCGCAAAAGCAGGTGAAAAGTCTACAAGAGACACCTTAACAAATCTTTATAGCCAGCCATTCCCAGTACCCCAGCAAAAGAGCAGGAATCAGAAACAAATAAAGTTGCAGACATCCTAAACAAGCAGAAAAACTTCACAGATAGTAGCAGTATCCACAACAACAGTAGACATAAAATTAGAAAAGAGGAAGATCTGGTAAAGCATAAAGTTTTCAAAAAAGGCCAGAATATAGATAACCAAATTCCTTGTGAAGACATTTTAGAGTTCATTCTGATGGTATCCATATTGGATAACCGCAATTAATTAATGAGATTAACTTCTACTAATGTATCCATATTGGATAACCAAGATTAAATGATGTGATTAGCTTCGTCTAATGGTATCTATATGGGATAATCGTGATTTATTGATAAGATTAGCTTCAGCTAATGGTATCCATATTAGATAACCGGGATTAAATGATGTGATTAGCTCTAACTAATGGTATCCATATTGGATAATCGGGGTTCATTGATGAGATTAACTCCGGCTAATGGTATCACTATTGGATAACTAAGATTGATTAATGAGATTATCTTCGACTAATGGTATCCATGTTGGGTAAATGAGAATGAATGATAAAATTAACTTCGACTAATGGTCTCTCGCTGTAGATATCTCCCTTATATTTGGCTACTGCTCTATTAGTCTTTGTTTTGAGAATGATGTCTCTTATCAGATTCTATAGCCCCCAGTAGTTGCTCTTTTTATTCATATTGGTTGTTGCTGGTGGTTTGCTATTTGTTATGCTCTATTAATTACCAGTATCTATGAATATGACAACTTTTAGTTGCCCAAACGAAAGATCATCAAGGAAACAAAGTATGATTTGGTTAATTATAAGATGATGATATAGGTTTTCCTTTCTCTATGGTTCTATTTAAGTTGATAAGTCCTTTAAATTAAATCATGGGCAATGAAAGTTACTTCCTAATTGTTACTAATAAAAATGGAATTTATGTGGTTGTCTTTGTTTTGAATGGAGACCATTGTGTTGTTATTTCCAATGAGTAGAAACCATGATATTGTTGTTTTCAAATAATGGAGAGCATTGAAACTATCATCGATCGTATAATAGAAACCATTATGTAAGACCATTAACCGATGCTTAAAAATGTATATGACCGGGGGGGTTGATTGGTAACTTAAGACATAATACTGTTTGATGTACTACTAAGTGAAAGTAAATGTCAATAGGGGTGATAATGTAACAAACGGTTGTGATACCCAAAAAATAAAAAATACGGTAATGTACAAACAAATTATGTTAAGTAGTGATGATGACGAGTAAACATATGATTAATACATGTGGTTACTTTAAAGATTGTACCCAAGAAAATCAGTAACTAAGAAAATGGAATATTAATTATTGATTGAGGAATCAAAAATTAAGAAATTAAGTTGCTATGTGGTGATGTATAGTTGGCAACCTTAGATTTGAATGTATTACATAATTCATTGTAAAGGCAATATCAAAAGTGACAAATATAAACTTAAACGCCATAACAGCTAGTGTGTAATTTAATATGTATATGATATAATCGATGTTAAAGGAATTTTGGATAAGTATATTGTTCTCCTTCCTTATAAAAAACCACATACATGTATTTAATGGCTAGATGTTATATTTGTAATTTTATTTTAGTTGCAATGATGAGCACAAGTCTTGTCATATGAGTTGAGGTATTATTGAACTTGAGTTGAATGTTTTGAGTAGAATTGTTAAAGGTGCAAATACACATAATGATTCCTTTCCTTCATAAAAAAATCATGAGCATAAGTCTTCTATGTCATGAAGTGGGCTAGCACTGATTGTGTCTTTTCATTATTTATAATTTTATTAGGTACTTATTTTTATGTACTATGAATAAGTAAAATTGTGTTAATAACTTCACCTTGAAATGTACTAAATGGTATGATTGTATTTCTAGCATTTGGTTATTACATCTCTTTTGTTATGTGTATGTATGTGTATCCATCACATGTATGTTTTAAGTAAATGAAAAATGAAAAGAATATAAGATGAATTGTGAGAAGCGATGTGAAAGAATCAAATGGAGAAACAATTGAACTGGTGGGTGGCTAAAGGCTAGTGCGTGTATGTAATAGTGTTATTTGATATTGTGTTGCCTAGGAGGATAAGAAAGGAACTGAGGAAATGTATATGTTATAGGAGAAACTATGCTGTACATTTGGTAAATCAAAGAATCAATAATGAGATGTATTGTTAGACAGATCACACACAAAAAAATTACCCCATTATACCCAGATATGATGATTAGAAATATGAATGTTATATGGAAATGTCAGGTTGTTACATTAACTAATAATCCTAACAACTTTTGAAGGAAATAGAACTAACCCAAAGAGAGTTTTAATTATTTTATATTGGTCAACTTTGTCTAAGTGCAGTAATTTGGTGACTTTAGCACCTGTGTCTCTAATTCTTTATTTGAAATGCACATTGTGAGGGTCATTTGAGAAATTCAGGATTCAAGCATATTCCTCAATGGTAGGGGTCATGTCGATATCTTTAAAGGTGAAGCATCTGTATTTCATGTTTGAAAAATACAACAAGGCTTTGACTACTAAAATTTGCACTGAAATCTTCAAAGAGATGAGTAATTCTCTCATGCTTTCTTTCAAATAGAGTCTCTTCCACATAACCAATGAGTGACACAAGCATCAACATGTTATTTATAGAGTAATATACTTTAGCTATGCACGGTAATTCCCCAACCTTGGTCCTTGAGAAATTCTTCTCAACTAGTTGAATTATCTCAGATTTTTTCCTACATTCAGAAAAGGTTATAGAAGTCATTGTCATAGCTCAAATAAATCCTGAAGAGTTTATGTTTTTTTATTAGGTTTCCCTTAATACAAAATGATTTATTAGGGAGTCAACATCCTAAGGGCAGGTTCTAGCCATTACATGAAGGGTAGGCTTATTAACCGGTCTCAAAAAGGTTTATGATCTGCCCAATGATCACCTCTCATAAAGGCAATATATAGGTTTACAAGGAATGATTAAGGCATAGTGTAATTGTCATTTCCAAGTAAATACTCAGATCATAGTTGGGTGTTTCACAAATATGAATCCCGACTGAAAGTTATGAGGTAGATCGCTACTCAATCACCTAACCTAGAATTGAGTTTATACTCTCAAAATTAAAAATGCATGAAGGCATGAATCCATATTCGATGTGCTTATGCATGAAAAATATGTAAATATATGCGTGCTAAAATTAAATTACATAGATCAACAAAATAAACAATCAAACAAATAATCAACAAAGCTTAGTCTACCAAAGATTCCCCAATGGAGTCGCCATCTTCTCGTGGCGTGCACAATGTTAAATGACAGATCTACCTCTTTGATTGAAAGGGTTTTGGGTGTATTGGGGTAAATCCTAAAATTATTATTTTGAAGGAGTCGCCACCTAATATCATGGTCACTGGAAGAACTAATGGTTTGTGAGGGTTTGGTTAAGGAGAGTAGTTGTGCAAGGGGAAGACGCATCACCCCCAGTACAACCTACCTATGGTAACTTGCATTGTTGATTGATTCTTTTTTTCTAGATCATGTTCCTCATCCGTTTATCTAAGATTCAAGGCAGATATGCCTTCGTGAAGAAGTCTCTATCTTATCAGGTTAAATCCTAATTGTTCTAGGGTCTAGATTTTAACGTTGCACTTATCCCTACTTTGAAGCTTTAACATCTAATGATATACTTTACAATGTAATTTTATATTTCAAAATAATAAAATCTATAATTAATTCCTAACATTATTATTGTCAATTCATTTAATTTAATACTGGGAGTTTGCATTACGTTGGAAAATTAATACCCCAAATATTAATTAAACAAATTAATTTTGTGGTATTTTTGAAATTTCAGCAAAATCCTAATGGATAATCATAAATTGGTTACAATACCATTTTTAGTATTTTTAAAACATGGTAAAGATGCAATTTTTTTTTATTTTTATATAATATGCATGAAAAACTTTTAGAATTTGACTGTATGTACATAAAAAAAACATATTTTCTTATTTTTGAAATAAGGAAACTTTTTTGAATTTTTTAATATCGAATCAGTATCTTACAGTGTAAGTCTACAATATGATATTAAGTGAGATTGTTGGAAAAATAAGCGAGGGACCCACAAATAATTTTAAAATGATCCCTGAATTTTTTCAAAGTTTTTAAAAATAATTTAGGGTTAGTTTGACTATATATTAAAATAAAGGATAACCTAAAGCTAAAAAAATAACAATAAAACGTGTGGCAAACACCCCTTTATTTAGAATTTAGAGGCATGAAAAATATCTTAAGGCCGTGTTTGGAAAACACACTTTAAAGACAAAAAAAAAAAACATTTCTCATTTGGAAATATTAGGCATTCAAACACACTTTTAAGGCTGGGTTGGGCTTACTAGCCCAAGGCTTCACTTTTGATGTTTATTACAATGTCTCTCTCAAGTGACAAATCGGTGGGAATGAGGCTGAAGATATAGTACAATATCAAATCTACCAGAGGGTCTGTTTTTTGTCCTACCTAAAACGTGTAGGGGGGGTGCATTAAATGACTTTGCAAAATGGATATCTTGCTAGCTTTTCATGGGGCTAAAAGAAGACAATGAGTAGTGCGTGGCGACGTGTCATCTAACTTTTATTTTTATATGGTGTTGACCAAAACGACATCGTTTTTAACTAATGCGTGCTATTTTGGTCAAAACACAACATTTCATTTAAATGAAATGATGTTGTTTTGGAAATCCTAAATTAAATTAGGTTAAAAATCCCAGTTTACAAGAATTAATTCAATTTTACCCCTGTAAAATTTTAAAAAGACCTTCTGACTTTATCATGTTTTTCAACTTGGTGCATGGTCTCAGATATTTTTAATTTCATCATTAATTGATCTTTAAACTTCTAATTTCACCTTTATTCTAGCTGATTTTGGTCTCCAAATATGCGTGCCTTTTGCAAAGAGGTTCATGGTTTTGAATTTTTTCAATTTGATTTTAATTGGCCCCCAATCTTTGATTTTCTTGCATCTTTTCCCTTGACTTCATCCGATTGAATTTGTACAAATTAAATCCGATCCTTCAAATTCCAGTCTTCTCAATTAAACTTGAATTAGGCTTCAAAATTTAAATGTTCACTAATTAATTCCTTAATAAAATTAATTTGACATATTAAAAGTTTAATTAAGTCTTTACATTTAATTAATTCTTAAACTTAATTAAACCTTTAATTAGGCTTGTTGTTAAATCTAATTGGCCTAATAAAAGTCTAATTAAGAAACCGTTTGGGAACGCGGTGCAAACCGCGTTCCTAAAAAATTCAATTTTTTTTTTGCTAAAATTGAATATATATTTTATATGTTTTGGATCGTTTTGATGTGCTGATGTCAAAAATAATTTTTAAAAAATAAAAAAAATCATTGGCATGCATTTCGACATGAAAAGTTATTTGAAAAGCAACCGCAACTACACTGCCAAGCTAGTTCTAAGTTCTCAAACTTATTTTTTATGCAAAATTTATCTAATATTCATTTAAGTTAATCTTGAATCTGCATTGTCCCTCACATTTGGGTCCTTCAAGGGTGCAACTGAGCTTGTATTGGTTAAACAATACAACAAAAGTACTTTAACATGTTTTAAAAATCAATTTGGGGTTAAAGCCATGTTGAAATTCTCGAAGCATATGTATTGGTTAAACAATTTTCATTTATATTGGGGATTATTGGAATTGGTCTTATAAAAAATGTAATGGGAACTTTTAAAGCCAAATTAAATGTGAGGATCACTCACATTTGGGGTGAAAGCTATATTGGATTTTGTAATCTAACAAAAGTACTTTAGCATGTTTTAAAAACCAATTAAAGATGAATGAAAAATTGTTCTTAAAAAACTTTTGGATAGTAAAAATTTCAAATTTAAAATAATTTTGTGGATTGAAAAATGGGTTTGTGGACTCATGAATTTAAACTTAAGTTTGGTTAATAAAAAATATTTTGCTATTAAATTCATGCGGGATCAGTAATTTTGAGTCCCTAAATAATGAATTGTTTTGGTTTTGTTGTTGACATATACAGTGGACATAGAGCGGAGGCCTAATTCAATTCAACGTGAAAATGATGTCTCTTTAATTTATTTGTTTTAAGCCAAAAAAATTCCAAATGTATGATTCTTGCACACTTCAACGTCCTTATTAAATATTAATTGTAGTTTTCGTGACACAAACACAAACTTTGAACATTAAAACTTAAATATCCGGATTGTGCTAATAAAATACAGAGGGCTTTGCTTGGAGCCATGCACGTCCATATATATATATATATATACATGCTTGTTCTTAGATTAAACTAACAACGAGGACCTTGCAGGGACAAAGACCGTCATGTTAATAGTATAATGACAATAATTACTTGAAGCTAAACCAAACACGCAATGGAAAGGCATGGAGAAAATAAATAATTACAGAAAAGACAAATTCTTTATTATGTGGGGCTGGTAAGAAAATTCTCGAATCATATATGCATGTATCGAGATTTAATTCATCCCTTTCTGATTAAATTAAAAGATTTGTGACAAATTATCTTTTTGTAGCACGACTCTCAAGGAATTGGAACCTGTGTCTTGCTCATGCATTTTTGTTGTATGAACACTTACTCTCACTCCACCAATTCTTTGAGGTTGAGGAAATGATGTAGTTGGTGTAATTGTTTCGATGCCACTCATTTGTATGTTGCGGATGAACTCTTATTATTGTGATTTATAGCATGGAATTTTTTTTATTTTTTTAATAATTAAGAAATTAATATTTTATATTTTAATTATTATTTTTATGAACATGGATATTTAAAATAATGTATATATATATATATATATATTTTAATTAATTTTATAAATCTTAAAATTAACCATTATATAATCCACCGATAACCGCACTTAGAGTAACCTAACTATTTTTAATATACATATAATGATGAACTTTTTAGTGTTCGTCCTTTTTATATTTTACACATCATAAAAGTAAGCTTTCAATTTTGCTATACCAGTCCTTCCCAAACAGCCGATGATATATGCTCGTCCTGATCATAGAGCACAGAGGGATCAAAGGGACCGGGGTCATTACGTAGAGAATGACCAGAAATTTGAATTTGCGAATCTTCTTCATCGAAAGTAATATTTGGAGTTGCTACGTCCATCACTTGCTACCTCTATAATTGATTAAAAGCTCGGTTAAGGCAATGCATTCCGATTGGACAAGGATCATAAATTTTTGTTTACAAACCATAAAATCAAAACCCTAGCTAACAAATTCCGGTTCAATTCCTCCAAATTGAGTGTCGAAAGACATGTCATACCCAAGACTGACTGCCTGACCACCGGTTGTCGTCGTTCCGGTTGAATGAACGACATCGCCGGTCAGGCCCAACGAAAGACATGTCGGTAGAAAGAAACAGGAGACATGCCGTTCAATTTATCAGAAATAAATTGATTCTGAAGCTATATCTTCTTTGCTTTTTTCCGAACAAGAAACGACATGAATGCGCCTCCTGTGTGTGTGTGTTTGCGGCTGATTCTGAATCCTACTGTAGCGCTGGCCTCCCTCCTCTGTACGCCTCTATCCCTTTTGATTTCCCACGCGAGACCCCACCACCTGAAACATCTTATTTACATTTTTGTTCCTCTACCCTCTACTTTTACCCTTTCGAATTTACTGTACTTCTTTTCTTCCTTTTTTTTTTTCTTTTTACTTTCACTGCCGGTAAATTTGATTTTTTTACTGAGAAAACTAACCTAATATCGTATAAAAACTTGGTCAAAATTATATTTCTTTACCGAGTTCTAGAAATTACAGTTAACATTAAATTTAATAAAAAAACAAAATTACCCCCGTATATATATTACAACCACCACCTTAGACACAAACAACAAGTCATTTCTTTTCCAGGTGGAGACAATCTCTTCTCATCTCCCGAATAGAACAACAAAAAATTACAATTGAAATCGATTCGATTGTCTTTTCCAGGTGGAGACAATCTCTTCCAATCTCGACATTACAGTTGGTTATATCACACCAATTATGTCTTGCTTTCTCTTCATAAAGAAATCTGGATATAACATATGGTAAACACCTCTATATGATGATTTCCAGCAGATTTAAGAGCAAGAAAGAGCTTTAAGAACTGGTTCTGCTTGCTTTTTGTAAACTTGGGAGTTTTTTAAGAGGATCTCGATCTTCATAGTGAACAAGATAAAGTGGATTGCTTTTGCATAAACTTTTTAATTTCATTTTGTATGTTCTTGACATTTGGGCATTTGGTAGGATCTGGGTTTGAGATTTAGATCAAAATTGTTAATTTTGTCCCGTTTCATTAAGAGTAGTCGAAACATTTACAAAATGGAACAATTTTTATCTCATTTTAAATCTCAGTCTGTTTTGGATTTTCCAGATAAATTTCGGTTAGAATGTTCTGGTTTCATTTCACATGTTCCGTTTTGAACTTGAAAAGTCATTCAATCAAACTCAAACTTCAACTTCAACTTATTTTAACCAAAACAAATCCTAAAAATACCATATAAATATTAATAACTCTATTTTCAACTACAAAACAATCTTTAATCAATCTAAAAATAAAAAATCAAACAAAACAACAACAATAATAATAAATTTATGAACCCTAATCTGTTTTTTTTAGCATGGTCAAAGGACAAATTCATCTTTATTGAACTCCCCTCTCCTAACAAACCTTTATTGACATCAATATTTATTGCTTTCCTTCCATTTCTTTGGTTAAATAAAACATGAATTGCACATCTTTTTTATAAAATGTTAAGAGATCATTCTCCATTAATATCACAATAAAAATATATTTTGCAATACGATTTAATATAAAAAGTACTGGGCTATTTCCTATTATCCTTAAGAAAAGCATGACATCCTCATGATATTAAATGAGTAAACTGAAGGGAATTTAAAGGGGTGACAAACAAAACTTATAGTTTTATTAAGGGTTAAAAAAAATACTAATTAGGTGGTATTCGTGTGTTAACCTAAATGTGACACTCAAATTCCAACTCCATCTACCTTCGTTCAAGAATTAATTGTCGTAACGTTTTGACGTGAATGACTTGTGTGGCTTCCTTTTATCTTTAGAAGTGAAAAGTTTGGGTTTGATTTATGTTTTTTTTATGTTAAAACATTTTACTTTCATAATATTTTGGTATTTTGTTTAAGTTGAATTACTTTAAGTTAAAGTTTTATTTAATCTTGACTATTTAGGAATATTTTAAATTTTACAACTTGAGACTTCATAGATATGAAACTCCAAATTTTACAATGAGCCAGTTATTTATTTATTTATTATTATTATTATTATAGCATGAACCATACATATCTTAAAATTTTTACTTGAGCGGATTCAATAATCATTTAAAAATTCTAACAATGCATTAAGCGATAATTATCTTATTAAATGTTTTTTTGTAAAATAAATGCTTTTGCTGATAAATTATAACTCGTATTAATATCTTTTTTTTTAAATCTTGAATTTGATTTTTTTTTAAGGCTCTTGAATACTTGCATGTCTATTTTTCTAAAACTAGGAGCATGCATTGTTCCTGATAACAAGTGTACACATGATATTCAGTGACCTAGGCCAACTAACATTACCCAAGCTAGTTTGATTAGAATAAGAATTTGTTAGGTGACCCGCGTTATGTCGCAGGCTCACATTTTATTTTTATAAAAAATTTGGGTCTTGACGTTGGTAGGATCCATGGCTAGTTTGGGTCCTACATATTCCAAGACCCAAAGCTATTTGGGTCCACCACTGGCAGGACCCAAGTCTATTTTGCGTCCTGCACAACAAATGACCACAAGCTATTTTAGGTTCTGCGGCTGAAAGACCCAAGGATAGTTGGGTCTTGGCGCAACCCAAACTTCACATATGCACTTGGATCTACCCAGCACACAGCAGGCAACCCAAGCAATTGGACTGCCGACACATAGGTAGGCAACTCAAGCGCTACGTGTCCCCACGTGGTTTTTCTTCGATTGTGATAATATTTTTTAAAAATTTATTAAAGATGATGATGATAATAATAATAATAATAATAATTTTTTATTTTACCTTTGAAATCAAATTTATGGTTGTTTTTCAATATTAATAATAATTTTTTTCTAATTTAGTAATTATTTTATTAATAATATTCATTATTATAAAAATAATAATATTTATAACACAAAAGATAATATTTTTAATATTAATACTTTCGATTATAGTGCAAATAATAATATTCATAACATAAATAAAACTATTTTTAATTCCAAGAATATTTAGAACACAAATAATAATATTTTTTTATATTAAAACTTTTAATTATTATAAAAATAATAGTATTATAACAAAAATAATAATATCTATGATATGAATACATTGAATTATACTAAAAATAATAATATTTTGATATGAATACTTTGAATTAAAAGAAAAATAATAATATTTAGAACACAAATAATAATATTTTTATATGATTACTTTGTATTAGAAGAAAAATAAAAATATTTACAACACAAATTATAATATTTTTTATATTAATACTTATAATTATTGAATATTTTTAATAATACTACGTTGCTGCTCACTTTTATTTTTATAAAAAATATCATAAAAAATTATAATATAAATAATAATATGTTTTCAATATTAATAATAATATTTTCTTTCAAAATTATTAATTATAAATAATAATATGTTTTCAATTTAATAATAATATGTCCATGTCCAGTAAGGAGTTAGATGCAGTCACGTAAAGGCCCAATGTGGGGTTGGGCGGGGATACGTCTAGCTCCAAATGGAGTTGGATGCGATCGCGTCCAGGCCCAACATGGGGTTAGGCATGGATGCATCCAGGTCAACATGGAGTTGGACACGGTCGCGTCCAGGCCCAACGTGGGGTTAGGCGTGGACGCGTTCAGACCTAACATGGAGTTGGACACGGTCACATCCAGACCCAACGTGGAGTTGGACGTGGACAAATCAAGGTCCAACATGGAGTATAATGTTTTTTTTTTTAAAATTTAATAATAATATTTAACTTGTTTACTTAAGTTATATTTTTTAATATTTTTTTAAAAAATATTTATAGTTTTTATTTGATAGTAATAATAGTGGTTTTTTTAATTTACCAATAATAATAATAATAATAATAATTAATATTTTTTATTTTACTCTTCAAATGAAATCATCAATAATAGTTTTTTGAAATTTATCATAGATTAGATTAGTCTTTCTGGTAGGTATTTTTAACTCTCTCATCTCATGAACTTAGATACAAAAATGGAAAAGACACTTCCTCCAATTGTTTAGAGTTGCGAGACGCATTTAAATTCAATAAAAGTCATCAAAATTCAAAATTTAAAAACAAATTAGAGGGAGGGGTCAAACTTTTTTATAATTTGTATGTAATTTGTAAATGAAAGTAAATGTAAAATTAAGTGTAATTTGATAAAATAATTATATTATAAGAAAATTATTCTAAGTCAAGTCCAGTGTACGTGGAAGGTGACAAAGCATGGAGGTGTAATATTTTTTGCTAGAATGAAAATAACATCCATGGAAAAGAAGAGATTGGTAGGTAATAACAAAAGAGTATTGCAGGTAAGTCTAGTATTAAGGGTCTGATAATATAGATAAAGTTATAAACAAAAGCAAAAGTGCAAATAAGCACATTGTTGTTTGTATATTATATCAAAATTATAGAGGTAATAGTCATCTTCTTATTGTAGAAATCCAAATCCAAGTCATTAGTAAAGAAATTGCTAGTTCTTCTGTGATGAAAAAACAATGAAAAAAATAACATAAAAAAAGGATGTGTGAAATGTGTGTGCAGCTAACATGTGTAATATAAAATAACATGGAATAATTTGTACAATAAAAGAAATTTTTTTTGCTATTTTTTGATGCTTTAGTTACATGTTAAATAGTCTCCACAAAAATATTTTTGGTTTTTTTGTTCTTTGTTGCAGATGGAATTGAATGTTGAAAATTCTATAAGTATTTGTGAATTACATGAAGCAAAATGTATGAATGAGGCAAGAAAATAAAAATCAAGCTTGTTTAATTTTTTTTTATAACATTATCTTATGTACAATTTATGTAGCCATTATAAAACTTTATTTAAAGTTCTATTGATTTCAAGTCTCATGGCGTCCACCAAGAAAACAATCATATGTGACAATGATTTATAATTCAAAAAAGAGTAAAACGTTGCAGGCATAGTATTACAAATAATAATAAGAAGCAATTAAAGAATGTGAGGTTAAAAATCAAACCTTTAACGGTGATGAGGATATTGTTTGTTATTTTTTCAAAGGTGGAAGTGAGTGATCAAATATAGCTATGCTCTCCAGACTTTCTTAAGCTTCAATTGAGCTGTCATGCTCATCTTCATGACTATTTTAATCAATGAGTTAAGGAAATGAATGGTAGAAGAACCATAGGTTAAGAACCATAGGTTAAGAACCATCTAATTTAACATGTGTTAAGGACAAAATTTTTTTTATAAAGAATATGTGTGGGGAAAGATAAACTTGTCTAAGTTGCTGTGTTGCAGTTTCAAAATCAAGTGCACGTCGTGCTCCATAGTTCAGGCTTGTTTTGTTGGTTGGCGATATGTTCTGGGTGGTGTCTTCAAGGAATTAGGAACAATCTTGGTTGTGTGACAATATTTTGTGGAGTACATGGATCTATAGGAACCTGTTTTGTAGAGCTTAATAGAGTAAATGTCTTGGATGTAGTAGAAAATTTAGCTTCTGTAGGTGGTGTTTCTAGAGAATGGATGCTGTTATTTGTGGTGTCATCAAAGATATTAGTTATGATAATTTAACATCTATTGGTGGTGGATTTGAAAACTCTAAAATGAAGCTGAAAAATCATGCTCTTGTTTAACTTTGCTGTCATGATAGGCAGAATAACTGAGGGATCAATAAATTTTTTTATCATGGACATAATGGTGGGCTGTTGATCCAAAAAAGTTCTCAGTTGTTTTCCCTAATAGAAAGAAATTAGCGACATCTTCTCCATCAATAACAATGCATTCTAAGTGGAACCTATGATATAAAATTGATGACATGTTCACTAATAAGGAGTGTATGATAATGTATCTGAGGAACATATATTGTTTATGTTTTTTTTATTTAACAGCTTAATATTGTCTTAGTTGAGAAATTAGATGAGTTACCATGGAACTGGAAGAGAGTTGACAGCATCATGATTCATGCATGTGTAATTGTTTTTGCCGCCACTATGTTCCTTTTTACATTTTGGACAACTTGGATACCATCAGCCATTAGAAAAATCAAAGTCAACAATCAAAGCTTGATAGGTGAATCTCGGGTGCTGGTAACACAAAGGAAATACATGTTAGAGGGGTTTGGTAAGATGAAATTGAAAAACTAAATATATGAAGAAGCTGAAGCATGTTATCAAAGTTAATAATAGAGGGGTGAAAGAAATAACCTTGTGCTCATAAGGATTCATGCAAAGAATCTCATGTATTGTTCTCTTATTTTCTTTGATTTGTTCCTCCATTGATAAAACAACATTTGAGGATGAGGGGAGTTGTTGGATTTCAACAGGCAGTTGTGCAAAGCTAAATGCAGAATTAATGCAAAAAGATGGTGAAAAAATAATTAGTTAGAATTTTTTTTGATAATGGCAAGGCATAAAAGAGATGGTTGATGCTTGGATAACTTACAAATGTTTATATGCTAAGCATTCTAGTATGTCTGGATTGAAGCACCAAAGAGAGGCAACTATACCGTTAAGATTTGGTTTTCCTTGTGAAGAAAAGAGTTTTTTTTAATAAAACAAAAAGGGAATTACTTGGATTAGACTGAGAACAAAAATTTGAAATTTTTTTTTTAAGAAAAATAATTAAATGGTAGTTAAAATTACTCTTAAATTCTGTGACATGAAATCCAGCAAATGCAATGATGACTGGAGATGGTAGGTTGCAAAGAGAGAACTCATCAAAGTCTCAGGCACTATCACCCTTAAAGAGTTATCTGAAGCTCCTCACCATTTGAAAAGAAAATACAAAACAAATTTGATTAACAAGTTTGACAAAAGTAAAGTAATTGCATTTAATCTTTGAATAGCAAGTTGTGTAACAATAAGTTTTGTTCCATTACATAAACCAGCAGACAAATTAAGATTGCATAAAAACATTATTGGTGTGCCAATTCTCAAGGAAATTGTGTGGGATGACACCCCATTAAACTCAAGTTGATTGATAAATTCAACAAGATACAAAATATCTGCATTGTCACCATCACTTGATGTTTTGCAAACAATATCAGTACTTAGATAAACCCGCTTCATTCCTGGTAACATGTTAAAGATACAATTGTTGATTTTAGAAACTGTATTATTTTTTAGAGTTATAATTGCGCTTTCTAAAATAGCATGGATCAATATTGATGTCACGAATAGAGGGATACACAGCTACGACAATTGCTAACATAGGGTTAGATCCAGCTTCAAGCAGAAGATTTTGTGGTATTTTAATCATGGATGCATCATAATCATCAGGGAACAAAACATCATGTTGAGTTCCATCACCGATTGCAAGAATCCAGTTGGCAAAAATAGCAAGTTCTTTCTTTTGACCATCTGAAAAGTCCATTGGATGATAGCCTCATGTTCTCAGTAAGATTGAGAACTTTAGATTGAGACCACAAAACAGAGCTACAAAGAGATGCATGAACAATGTCTTCCTTTATTCCTCTGGGAATAAGATGCAAAATCTGTCTGAGATCTCCTCCCAACAAAATTGATTTCCCACCAAATGGTTTATCATTGGGCTTGTTACCATTTGTTAAGACATCACGAAATGATCGGTCCACTGTCTCAAAGCAACATCAATTATTCATTAGAGCCTCATCCCACACAATGAGAGAGGTCATTTCTAGAAGTCGTGCAAGATTTGTTTTTTTTTTAAATCTCGCACAATGAAGTATCATAAACAGTAAGGGGGATTTTTAAATCTTGAATGAGCTATGCGACCACCAGGAAGTAAAAGCGATGCAATACCTGATGATGCGACAACAAGGACAATCAAACCATCTGATCTCAACCGATTAATTATTGTATGCCACAAAAATGTTTTCCCCATCCCTTCATGGCCTTGAACAAAAATTAGTTCTTGTCTTTTTTCAAGGACAGATTTAATAACACAATTATAAAATTTAGTTGACATTTATTGAGTTGTAGGAAAGCTGATGAATGCTGACATATAGGGTCTGCAATATTGTAGTTAAATTCTTCTCTCAAAAGTTTATTCCTTATTTCTGACAATAAACGCCCATCAGGCATTGGAAGCTTGTGTTTCTCAAGAGATGAGGCAACAACATTGAATAGAAGCTCAAGCTCATATAAAACATAGTTTTTAAGCTCATCATCGAATAATTTAAGATTAAGTATGGCAAAGATGGACTTGAAACTGGTGATAATATCATCATACATTGAGGAATAGAATTTATTGAACAAAACTTCTTGACCAGTAATGATTAGTACTTAAAAGTGCATTGTTATTAAGGCTTTATACCATCATATTATACTTTTAGTATCATTAAATTCCCTAACTTAAGCATGTTTTATAATAACAAGTCTGATAATATAAGATTACTTTAATTTATGGTAAATGCTTATTTTATGTAGGCATATCTCACAATTCAAATTATTCATTGATGTGATTAACTATTGAAAGTGAAAGGACAAATGAGGGCTAGGCTTAGAAAAGAGATGCTAGTTCAATTCAAACTGGAACATTATTCAGTCATTCGGTCATATATAGAGCTGTTGATCTTGGATTTCAATCTGGTTTATATGGCTAGAAAGCTAAGACATAGGCCTAAAACATTCATGTGATTCCAAGACTCAATTATGTTGTTTTGGAGTCCAAATCTTAGCATCAAAATAGAAGTCTAAATTTGTCCAGCAGCCTAGACACTGTTTAGTGTTCAGTCCATATCTCGGGTTCTAGAAGTCCAAATGAGCTAATTCTTCTTTTGGTGGAAAGCTAAGACAGAGATGCCTACAACTTTCATGAAGACGACTTTACCAACTTTAGATTGGAACAACACTATTTTATCAAGAAAACAAATCCATACGTAAACCACCAAGTCCACTAAGCCAATTGTTGGTCACTAATTCAATAGTTACTTACAAAATAAATAGTTCTTTTTAGCCAATAAAAAGAGGCATTTACGATACATTTAGGCATCTTGGTTTTCATATCAAAATCATTTTCTTGCTTTCTCTCTTTGTAATGTTTAAGTTTTATTTCATGTTTTATTTTCATTAATCTCTTGTTTATGCTTTTCATTTCTTTTACTACTCTTAGTTAACTTATATCAGAACTATGTTCTTATCTTGTTTATTCATGTTTCTCTTCTTCATAATGTTTAGCTAAGTTTAATTTGTCAATGTGAAAAGGTTTCACTAATGTTGTCAGAATATATCTTATATTATCCATGAAAGTTTGTTATTAATATATCTTATCTTTTTATCTTACTAATTCTTAATACCTTGCTTGTTAAACGATTAATCTAGATTTGTGTTATATAACACTTGGTATAATAAATGTTTGATTCTTCATAGTCTTCGACCGATATTGTTATTATGAGAGGAACTTGATTTGTTGTTAATATAAGTTAGCATCATGAATTCCTGATAATATTTAAAAGTATGGTGTTACTAAAATAAGATAATTAATATGATTATGTTAAAAATTTATAATGAACTATTAAGGATAAATCATTCGATTGGAACCTCCTTTATGTGTGGTTTCTAGTTGAGTAATAAAAGGAGTTTATACTATACTTATTTCTAATACCATTAGTGGATCCTCTAACTTTGACAATTGTTTTTATCATTGTTTAATCCTCATATTAATCTCATATCTTAAAGATCTCTTTAATACTTTGTTAAATTATATATATTATTTATAATTTATATAGTTAACCTCCTTGTGGATCGACTCCAGTCTTGCCGGGTTATTTATTACTTCGACACTCCTAGACTTGGGATAAGACATCAATTCTTTGATCGTGTCAAGTAACATTGACACGACCAAAAGATTGATGTCTTCTCCCAAGTGCAGGAGTGTCGAAGTAATAAATAACCCGGCAAGACCGGGGTCGAACCACAGGGAGGTTTATTGTATAAATTATAGTTAACAGCAACACAATAACAACAACAACAACAACAATAATAATAATAATAATAATAATAATAATAAAGAAGAAGAAGTTGATGAGAACTTTGAGATGGAAGATTAACGTAAGGATTAAACAATGATAACAACAAATGTCAAGGTTAGAGGATTCACTAATGGTATTTCAAACAAGTATAGTATAAACTCTTTTTATTCAATTGGAAACCACACACAAAGGAGATTCCAATCAGATTATAAATTGTTAACATGATTACATTAGTTATCTTATTCGAATAATGCTAATACTTGTAAATGTTATCAGGCATTCATGATTATAACTTATGTTAACAACAAATCAAGTTCCTTTC